>Ga0316189_10005823_pt1 | contig 11819 bp, 12 predicted proteins | sample LowCovwburrow_MG_FD_204930 | JGI IMG/M metagenome (GOLD analysis project Ga0316189, IMG submission 204930) | Coastal sediment microbial communities from Maine, United States - Lowes Cove worm burrow | ecosystem: Environmental > Aquatic > Marine > Coastal > Sediment | place: USA: Maine... | reverse complement strand
CGGGTTGGTGGCGGCGACAGCTTCGCATCAGGATTGATTGCAGGGCTGGCATTGTATGAGGATCGTCAGCAGTCGCTCGACTTCGCCGTAGCGGCAAGCTGCCTGAAGCACTCGATCTCCGGTGACTTCAACCGTATATCCAAAGCCGAAGCGCAAAACCTCATGGGCGGTGATGCATCAGGCCGAGTCCAGCGCTGACGTCCATAGGATCTGTCCCATAAGATGGCGCGACTCCGATAGAGATCAGGTACTTATGAAGTCTCTGACAGATTTCAATGGGACAGTGAGAGTCTATAACCTGCTGTTTTAGCAGCCCCAATTGGAAAACGCACCACTGGCTACGAACCAGGCGGTCGGGAGTTCGAATCTCTCCGGGCGCGCCAAATATGAAAAGGCCCCTTTATGGGGCCTTTTTGTATTTTGTGTGTCCTGGGTGAAGATGAGGACTGCTGTTCGACAAAACGCGTCAGCGTTTTGATCCGAAGCGGCGAAGCCGCGAAGCCCGAAGGGTTGAAACAGCCTTTGGGCTGTTTCAAGTAATCTCTCCGGGCGCGCGAATAAGGCAAGGCCCAGTGGAATTGATCACTAACCCAGCAAGAACCTCAGAAGTGACATTTTCACGCTCTTGATGCCGAGGCGATCCGCCATAGTAAAGGCAAACTTGGTGTAGACCCTGAAAGGCCTCATCATTACTTTAAGCGTTTTGACCTTGCCGTCCGAGTCGAGGTCAATCAGATCGATTCCTTCAAGCGTCTTACCGTCGATCTCCCCTTCGAATACCAGGAGAACGCCGCCGTCGTTCATTACGGTGGAACGCGTGTATCGGAAGTTCTCCAGAGTCCCTACGACATTCTCCAGCACCTTCAGGATGTAGGCCCGATCGGTAAACGGCTTGAAGGCAACTGGCGAAATCAGATTCACATCTTCAGCCAACAGGGCATTGACTTTTTCGAAGCTCCGCTCTTCGACGGCGGAATGCCAGTCTTCAATAAACTTGCCAGGTAGGTCTGTCATGTTGTCGGTCCTTCAGGGACTGCGGCGGTAATTTCTGTTCAATCTCGTTAATCAGGCTTCGACGATGTGCATCCGAATCCAGGGGAGGATCTTCTCAAACGAGCAGTTGGTATCCAGCATGCCGACGATGAACTGTTTGCCCTCGTCGGTGGTAAGCACCAGCTTCCAGCCGTTCAGACGCAGAAATACGTCGGTTGCGAAGAATGCGACCCTTTTGTTGCCATCGATAAAGGCGTGATTGATCAATAGCGACTCGAACACCGCCGCCGCCATTTCTTCAATATGTGTGTAGTAGCCAGTCTGTGGCCGAAAGAGCGCGCTTTCCAGGAGTCCTCGGTCGCGAACGCCGTGCTCGCCGCCAAATCGCTCGATCAGACGCTCCTGAATAGCGAGCACTTCATCGAGTGAAAGGAATTGAACTGAGCTAACGGGCAAGTCGGCGGCCCAGCTCTTCGTTCTCCTGCATCGCGTCTTCAAGGTGATCCATCACAGCAGGACGCAATCGACGTTTGCGGACGTAGTCGCCAATTGCTTCAGTGAGCAGGCCGGAAATGCTCTGATGAGATTCTTTGGCGAGATCCTGCAGCGCCTTCCATTCGGCTTGTTCGACTTTGGAGCTAATCTTGATGCTGGCCATGGGTTTCAGATTATCAAGCAGTATCAAGAAACGTCAAGTTTCCCGTGTGTCACTTGTCCCTTAAGGATTGGCAAGATCGCGATAAATCAGTGGATTACGCCTGGAGGCTGATAATTCTATGGGACGAGTCGTCGTTACAATAGGTTGATTTCTAGCCGGAATGTGGAAAAAGGACTACTGGCTACGAACCGTATTGTCGATATGTAGTACCCATCGACTGGCAGGGCAGTCCTATCGGACCGGTCGGGAGTTCGATCCGAGACCGGCGAAGCCGGGCGACAGACGCCGAAGGCGAGGCAGCGAAGCTGCCGGTCAATCTCTCCGGGTGCCCCAGCGAGTCGGATTATCGCGACGCTGCCTCTGCGGATGCCATCACCCGGTCTTTCACTCTCGCGTTAACTTGACAAACATATTAGCAGATATATCATATTTAATTGACCATGCTTGGTTGGTAAGAGTCAACTAATGAACAAGACGATATTCTTATCTCTCGTTATCCTGACTTTGTCGTTACTTGCTGCCTGCGCTCAGGCACCCGATATTGAGTCCGGGGCATTTGACGAGATGATTGAGCACACGGCGCCAGACTCAGCGCCGTCGTATAGGGTGGCATTCCTTGGCAACAGCCTCACGCTTCACGCCCCCTGGCCATCAATTGGGTGGGACGGTAACTACGGCATGGCTGCGAGCAAACGCGATATGGACTATGTCCACCAGGTGATTGCGCAACTCGGTATCGCAGAGCATGCGGCATATATAAGGAATCTATATCCTCTTGAGCGCGATGCCTCTTCGTTAGATGACGTCATGGAAACTTTGATGGCAGGGCTTAAGGCCGATGTGGTGGTGATCCAGTTGGGAGATAACACTGATTCGAACATCCAGGGACATCTTGAAGCCTTGGATACCACCATGACAAGCCTGACCGCTTCTATTGGTCCAGACACAAAACTGCTCTGCACGACGACGTTTTGGTGGCAGCCACGTGTTGACGCGATCATTACCGATCGGTGCGATGCAGTTGGAGGAACAGTGGTGGAGATCGGCGATTTATTTGATCAGCAAGAGGGTCACCCCTCGCGCACCTACGAGGACTACAGTGTGAACCGGCATCCCAAAGATTGGGCGATGACACAGATAGCTGACCGGCTAGTTGCGCAAATCCGTTAGCGCCAGGTTCAATGCCGAGAGTTCTATCTTCCAAGTACCTTGAATGCGGTGTTTTAGCATCTTTGCTTATTGCGCTCGCCGGTTGTAGCAGCGAACTCGTCAGCTCCACAGGCGATGGTGGTGTGACGCAGTCACCGACCGACGCCGGAGGAGGTACCGTCACGGCCACAGTGTCCCTTGGGATGCCGTTCATCGTCAACATTGGAGTTATGGGGTTGCCCACGCAGTTCCAACAATCGAGAGAGGTGCATTACTTTCCCGATGGGCATATTGGTGTGTCGTGGGATGGTATGAACAATACAGCCCAAATTTTTTGGGCAGAAAACATATCCTATCTGACGACAGGTTTAGACGTTGAACTGTCCCGTGATGCTTACCCAGTGTTGGGTGAAGAGCCTGCGACTGGCGAGTTCGGAAGCGGAGTGACGAAGACAGGAAACCGCTCTAGACCGCAGGAGTTTGATAATAGTGGTTCGTGGCTGATGTCTGCGTTTCGCGTCAACCCGGGAACGTTTGAATTGAATCCCTATTCGCAAAGCCTTATTGGTTTTTATCATGGCGAGGATCATTGGTTTACCGATGCTGCCGGTTCACGAAAAGGTGAGGCCTACTATCACACACCTACCGCATGGATGGCGATCGGACTGACCAGCTCAACCGATAACGGACTAACGTGGATTCGCGAAGGCATGATCGTGGGGATGCCCGATCGCAAGCCGTTGTATCCAAATTCCGATCTTCATCCATCAAAGGGACCTTTTGGAGGCATTGGGAATCATGCCGCCATCCTGGACAATCGAACAGATCCTGAAAATCCAGCCTGGGTTCTATTCTTCCCACTCATTAATGAGAACGGTATTGGCGTCGGGCATGGAATAACGGCCGTGCGATCAAATGACCCTGAAGGTTCGTTTGGCAGTTGGTATTCGTTTTACGCGGGTGATTTCCACCTTCTGCAACATGAGAATATCGGCAAGCACGCTCCATTGCCTGGATTGGACGGAAGTTTCGACACCGGTTTCAATCCTTACGCGTTGTCAAATCCTTCGGTTCATTGGAATACGGTCCTAAAGCGATGGGTATTGGCGGCGGCGACATGGGATCAAAAGAGGATAATGATCAGCTTCAGTCGAAACGAAAGCATTGTTTCCGGATGGTCGGTGCCGGTTGTGCTTTACGAACCGCCGCCAGGCAGAACCGTTCGATACGCTACAATTGTTGGGCAGGATTCGAATTCTCTTCTAAGCAGCACCGAGGTAGGCGCAGACGCGAAGTTGTTTTGGGCAGAATTCGATGAAAATTCTGTACGCGATGCAATGGGTGCCTCCATACTTTTCCGCAAGTAGCATTCGCGGACTCACCACATACGCCGTTTCTTGCATGAGGTGCAGTTTGAAGGTTATCTCCAAACGGCTTGACTCTATTGAAAGATCCTATTTATCATACAAAATTAATCAAGGTGATTAAGTTCACCATTGGGGTGGGATACGGTGGCTCTGTCGGCTCAAGTTTTTTTTAAGTCTTTTTCAGGTTTTCTTCCGCTGAACCGCTGGCTCCGGATCTTGCCATTTATGTGTGCGAGTAGCTCGGTGCTTGTCTCGGCTTGCCAGGCGGGCGAGACAGAGTGGATGCTTCAATCAATTTCCCCGGAGCTCACAGTCGAAATTCGATCAGACGCGAGTGCGGGCCTGGAATTTCGAGTGTCGACATCTTCTGGAGCTGTGGTTGACTGGTCTCCTTTAGGGTTGGTCTTGTCGAGCCAGGATGCGGACCTGAAAGAGCAAACCTACAATCTCGCGCAAAATCTTGAATACGTCGGATCCCATCGGCGCGAAGTGTGCGACGAATATGACCTAAAAATTGGCAAGCGTCTCGAGAACCAGGTTTGCGGAAACGAGCTTGTTCTCAATTTTTCGTCGCAGAACGGCCTGCCGTTTTCCGTGAATTTCAGGGCATACGACGACGGAGTGGCCTTTCGCTATGTCGTCAACGCCGATGCTGAGTTCGTTGACTCTTTGTCCTTCAAGCTGGTGTCAGAGCAAACCGCTTTTGACATGAGTCCCGCCACGAAAGTGTTCCCGCAGCCGTACGATCATGCCGACAGCTGGCGCCCATCATATGAGGCTCCGGCACTTTCAGCCGGAGATGTGTTGGGCAGGTCCACACCGGTTGAGTTGGGGGCCGGTTGGGCGATGCCCATCTTATTTGAAGTTGGTGAGGATTGGATTCTGATCCACGAAAGCGGACTCGTTGGACAATCATACGGTTCGCATATCTCACCAGAAGTCGTCGACAATCATTATCGCCTCACTGGTCCTTTGGCTGATGAGGCGTTGGGTCACGGAAGCGCAGACGTGCATTTTGCTGCGCCCTGGAATTCCGCTTGGCGTGTGTTGATCATCGGCGACCTGCCGAAGATTGTTCAGTCGAACCTGGTACAAACTCTGGCGCCGCCTGCAAAGTTCGACGGCGAATGGGTACAGTCGGGCCGCGCCTCCTGGAGTTGGCTGTCAGATCATGACAGTAGTCAGGACCCAGCCAAGTTGACCGACTTTGTAAGTCTGGCAGCCGAGATGGGGTGGGAGTACAGCCTCGTCGATGCGAACTGGAACCGAATTCCAGAACAGGAGTTTTCCGAGCTTCTGGCATATGCAGATGAAAAGAATGTAGGCCTTTTCCTCTGGTACAACAGCGGTGGGAGCAACAATGCCGTAACCGAGGCACCGAGAAACTTGATGGCTGAGCGCACACTGAGGCGGGCTGAGTTCAAGCGAATCAGTGAACTCGGCATCCGGGGAGTAAAGGTAGATTTCTGGCACTCGGACAAGCAGTTCATGATGCGGCGGTATCTGGACCTGTTAGCTGACGCGGCGGATTTTCGCCTCCTGGTGAATTTCCATGGAAGCACGATTCCGCGCGGTTGGGAGCGCACCTATCCGAACCTGATGACAATGGAGGCTGTTCGAGGGCACGAGTTCTATACGTTTCCGTCCGAACCTCATTATGGCCAGCTTGCGCCATCTCAGAACGCACTGGTGCCATTCACCCGCAATGTCATCGGGCCGATGGATTCGACGCCTGTTATTTTCGCGCCAAAACTGATATCTCGTCTGACCACCATGGGTCATGAAGCGGCACTCGGGATTGTCTACGAATCCGGGATTCAGCATTTTTCAGATGAGGCAGCAGCATATAGAGGGTTACCGAAAGAGTGGAAGACCTATTTGAGCTCGCTTCCTTCGGCATGGGATGAAACGCGGTTTCTCGACGGGTATCCGGGACAATATGTGGTGCTTGCCCGGCGCAAAGGTGACCGTTGGTGGGTGGGGGCGATTAACGGAAGCTCCAAACCCCGCAGCCTGGTTCTCGATCTGAGCTTTATTTCGGGGACCATGACCATGCTGAGTGATCAGGATGGCGAGCCGGCGTCTTTTCGACTTGAACAACAAGCTTCAGAAACTTCGATAGAGCTTGCGCCGCACGGGGGCGCCGCAATCTACCCCGCAGATGACCAATAACCTATATGCGTGGGATTACCTGAGTGTACCCTTGACGGAGCGTTAGTCCGCTTCGCGGGCGCGTCCCTTTTCGATCAGCTCGATTGACTCGTCCAGCAGTACTTCGACCTTGCGGCGGGCCAGTTTCGGATTGTGCTTGCGGATCGCATTGTAAATGTCGGCATGCGCGCGAACGTCAGCGGTGGTCACGCCCTTCATCGCATTCGTGAACCGAATGCTGACACGCAGTGCCGTCTCGACGAACGCGCTCATCTGTACGTAGAAGCGGTTACCGCTTGCGACCAGGATGGACGTGTGAAAAACGATGTCGGACTCGAGGGCATCATCGAAGCCCGCTTCGGCATCCGCCATGCGTTGAAGTGCGGCCTCGATGTCGGCGATAGCCTCGGGCGTCGCGTTTTTAGCGGCCAATGCCGCAGCGCTGGGCTCAACGCCCTGGCGCATCTGCGAGAATTCGAGCAGCAGATCCAGCGAGGGACGACTTTTCAGCAACCAGCCAAGCACCTCGGTATCGAACATGTTCCAGCGAGCTTCGGGAAGCACACGAATTCCCTGGCGCGGGCGTGAGGTCAGCAGTCCCTTGGCGGCGAGCATCTTTACCGCTTCGCGCGTGGCGCTGCGACTAACGCCGAACTGCTTGCAGATTTCGGCCTCCGAAGGCAGGGCTGCACCGACCGCGTAGCTGCCCTGGACGATGGCAAGGCCGAGATCATGAACCAGCTGGTGGGTGAGATTTCTTTGCATGTGTGTTCCAGGGCTATCGCAGTAGCCGAAGGCTATTTGTCTGATTAAAATACTTGCGATCCGACTATAGCAGTTTCACCGGGCATCAACACCGTAAGACGTTGCCGCATCAAGTATACCTAGATAGTATGATATATATGATTATTTTGCGAGTGCGACTCTTCGGGATGCTCATGTTTGCCGTGTGGACGAGTCATACTGACATCGGCGGTGGCTCATGACTCGCGTGTTCGGGGAGCTTCCAGACGGCCGAACGATTACCGAGTTCACGCTGACCAACCCGGCAGGAATGCGCGCGAGGATCCTGGACTATGGCGGTATCGTCACGGAATTATCGGTGCCCGACCAGCGTGGCAACCTTGCTGACGTTGTGCTCGGCTTCGATCAATTAGAACCATATACCGAACGTCATCCGTATTTTGGCGCCATCATCGGACGCTACGCTGGTCGCATCGCCAAGGGCCGTTGCACGATCGACGGGGCCGAGATTACGCTGGCGACCAATAATGGTGACAATCACCTGCACGGCGGAGTTGCTGGCTTTGACCGGGCTGTGTGGTCGGCCGACAGTTCTGCATTGCCCGCCCGATTGCTGCTGAAACACGTCAGTCCCGAGGGCGACGAAGGTTACCCGGGAACTTTGTCGGTTGGAGTAACGTACATGCTGACGGAAGACGCGTTGAGCATCGAGTACGCCGCGAACACTGACAAACCCACGATCCTAAACCTCACGCAGCATTCCTATTTCAACTTGTCCGGGCGAGACGACGCTGACGTGCTTGGGCATGAGTTGCAGATTCGCGGTGACGTGATTCTCGAGCTCGCTGAAAACTCGATTCCAACAGGGGCGCTGCTGCCAGTCGCGGGAACGCCGTTTGATTTTCGCCAGGCCAGGCAGATTGGGCGGGACATTGATGCCGGAGATTCACGGCTGACGATTGCCGGGGGCTATGATCACAGCTGGGTGCTTGCGGGGGCTGGTGAGGAGGCGACTGTCGTGCTTGTTGAGCCGGTTAGTGGGCGGCGCCTCGAGGTCTACACGACACAGCCCGGCATCCAGGTCTACACCGCCAACGACCTCGACGGCGGCATCGAGGGGAAGGGCGGGAGCCGCTATGAAAAGCACGCAGGTGTCGCGCTCGAGACCCAGCATTTTCCCGATTCGCCAAATCGTCCCGAATTCCCGAGCACCGTGTTGTGGCCCGGGGAGACTTTCCGGTCCCGGACGGTGTATCGCTTTCCAAGCCTGGTGAAACCCCGGTAATCCCGAATGTGATAACTTGCAAGATCTTTCGATTAATAATATAAATCGTATCAAGCAATTAGAAGAGTGTAGCTGCCGAGTCAGGTATGTTCATCAAATGACAGCATCCAAGTTAGCAATTTATCCGAGCCTCGCGGGCCGCGGCGTATTCATTACCGGCGGTGCGACTGGGATCGGCGCGGCCTTCGTCGAGGCATTTGCCCGCAATGGCGCCAAAGTCGCATTTGTCGACATCGATATTGACGCAGCGGACCAACTCGTCAGCAGGCTGAATAGCGAATTGGGGCAGTCCGTCTGGTGTCGCGAAACAGACGTTACCAATTCAGAATCGCTCGAGGCCGCCATACATGATGCGGGCAAGGCCGTTGGTGGTTTGCATACGCTGATTAACAACGCCGCGTGCGACACGCGCCACGACATCGAGTCGTTCGGTCTGAGTGATTGGCGCCAATGCATGGCCCTGAATCTCGATGCGGCCTACGTAGCTTGCCGCGCTGCGGTCGCTGAAATGAAAGCAAGGCAGCAAGGGGCGATCATCAACATGAGCTCGATTAATGCGCCTCTCGGTCTGCCCGGGATGCCGGGATATGTGACCGCCAAGGCCGGACTGATCGGAATGACGAAAGCGCTGTCGCAGGAACTCGGTGAGCACAATATCCGTGTCAATGCCATATTGCCCGGTTGGGTCGCCACGGAGCGGCAACTGGAGCAATGGTTGACGCCGGAACGGGAGGCCGAGTGGCAAAAACAGGTCGCTCTGAAACGACGGCTGGTCGCCTCCGATGTGGCCAATCTCGCCGTCTTCCTGTCAGCCGATGAAAGCGAAATGATTACCGGGCAGAGCCTGGTTATTGACGCGGGACGCACTTAGTGGCGGAGTTGCCGCAATACGTCTGCGTTGATTGGGGCCTGAGCCGGCTGCGCGCGTCTCTCTGCGGGTTCAAAGGCAACGAATGCGTCGTACACGACAAGCTGAGCGGTCCCGGCATTAGCATTGCGAGGCATTCGGTCGAGGAGACCCTGTTCGAGGTCATTGCGCCCTGGACACGCAAATACGGGCCGGTGCCGATCATGCTGGCCGGTGGGGTGGGGTCGAACATTGGGTGGCGCACCACGCCGTATCTTGCGTGCCCTTTCACGTTGAGGGACTTGTCCGCACACTGTATCGCTTTCACCACGGACAGCCGCGATATAGTTATAGTACCCGGCCTCGAATGTACGAACGGATTTGGCGAATACGACACGATGCGGGGCGAGGAGCTGCAACTACTCGGTTGGCTTTACCACGAGGTGTCAAGGCAGACCGGATCACACCTGGTGTGCCTGCCGGGCACCCACACCAAGTGGGTGCTTGTTGAAGACGGCCGGGTCTTGCAGTTTCAGTCGGCAGTGACGGGTGAACTGTACGGATTAATTCGAGACCACAGCATTCTCCTGGCGCAGAACGGCGAGTCTCCGAGCGTCCCCGATGAGAGCGGCAGTGCTTTCTCTATGGGCGTTGCCGCGTGCCGCGAGGCGAAGGGCAACCTGTCCCACGCATTGTTCAGTGCGCGTGGTCGAATTCTTAGTAACGCATTGAATGCGGACGATGCAACGTCCTACCTGTCCGGGCTGCTCATCGCCGCAGATGTGATGGCTGCGCTCGAGTTATTCCAGCCATCCGCTGCGCAGGTATCACTGGTTGGTGAACCGGCCTTGTGCCAACACTTCGCGAACGCATTGCGCGCATTTGGACTGGAAAGCGAGACCATGGATGGCAACGGTGCGGCCAGGCAGGGGTTCTCGATCGTATATCGGGACCTGTATCAACCACGAGACCAGTTGGTATCAGTTTGAATGTCGTAACGGAGTTTTCGCACGTGCTGTCGGCCATGCCCGTCATCGCAATCCTCCGTGGCATCCGTCCCGATGAAGTATCCTCCGTGGGCGACGCACTCTCGCGTGCCGGCATCCGAATCATCGAAGTCCCCATGAATTCTCCGGAGCCTCTCGAGAGTATTCGCATTCTTGCGGAGCGCCTGGGCGACAAGTGCGTTATCGGTGCCGGTACTGTGCTTTCGACACGTGACGTTGACAATGTGGCGGACATGGGAGGACGGCTGATCGTCAGTCCAAACACTGACACTGACGTGATTCGCAGATCGCTGGAGAAAGGCTGCATCGTCATACCGGGCGTCGCAACCGCAACCGAGGCCTTCGATGCTTACGCGCAGGGCGCCCGTTACCTAAAGCTGTTTCCGGCTAGCACGTACGGGCCATCCCACGCCGCGGCGCTCCGTGCCGTACTGCCGGAGGACGCCCATCTTCTCGCTGTGGGCGGCGTCGAACCGGGGAACTTCGAACATTGGCTGGGGGCGGGCGTGGACGGTGTCGGCATCGGCTCCGAGATCTACCGACCCGGCGATGACGCCGTCACGGTGAGCAGCAAAGCGACCGCGGTCGTTGAGGTTGTCGAAGCGTGAATCGAACAATAACCAGGGGAAAGGACTGTGCACCTAGGAACACTTGACCTGAGTGTGGTCGTAATCTACGCGGTCGTGCTGCTTGTGCTGGCGCAGTGGGTGTCGCGTGAGAAGGCGGGACACCAGAAAAACTCCAGCGATTACTTTCTGGCTGGCCGGGCCTTGCCCTGGTGGGCCATTGGCGCCTCACTGATCGCGGCCAACATCTCCGCAGAACAGATCATCGGCATGTCGGGATCTGCCTGGGTCATGGGCATTGCCATCGGCGCCTATGAATGGATGGCGGCGCTGACACTGGTCATCGTTGCCAAGTGGCTGCTGCCGGTTTTCCTGAAGCACAAGATCTACACGATGCCGCAGTTCCTTGAGCAGCGTTATGACCATCGCGTGCGTACCGTCATGGCCCTGTTCTGGTTGGGCATCTACGTGTTCGTCAATCTGACGTCTATCCTGTGGCTGGGCGCCCTGGCCGTAAACACGGTGACGGGCCTGGACCTGACGACCGGCCTGATCGCGCTCGGCGCATTTGCTGCGGCGTACTCACTATATGGCGGCCTCAAGGCCGTGGCGCTGACCGACATCATCCAGGTAACGTTGCTCGTACTCGGCGGTATCCTGATTGCAATCATCTCCCTGAACGAGGTTTCGGGAGGACAGGGTGTCGTGGCCGGTTTCCAGATCTTGCTGGAGAAGACACCGGAACGCTTCGACCTGATTTTTACCAAGGACTCGCCGCACTACGTGAGCCTGCCCGGCATCTCGGTGCTGGTCGGTGGCATGTGGATCATGAATCTCTCGTACTGGGGCTTTAACCAGTACATCATCCAGCGTGCGCTCGCGGCCAAGAGTACGAGGGAAGCTCAGAAAGGCATCATGTTCGCGGCGTTCCTGAAGATGATCATGCCGCTGATCATCGTGCTGCCGGGTGTCGCGGCTGCAATTCTTGCACCTGAGCTCGATGCCCCGGACCGTGCCTACCCTACGGTCATGAACCTGCTGCCATCCGGCAT
>Ga0316189_10005821_pt1 | contig 11821 bp, 10 predicted proteins | sample LowCovwburrow_MG_FD_204930 | JGI IMG/M metagenome (GOLD analysis project Ga0316189, IMG submission 204930) | Coastal sediment microbial communities from Maine, United States - Lowes Cove worm burrow | ecosystem: Environmental > Aquatic > Marine > Coastal > Sediment | place: USA: Maine... | reverse complement strand
ACCCCAAATACCGGCGCACGGCGCAAATGATGGCGCGTCACTACCTCAAACGCCACCCGGAGATGGAACCGGTCCTCAAATTCGTCGACTACAACGACTACGATGGTGGCATCACCCGAGCAGACCAGGAAGCTCGCACAGCCCGCAAAAGCCTGGCCTCCAACCTCTTTGACGACCAAGACTGCTAGGCGCCACTCGGCGTGGGGCCAATGGGCAATGGCTCTTGTTGGCGAGCAAAAGGTGTAGGCGGCTTGATGGGCCTTTGCTCAGTTGCCTCCCCTGTTAAGAGACCTTTGTGTCAGTAGAATATGCATAAAGACCAGATTCTTCACTGTGTTCAGAATGACAAGAAACGCCTGTTTGTCATCCTCGAGGAGCCGAAGGCGACGAAGGATCTCGGGTTTTGCAAAGCTCTCTCCTTTATAAATGGCAGGTTTCCAGCACCCCCTTGGTAGGTTTCTGCCTACATGGTACGAGATTTTTAGAAAAAATCCCTAATTTATGGTAGTCTTATGCGCTTTATTATTCCCCCAAACCATTCTTGAATGAGAGATAAATGCGATGAAGATTGGTATCCCTAAAGAAGTACATGTTGGCGAAAAAAGGGTGGCCACCACCCCGGATGTCGCGATACAGCTCATCAAACTGGGTTTTGAAGTCGCGATTGAGGCAGGCGCCGGTTCAGCCGCTCATTATTCAGATGCTTCCTACGTCGAAGCGGGCGTAACGGTTGTCAAAAATGCCAAGGAGATCTGGACAGAAAGCGACATTATTTTAAAAGTTCGCGGCCCTGAGCTTAACCCCGACTTGAAAACCGAAGAAGTGGACCTGCTGAAAGAGAATCAGATTTTGATTTCGTTTCTCTGGCCAGCGCAAAACCCTGAACTGCTCAAAAAATTAGCCGAGAAAAAAGTCACTGCCATGGCCATTGACATGGTGCCGCGTATATCGCGTGCCCAGAAAATGGATGGACTCAGTTCTATGGCGAACATTGCCGGTTACCGTGCAGTGGTAGAAGCGGCGCAGCATTTTGGCCGGTTCTTCACCGGGCAGATCACTGCGGCAGGCAAAGTACCTCCTGCTAAAGTTATGGTCATCGGCGCGGGTGTTGCGGGTCTTGCCGCTATCGGTGCCGCGAAAGGCATGGGCGCCATTGTGCGAGCCTTTGATACCCGACCGGAAGTGAAAGAGCAGATCGAGAGCATGGATGCGGAATTCCTGGAACTCGATTTTGAGGAAGAAGGGTCGGGCACCGGCGGTTACGCAAAAGTGATGAGCAAAGAATTTATTGCAGCGGAAATGGCACTCTTCGCCGAGCAGGCCAAGGAAGTGGATATCATCATCACTACCGCGTTGATCCCCGGCAAACCGGCACCAGAATTGATTTTGGAAGAGCATGTTGTCGCCATGAAAGACGGTAGCGTGATCGTTGACCTTGCCGCTGAGCAAGGCGGTAACTGTAAGTTGTCTGAAGCTGGAAAAGTGGTCAAGAAGCATGGCGTTTCCATTATCGGCTACACCGACCTGCCAAGCCGGATGGCAACGCAGGCGAGTCAGTTGTATGGAACAAATTTGCGCCATTTGCTGACAGACATGACTAAGGAAAAAGACGGCAACGCTAAAATTGATTTTGATGACGAAGTGGTTCGCGGAGCCACGGTAGTCAGGAATGGCGAGATCACCTTCCCGCCTCCTGCACCAAAACTTTCGGCGGCACCGGCCAAGCCGGTGGAGGCCGCCAAGCCTGTAGAGATCAAGGAAGAAAAACCTTCGGTGATGGGACCTCTTGTCACCTTTGGTGCGGGAGCCCTGGCGCTGTTTGGGCTGGGTGCGGTTGCACCGGCTTCTTTCATGGCGCACTTTACGGTTTTCGTGTTGGCCTGTTTCGTTGGCTACATGGTCATCTGGAATGTGTCGGCGGCTTTGCATACGCCGCTCATGAGCGTGACCAACGCCATCAGCAGTATCATTATCATTGGCGCTCTTTTGCAAATCAGTTCGGTAGAGGAGCCCATTGTCTGGGTAGCTGCATTTGCGGTGCTGATTACATCCATTAATATTGCAGGCGGATTCGCAGTAACGCGCCGCATGCTCGAAATGTTTCGTAGATAGGAGGCGAGAAGATGAGTGAAGGTATCGTAACCGCCTCTTATGTTGGGGCAACAATTTTATTTATTTTGGCACTAGGCGGTTTGAGCAATCAGGAAACTGCAAGGCGCGGTAACCTGTTTGGAATGATCGGTATGGCTGTGGCTTTGATAGCCACAATGTCCGGCGTGACGGCGAATCTTGGGATTTTGATTGTCGCTCTGCTGGTAGGCTCAAGCATCGGTCTGATTCTGGCCAAGCGCGTACAGATGACGCAAATGCCCGAGCTGGTTGCCATGTTGCACAGTCTTGTAGGATTGGCGGCGGTTTTGGTTGGATTCGCCAATTTCATGGACCCGGGACGATTGTCGCATTACGCTGGCGTCGAACTGACTATTCATGACATCGAGACTTATTTGGGTATCCTTATCGGTGCTATCACCCTGTCAGGTTCCATCATCGCATTTGGGAAACTGAGCGGCAAAATCGGCGGGAATCCGATGTTAATGCCGGGCCGGCATTGGTTCAACCTGGGTTTGCTGCTGGCATCCGTCTGGTACTGTATCGAGTTTGTCGAACAATCGGCTGCAGGCGGTGGGTTCACGCCTTTGTTGATCATGACGGGAATCGCGTTGTTATTCGGGATTCATATGGTCATGGCCATCGGTGGTGCTGACATGCCGGTCGTTGTTTCCATGCTCAACAGTTATTCCGGTTGGGCGGCTTCTGCCACCGGTTTCATGCTCAATAACGACCTGCTCATTGTTACCGGGGCACTGGTCGGTAGTAGTGGTGCGATTCTTAGTTACATCATGTGTCGTGCCATGAACCGGAAATTTATATCGGTGATCGCTGGCGGATTCGGCACGACATCAGGCGGTGGTTCTTCTGCATCCGTTGAAGAGCAGGGTGAAGTGATCGCGTTACAGGCTCCTGAAGTTGCGGCTCTGTTGCTGGAATCGAAAGAAATCATGATCATTCCAGGTTATGGCATGGCAGTGGCGCAGGCGCAGCATATCGTTTATGAAATCACAAAAACGCTTAGGTCCAAAAAAATCAATGTGCGTTTTGGTATCCACCCGGTTGCCGGGCGAATGCCAGGGCATATGAACGTTTTGCTGGCCGAAGCGAAGGTGCCTTACGACATTGTTTATGAAATGGATGAGATCAATGATGATTTTCCGAAGATTGATGTTTCGATCGTCATTGGTGCCAACGACATTGTCAATCCTTCAGCGCAAACTGATCCAGAGAGTCCGATAGCCGGTATGCCGGTTATGGAACCTTGGAAGGGTAAAACCACCATCGTGCTGAAACGCGGCATGGCGACCGGTTATGCGGGCGTGCAGAATCCACTGTTCTTCAAAGAGAACACACGCATGCTGTTCGGCGATGCCCGGACCAGCCTGGATGAGGTTTTCAAAAACCTTTAAACTGTATTCATCAGGGAATCGTGAATGCTATATTCCCTTTTGAAGATGGCACAAGAATAAGGTTGCGGGCATAGTCAAAAGAGATGCCCGCTGGAGTCAGAATATTTTCCCGGACGGTTTCCGTCCGGGAAAACTTTTTGATTCTATAGATTTTTCCTTCCTCACTATCAGAGACCAGTAAATCCCCCTCCCGACCCCAATCCACTCCATAGAGACTTTTAAATGTCTTGCGAATAACCGGCGCGATCTTTCCATCCATCCCCACCGCTAAAATTTTGCCTGTGGCCCGGGTCACGATAATCAAACGCTGACGAACAGAGTCGTAGACCATCCCACTGGGATTGCCCAAACGGTTGTCCTTTTTGAAAATGGAAACTTTGTGGTCGTTCCCGGTTTCTACTTTATAAATGGCGTTCGCCAGAACATCAGAGATATAGAGGTTGCCTTCATCATCAAAGGCCAGGCCTCTTAAACGCTTGCCACCGATCCCGGTCAGGTCGATATGGCCCAGAGGTTTGCCGGTATTTTTATCAAACCAGCGCAGGGAGTCAATATCAACGACGTAAAGGCTGTTGCCCTTAAGAGCTAAGCCGTCGGGAGCATTCAGGGTCACTTGCAAATCGCCTCCACGGATGAAAAGCAGGGGCTTGCCCGATGCGTCAAGCTTCACGATGAAGCCGTTATTGTCGCGGCCCAGCGGGTCGCCATGGGTGTTGGAGATGAAATAATTCCCCAGAGCCGGATCAACAATAAAGCTTTGCGGAGTTTTTAATCCATCCACACGAAATGCACTTGCAGGCCAGGCCGATAGGATTAAAAAGAAGCCGATGCATAAATTTGTTAATATGGTTTTCATAAAGAGAGTTTTCTGGGTTCCAAACAAAAGGCAAATCTCCCCAGCCTCGCGTGATATTTGTCCCTAGCCTTCGTGCCCCGAAGGGGGTCGGGGGGATTTAATCTTTTGCACGTACTTGTTTTAACTTTAACATAAGTCAATTTCTCAAGGTCACTATGCCCAAACCACATGGCAAAAACGAAATTTATATGGGGATGGTGTTGATGGGCGCCACCGGACTGGCTATGGGCTGGGTGATGCACAGTCCGCTCCTAATGACCATCGCCGGAATATTGGGGTTGGTGGTCGGCGGGTTTGTCGGCTGGATCGGCGGCCGACGCTATATGTTCATCATCTGCCTGGGAATTTTAATCGGTGCCTTCTTCGGCTACCGCACCGGCGACCAAGATATCCTCATCATCGCCGCAGGCAGCGGCGGCGCCATCGCCGGTTTCATAGGCGCACAAATAGAACAATTCTTCTCCCCCCGCTAGCCGCCAGCGTGACGCTGGACCCAACGGGAAAATCTCATATTGGCAGGCAAAGAGTTGTCTCGGCTTGAAGTAGTTTTGCTCCTTAGCATAGCAGCTATCGGCCATAAGCGGACATGTAGATTCAGTAATTGAGTGCTTCGTAAAAGTGCTAATTTCGCAATACCGCACTTTAGTGCCATTTGGGGATATAACCTTCTCTTTAATTCCGTCCTTAAAGTTTCATATTATTCTCTGAGGTGACCGTTTAACTTCTCATTAAGCACCTTAAATTTGTGTGATAATCTGCCTGTGTTTCTCCATGACTTGGCTCATAACAGGTTCGAGTGTGTCGGGGTGAATGACCAATAGGTCGCCTGCTTTCGCCTTTGAAAAAATGTAATCCACCGCTTTATTTGGTTCTGGTGCGATAGCAATATTCTCTTCTTTGAAATTTGCTTTTATCAGTCCCTCATGAACCAGATCGAGAGTTTCTCCTGGGGGACGGTGACGAGGATCAAAATCTACCAGAACGATATAATCATATACTGAGGCCAAGGCCTTACCGTACTCAATGATTTGTTCATTAGTTCGATTACCTGTTCCGTGACATAAAGCAATTTTTCGTCCCGGTGAGAGTCGAGGTAATAACTTGGCCAAGGCACGAGCAGATTCTGAGTTGTGACTATAATCAACAAGAACTTTATATTTTTGAAAATCAAATAAGTTCATGCGGCCAGGGTTTTGATTCGCTGAAGGATAAAATGTCATAACACCATTTCTTATTTGTTCAACAGGCAGACCCAAACCTAACAGGGCACCAATGGCAGCTAGAGCATTGGAAATGTTAAAGTCAACGATTCCGCCTAAGGAAATGGGGATTTCTTCAACCGCACAAACAATGATATCCAATTCGCTGTTTCTAATGATGGCATTTCGTTTGTCTAGCGTGACAACGGTTCCTCCTGCCTCTATATGCTCTTTAAGTTTTAAATTATTGCCATCCAGAGAATATAAAATTATTTTCCCACGAGCTCGGTCCAAAACGCTCATGACAATGTCGTCATCGGCGTTTAAAACCGAAGCGCCCGTTTTTTTGACGACTTCTAAAACCGTTGACTTTACCAAACTCAGATCATATTCGGACTCAATCCAATCCGTTCCCATATGGTCGCTTCCAATATTGAGTAAAACACCTACATCAACTTGATCGACACCGAGACCTCTTCTAACAATCCCTCCCCGAGCAACTTCCAATACTATGTGATCAATTGTTGGTTCTTTAATAACAATTCCAGCTCCCTCTGGCCCACTATAGTCACCCGTCAAGATAGAAATTCCATCAATCTCAATGCCAGTGGTGCAGGTTAGACCTACAATTTTCCCCGCATACTTCAATGCATGAGTGATCAACTTACAGGTCGTCGTTTTACCATTTGTTCCGGTGACAGCTACAACGGGAACTTGAACGTAATCTTTTGGGAAAAGCATATCCACTAGTGGTTTTGCAACATTACGGGATTGGCCGTGTGTCGGCTCGAGGTGCATCCGAAATCCGGGGGCAGCATTTACCTCAACCACTTTAATGCCGGATGGTCCCAAGGGAAGGGATATATCGAGAGCTAAGGCATCCACTCCCACACAATCCAATCCAATAATTCGAGCGGCTCGTTCCGCCATTAAACGAATATCAGGGCTTACCTCATCGGTAACATCGGTAGCGGTGCCTCCCTGACTAAGATTAGCAGTGGCTTTCAAATACACCTTTTCACCCTTCTCTGGGCATGAATCTAAAGAAAGCCCCTTGATGGATAAGATTGTTTCCGTCATATGATCGACATCTATTTGAGTCAGGACCTTTTCATGTCCAAACCCCCGACGAGGATCAGCATTAGTCTTTTTAATAAGATTCTTGATAGAAGAAATTCCATCGCCTATCACATGAGCGGGTTCTCTCCTGGCAGCCGCCACAAACTTTCCGTCTATAACTAATAGACGGAAATCGAAGCCATGAGCATACTCTTCAATAATGACATCAGGGTGTTCGGCTTGAGCTATATGAAAGGCAATTTTTAATTGATTCAAATCTGTAATATTGATCGTAGATCCTGTGCCATGATTTCCCACATCTGGTTTAACAACAATGGCGGCGCCAATATCATTAAAAACTGCTATGGCCTCTTCTTCAGTCGAAACCATTCGTCCTTGTGGAACGGGAATTCCTGATTTTCTCAAATACTCCTTAGAACGTGTCTTTTCGTCAGCCGCTTCCACTGCAATGGCCGAAGTATTACTGGTTATGGAAGCTTGAATGCGTTTTTGATGAGCACCATAACCTAATTGGATGTGGCTATCAGTATTCAAGCGGAGAAAAGGAATGCCTCTCGAGTTAGCTTCTTCTACAATACTCAAGGTGGTGGGTCCCAACATATCATCTTCACGCAAGACCTTGAGATCGGAAACCACTTGGCTAACATCAAAACTTTTTTCTTCAACAACAGCCTCGAATAAGGAAACAGCCTCTTTAGCTGCCTTTAAACCTGCTGATTCGACGCGGTAACGGAAAACCACAAGGTAAATTCCTTTTTTCGATGTATCAAAAGTTTTTCCGTATCCAACCTCCATGCTAGCCAGGCATTGAAGCTCCAGGGCAATGTGCTCAATTATATGACCAGCCCAAGTTCCCTTTTGAAGCCTCTGGATAAAACCACCGGGGCCTCCAATGGAACATCCATGTTCCTGAAGGGTTGGAAGAAGCGTCACCAGCCGATCTGAAAACCCTTCTAGCGTATCTGATGGACGGCTTTCATAGTTTTTGATATCCAAGACCATGAATATGGCAGGGTGTCGAGTATACCGATTCGGGCCACGTAAAGCTCTCAACTCTGTTATTTCTATCAACGATATTCCTCAATTTGTGCTGGGGTTAAAAACTTCCTCTCTTTGAAATGGTATCCATATCCATTCACTAACGAATGAATTCGCACATTTTCTACGGCAATGGGTCCTCCCGGTTCTATATTCATTACATTGGAATGAGCAATGTCACTACCGTCAACAATAACGACCGTCCCTAAACCAATAACTTCGAGGAGCCCATCACCTTTTAGCAAGACACCCGAATCTTCACCAATGCCAACACCTATACAGGCCGGGTTCATGGTAATAATCTGCACCAGACGCCCTACTCGACCTCTAACATTAAAATGAGTGTCAAAAACGACATTTTCAACGAAACCAAATCCCGATGTCGTGAGAACACTTCCTTTAATTAACCCTTCTTCACTTTTGCCGTCATAAATCATGGTGTCAGAAAATACAGCCGCTCCGGCACTGGTTCCGGCAATAATAGCCCCCATTTCAAGCCGGTTTCGAATAGCCTCAAATATTAGTGACCCACCTATAATGGTTGTTAGCCGCAACTGATTACCACCTACGAGGAAAATCAAATCAACATCTTCGAGCATTTTGGCTAGATTTGGGTCGTTCGCTTGATTCCTATCTTTAATATTTAATATTTCTATTCCTGAAGCCTTAAGGGAGGTAAATACTTGGCGATAGTCTTCGCCTCGTTGTTCGGGTACTTCGCTGGCCGTCGTGATAACACCCACCTTATAATCGGTCTTTCGCACCTCTTGAACTACTCGTTTAAGAACAACTAAATCATTTTCTTTATCTTCATTCCCGCCAATCGCAATTAAGCGACCTTGAAAAAAAGGTTTCTCGATCATATTATTTAAATTCCGTAACGTGTGACCATGCCATACCGTTTCTGGCATTTGAGGCGAATTCACTTTCGGTTAAAATGATGAGGCCAACATCAACAGAATCATCGAAAAGATCCACCGCTTTTTGTGCCGCCTCACCTGGACTCATACGCTGTTCCAACCAGCTATAAACCTCTCTCGCCAGAATTTTAAGTGCGATAAATTCACCATCCCCCGTACAAGCAACAGCGCCTACGGGCCCACAGAACAATCCGCAACCAGGAAGGGGTACATCGCCGACCCGTCCTACGGCTGATTTTTCTAAACCCCCAGAACTGAGTGCTGCCGCAAACGTACTACCATCAAAAGCCACTGCTCCCACTGTATCGCAAGAAGGAGGGGGAACACTTTTTTGTTCTCTATTACCACTTAAGTCTCGTAAAGGCGTTAGGCTAATATTTTGTTCTGTGGCGAAGGCTAGAGCTCCTTGTCCTGCCATAAGAATATAGGGAGAATGAATTAATACGCCCTTGGCTATATCGATGGGGTTTTGAATTCCTTCAACACAGGCTACCGCTCCAAATTTTCCATCACTCATCATGCACGAAGCATCCATTTGAATGGTGTGCCCATCTACACGAATTTGAGAACCTATCCCCGCGTTAAACCGAGGGTCGTCTTCCAAGTACTTCACAGAACAAACTACTGCGTCCAAAGCGGATTTACCCTTTCCCATCAAATCTATTCCAATTTTAGCCGCAGACAATGGTCCATCAGAATTCTGTGGGTTTGAGCCAGCGCCTCCATGCGTTAAAACGGCGCGTTGAAATTTATGCAATTAATACCTCTTCTGAAATTTTTTGGAGAAGGACCCAACAGGCATTTCGTAGTACGTAATATTTCACCGAGACTGAAGGAGTGGGGATAGTTGTTACCTGCCTATTTATGGTAACACTTTCTATTATATAAGTTTAATTATTTAGCAGCCTGTCCCTATAGTGTCTACACAAGTAAAAGGATAGGTCTTAAAACATAACCCTTGGATTTATTTGTTGAGCCGTCTCGGAGGCGAAACGAGGTCCTAGTGATTAGGATTAAATTAGGTAGGAAGTTTGAAAATGATTCTCTGGGTTCATAAATTGGGTTAACGTCCGCTATGGGGCGAATAGCGAACACCTAAATTATACTTTTAACCCACCATAAAAGGAGGGTTAAATCATGCTTTATTTACCTCAATTAGTAAAAGCGTCAACCCCTTGGAATAAAGGCAAACTCATTGGCCAAAAACCTCCGTTAAAACTACGTGAGATATGGGCTATACGAATCAGACTTCAGCTAAAAAAAGAAACCAGAGAGTTGGCAATGTTTAATCTTGCGATAGACAGTAAATTACGCAGCTGTGATCTAGTTAAGCTCAAGGTAAAAGATGTCTATCATGGCAACGGTATTGTTCCGAGAGCAATGATTCTGCAGCAAAAAACACAACAGCCCGTTCAATTTGAAATTACAGAACAAACCAGAGACGCATTAAAGAGCTGGATTAGCCATAAGGGTTTATGTCCAGAAGAATACCTTTTTTCTAGTCGCATAAATATTTCAAACCATATTTCAACGCGACAATATGCTCGGATAGTACACAATTGGATCGAGATGGTTGGCCTAGATACATCGCTGTACGGCACTCATTCATTGAGAAGAACCAAAGCCACTCTCATTTACAGGAGAACTAAAAATCTTCGAGCAGTTCAGCTACTGTTAGGGCACACTAAATTGGAAAGCACTGTTCGTTATCTTGGTATCGAAGTAGACGATGCATTAGAGATGGCGGAACAGACAGAAGTTTGATTAAAGCTAAGGATAGCGGCCTTTTTTAAACAGGTCGCTATGCAAAAACAGACATTATCAGATATGATATTAATCGTAGACGGGTAAAAGTCCCAGGCTTTTGCATTTAAGTAATGCCCAACTTGCATAATCCATAATCTATTGGATTCTTTAAGGCTTCTTGGGCATTATCCAAGTAGCAAGGTTCTGTTTCATAGCAACCTGTAATAATCCCTTTTTTATCATGCCATAGTGGATAAGCGCCTTACCCACTGAATAGGAGCGAGAATTCATGACTGACCGACAGGTGCCAAGCGCTTGGCTAAATGTACCATCGACCTCTGGATTTCTTGCTGTCGGCAATTCTCACTCGATTTATTGGCGCTCTTTCGGCCATCCCGATGCGATGCCAGTTATTGCACTGCACGGTGGTCCTGGTTCCGGCTCAAATCCCCGACACTTAACGTTCTTCGACCCACAAATCCATCGGGTGATCATGTTCGATCAGCGCGGTACCGGGCTATCAACGCCGTCGGCCACTACGATTAAAAACACGCTGCAAGACTTACTAAATGATATCGAAAAACTGCGTTGCTACTTAAGCGTCGAGCGTTGGTTGGTCTTTGGTGTGTCTTGGGGAGCCTGTCTTGCATTGCTCTATAGTCAAAACCACCCACAGGTCATTACTGGCTTGGTGCTGGCAGGGTTGTCAAATCGCCACGAACATCAGACCGCGTGGATACTTGAGGAGCGTGCGCGGCTGTTGCCCGAACGTCACGAGGAGTTCCTGAAGGCACTTGCTCCCGGCGACCGAGCTGATCCGATTGCAGCTTATTATCGAAAGAGTTTGTCTTCGGATCGAAAGAATCGACTCGAGGCAACGTACGCCGTTTGGGTGCTGGAAGCCGATTTGGAAGGCCCGGAACCGCAAACGCTGCCGACGATGAGCCTCGATGAGATTGACGCGAGCATGATCAACCGCGCGATAATTTACCTTCACTACTGGGCGAACAGGACTTTTCTCCCACACGGTAATTTATTGATTAACCCGAGCGCGCTGATTGAACTGCCTGTGGTATTGGTTCACGGTGCGTCGGACTGGGTTTGCCCGCTAAGCGGCGCGCAGCTAGTGGCTGATTCGATCGAGGGTACTCAATTAATCATTGTGCCGGGTGCAGGGCACTCGCCGTATAGTGCAGACATGGTGCAAGCGCTGCGCGAATCTATAGTGGCCACAAGACGACGATAAACTCTCGACTAACGAGACTACCAATTTGTCGATGCGTTGACCGATTGAGACCGCCGTCGTATGTGGACCTCCACAAGTGGCGTGAGAGGCCGCTGGTAGCTAGCAACTGTATCATAAGCCGAGATAACGTTTTTCTTGCCAGAGAAAGCTATTGCTAGTCGGCCCCACGCCTAGCAGGTTGCTGAAAAACTCCCAAAGTTGTCATCCTCGAGGAG
>Ga0316189_10005820_pt1 | contig 11822 bp, 12 predicted proteins | sample LowCovwburrow_MG_FD_204930 | JGI IMG/M metagenome (GOLD analysis project Ga0316189, IMG submission 204930) | Coastal sediment microbial communities from Maine, United States - Lowes Cove worm burrow | ecosystem: Environmental > Aquatic > Marine > Coastal > Sediment | place: USA: Maine... | reverse complement strand
GTCCATTTCCGATTGGGGCCCGAGCGTGAATTAGCGGAATATCACCAGGACCTGTGTGCCGAGTTGAGTCGTCGCAGGCTCAATTTTGAATGCCAGGTCTCGCTGACCCAGGGAGAAAAGGGCTCGCTTTTCGAGCGCAGCAATGAACTGGAGATTGTTGTTGAAAAGAAACTGGTGCTGGAGCTCAAGACCCTGGATCGCCTTGAACATATTCACGACATGCAGGTTTTTACCTATTTACGTCTGAGTGGTTTGTCGACGGGGCTGTTGCTTAACTTTCACGAAAAGTTTATGCGCAAGGGCATTCGCCGTTTGGAAAACCAAGGGGGGCGGCCAAGGAGTTATCGGTTCAACACAACTCCTGGTGGGACGCTTGCGTCAAAGGTTGCAGCAAAGGGTTTGCTGCCGGAACCCAGGCGTAAACGCCAGCCAAAAGAGGCAGCCGGTCGCCTAAAGTTTCGGCCAAGATTTTCCGCTAATCCATCACAATGCCGGATATAATAAAAATGATAACAGCGCCCAGGAGACAGAACTTGGTCGAGTCCTCAAATAGCCAATTGCTCCACCAGTTATTCAAGGCACTGCCCGAGGAACACAGGGTCAGCTTCCTGAAAGAGGTGATCGGCTCTTTAAGTGAAGATCAGCGCGAAGAGCTGATTGCCCAATTGGAACCAGACCATTCAAAGATCGTGGCACAAACGCGGGTTGAGAATGGCGATCTGAGCCCAAAACCGTTCAAACCAGCTGCAACCCCGCTGACGAAGAGCGGAGAAAAGGAACCCACCAATGAACAAAAACTGGCAATGGCCGAGGCCCAGTTCAAGCAGTTCTCCATGCAGACAGGCATGGCTGGCGATGGAAAAGCCAAAATTCGCCGACAGTTTTGGAGTTGCCTAGGCATCGGAGTTCTGGCAATCGCTGTTCTTATCTTACTTGCCGTGGGTACGCGTTTCCTATTTGACTATGCGCGGTCGACCTTGACAACAGAAATGAGTACGGCCGCCCAGGGCGATCTTCCCGTTGCCGGCGATGTAGAGGGCGATTACACCCATACCCAAGGGAACGACGGAGTTTACCAAGAGATTACAGAGTTGGAAAGTGGCGGCAGGCTCGCCAAGCGTCACAGTTATTTGGAGCACAAGTGGCAGATGGATGTGGTTGGAGGGCAAGAGGTTGCTTTCCTGGTCAAGGCCTACAAGTCCTCCACAAACGAGGAGCAAGGTTTTGTTTTTTCATGGTCAAGGGACGACCACAAATACATCGATATGTTGACCATTAACAATACGGTTGACCATAAAGAGTACCAGAGCGCAAGGCTTCCTTCCCTTGAGGATGGCAAGATTTTCATCCGGGTCCGTGACACCAACAGGGACAGGGGAGATCGCGAGAAGGATACTCTGTATGTAGACCATTTATTCATCCGTTCAAAGTAGTGCGCCAGTATTCCGCGCAAGGTGCCGTGACCAGCGATGTTTCACCCAATGGCGAATCCGGGCTGCTTTTAAAAGGTCACTCCCGGCAAATCCGGGCTGAGCCTGGGGCAAAGAACTTTCACTCAGACGCCTTGGTAAAGGGGCAAGACGGGCGCGAACCGGCTTAAGGAGCGGAGGAAAAAGAGTGCCACCTGGTGGCAAACCGGCGCGCCTTGGAATTTGACTCAGATCAGCTTTCTCCACCATGCTTTGGGGGTGACTTGCTGCAGAGGCACTTCCTTCTCGGGATCTTTGACCGTCAAAGAGACGCGAGAAACCGCAGTTTGCACTTGTCCAGGTATGTGCAGCCAGCTCTGTAAGGCCAAACTTCGGAATTCCGGCCCAATCGCCATCTCGGGACGGAGGAAACAGGCGAAAAGCTCTTGGGAAGTAGCAGGGAAACGGTCGTAGTCCCACGCACCATCATCAGTCCAAATAAATCCCTCGGTCAATTCTGCCAAGGAGCCCGCCAGTAAACCGTGAAGTAGGCCAACCGCTGCTGGCTGTTTCCCCATTCGAAGGCTCCAATAGTGGCCATTGGCAAGGCAATTTCCAAAAAAATCTTGTTGTTCTTCATCCTGACTGGTGAACTCGAGCGTTTCACGCCAATTTTCCCGGTCAACCGACTCCATGCGAAGGCGGTTCACCTCGATTCCGCCCGTTAACCCCCTCAAATAGAACCAGGCGTATTGGTTTTCTTGCCATAGCAGAGGGGCGCACCGAGAGACGGGCTGGTCGTAATTAAAAGCGTTCACCAGCTTAAAGCACAATTCTGGTTCCAGTGGAAAGTTGGCTGCTTCCAACTGATTGCAAAAATGCTTCGTTGTTCTTGTTAACAATTGTTGAAAAGTCGGGATCCCACCCTGTCCGGGATAGACCTCGAATGTGGTGCTCAAATGCCCTCCGGCTGCATGTCCCAACTGTTATTGTAGCACGATCCTCGTAAAATTGAGAGATCAATGACCCATGGACATCTGGGGAGGGTGGGTCGCCTTCCGACCTGGTTGATCGTTTGCTATTTGGACGAGCGTGGCCGGCAAATTTTTACTCTGAAGTACGACTTCCTTGCCAAACATGCTCCATTCATATTCCAAGCTGGGGATCACCACGATCTTCCCCCAATAATCCTGTAATTTGTTGATGAGCGACATCACAGTATGCGGGTTGCGTACCGCTAAAACGATCGCATCGAAGACGATATTGGCAATCGCGCGGTTCACTTTTGGTAAATCAGGACCGATCTGGCAGCCCACAAAACCTTCAATTTCTCCCAAGGCGGGGGGATTCCAGTCCTTGACAACGAGAATTGCAAAAGAACTTGGGGGAGTTGTCATGCTTTGCCTCCAAAAAACCTGTCCAGCATTCGAGCCTAAAGCGGACCAGTGTCTTTTTTTTTCCTGTCAACCGCTAACGAATCGATTCGATGCAGACGCAGGGGTTTTGACCAAAGTTGATTGATTGAAGTCTCAACTTTGGAAGTAAGTTGCCAACAAGGAATTACCCGATGACATTAAGTGAACTGCCATGGTACGTGCAGATTGGATGAGAAGAGCTGAACTGACGCATTGAATCCCGGCGATGGTGAGTACCAAACCCACGAACACACCGGCTCCCGTCTAAAGCAGAGAAAAGACTCTGCCCTCTCTTTAAACACTATAGCTCAGCCTTCGCATGAAGACAAGTATTTATTTAGTTATCAGCGATTAATTATAATCTGTTGGCACATGATCCAGGCCAAACCCCCACGTTTATCTCAAAAACAACAAAAGCCGCCAAATTGGCGGCTTGTCTTTAGGAAAGGGATTTGGTGGAGCCAATCGGGCTTGAACCGACGACCTCCGCACTGCCAGTGCGGCGCTCTCCCAACTGAGCTATGGCCCCACGCGAGGTCAAAATATACTTGGTTTTCCTTGGAAGCACAAGCAAAAAAGAAAAAATTCTAAATAAAGTGCAACGACCTAGGATTTACACCACACTTCCCCTACTCGGGATGCCAGGAAAGAATTTATACTAAAGGCGTAAGCTGCTGGTATACAACAACCTTTGCACAGTTGGCGCTAAATGGCCCTGCATAGATTGGCATAATATCAGAATAAAGATTGACAATCATTGAGCGAATACCAGTTAAATGCCCATGCTTCTGGGTGAAGGTATGGTTTTCAATCTGTGTTCTTAAATGCCTGAAAATGCGGGTTGAAACGGACTCTGAGGAGAAAAATGCACCTAAGCAGGCGAAAAACACCACTATATATAGGTAACTACCCTATCAGGGGCATTTGACCTCTTGGTGGTGGATCGTTTTAATATAGATCCGTGGAGATGGGTGTATGTCAAAAAATGTTGAAATCAAGGCGAAGGCTCGCAACTTTTTTCACCAAAAACAACTCGCTGAACAATTGGCTGATGAAGGTCCAGACCTGTTGCAGCAGCGCGATGTCTTTTTCCATGTTCCACATGGTCGTCTCAAACTTCGGTATCTGGCCCCAGATTGCGGAAACTTGATTACCTACGAACGTCCCGACAATAAGGGACCCAAAACCTCCCAGTATGAAATCTACGGCACCTCTGATCCGGCTCGGCTGGAACAAGTGCTGTCCGGCAGCTTGGACATACGCGGCGTCGTAGAAAAGAAACGTACCCTCTACCTGGTCGGGCAGACCCGAATTCACATGGATGAGGTCGCAGGACTGGGCCACTACCTCGAGCTGGAGGTGGTTTTGACGCCGGATCAATCTGCCGAGCAGGGCCAAGCCATCGCAAGAGACCTGATGACATGTCTGGAGGTAGAAGAGGCGGATCTGATTGATGCCGCCTATATCGACCTCTTGGATGAAGTAGTTTCACCCTGTGGGGTCTAGCCACTGCCTTAGCGCGAGATATTCGCCAATAATTCATCAACGGTGAGAAATGGTGGCCGCTTGATAGCTGAGACACAAGATGTATCCAGTCCCTTGGCGGAGCCTTGATCCAAGAACTGTCTGATCATATCTTTCATGCACGGCGTGCCACGCCCCGCGCCATGAGCTGCCTTGGCTATGACAACATGCCGACTATTCGGGAGGTGCTTGGCTACCAATGCGCCACGACTCGGGGGCGTTACCGGATCCAATGAACCGGAAATCAAAAGCGTGGGCGCACTGCACTTCACCGGCTCATGGAAATCAGAGGAGATTTTGCCGCGCGGCCAAAGCTGACAGGCTGATGACTGTTCATTGATGCGGTATTCTCCGATAAAAGTGCCTACAGCGGCCTTTCTCTCCGCCCCAACATCGATAAATGGCAGGTCTTCCGCGCAAGTCGTCGACAGGTACAGACCATCCGCGATGCCTTCGTTGATACCCCTTACATATCTGGCAGCGGCCAGTACAAACGGTTCGTAGTTGCCTTGAGCTGCAAGCGCGACAATGGCCGGTAGGCGGCTGCTGTTCCTGGTGCTATAGAGCATCGCGCGTAGAATGCTGATCATGGGTGCATAGCCGAAGCGAACCGTCTCTTTTTTCTGGGTAAACGGATTATCCACCTCAAGGCTGACCGGATTCGCTTTGACCTTTGCCAAAACCTGCTTGAGGTTGGCCTCCAGGTCGGGGAAGTTCTTGTGACAATCTGGGTCAGCGGCACAGTCCACGAGAAGTTTGTCCATGGCTTGCTCACAAAAGATGGCAAAAGAGGCCGGTACCTTTCCAGATGGCGGCGCCAAGCCCATCAGCGTTGCGCTGCGGACGCTTTCAGGGTGACGACGCATGTAGACCAGGGAGGCCCTCGTACCGTAGGAGCCACCGAACAGGTTTATCTTATCGTAACCCAGAGCCGCACGTAATTCGTCGTGATCATCGGCCAGGTTATCCGTTGTATAGGTCTTCAAATCTGCTTTTGATTCCAGGTGAGCGCGACAGTTTTTGACATATTCCTCGGGGTACATATTGCCCAAATAGGTTTGGAGGCTGTCCACGGGACCAATCTGTGGGCAAAGCAGGGGATTCGATCCGCCCGTTCCTCGTTGGTCAACAAAAACCAGGTCGCGATCTACGCGCAGATCTTCCATTCCACGCGTTGCGTATCCGGCGATATCGGCGGAGCCCTGACCCGGCCCTCCGGAGAAAAAGAATATGGGGTCTGGCTTGGGGGTCTTGCCGGTTGCGGGGGCAATCACGATCCTTAACTTGATCTTGCGTCCCTTCATGGTTTCTCTATTTTCGAATACTTCGTACTCGCCACAGAGCAGCTCACCATCCGCTCCCTGCACCTGGCAGGGAGTAAGGGTCACCGCTCCTTTGGTCACGGTATTGGCTTTTTCATCTTCGCCCGCCAATGCCTCAGTCGTTGAAAAAAACGACAACAATATTAAAGAAAGGACGATCATCTGGTATTTCATGTGTAACCTCGCTCCCCAGCTCAATGGTTTCAGAGAAAAACGGACTGTTTGCCTCGATGCTGTTAAAGACGAAGAATTATTGGAAAAAGTTGCAACCTGAATATAAGTTGGCACTAGGGCTGCAGGTTCGCATCAAGGTTTTTTGTTGTTTCGCCCGTCAAAAAGGAGCCACATTGTGCGCTGCGTCTTGAGGCTGGGAAGATCCCGCGCGTGGCGAGGTGCGACAGTTCAGGGCCACCTGTTCGCGAGCAACTGACCGAGCGGGTTGCGCCACGCAGAGACCTGTTTTACGGCTCCAATTTGACGATTGATAGAACCACCAATGTTCGCCGGAAAACCAAAATGGACTCTGAAGGACCCAACCGTACTCTCTTGGCAGCCAAAATGCACTCCTGAGGAATAAACGTCAACGCCTGGCCGATTACACAAACACCGATAAATCCCCTTTGTCGCAAGAGGAACAGACCGCTTGAGCTGGGTGCGTTGAGGTTTGGTTTATTTCCCCGTTTGTGTCGCGAGCATGAGTGAAGCGGGGGAAGTACGTATTCTCTTCCTACCCACGCTTTCTGTGTTCAAGCCCAAAGGGTGGCACTGGATTTCTGCGCCAAAACACTAGTACAACCAACCGAAGACATAACGATAGGCCAGCAATGAGCACAGCACCAAAGTAAGGCTAACCCCTTTAAGTTCGGCAGTTGCTTTCAAGCGTCCGCGAAAAAAGAGGTAGGTGTCCCGCGCCAGAAGAGGTATGCAAATATAGACCAACAGGATTAACGGGTAGCTACCCGTAATGTACTCCTCATAACTATAGAGAGGGAATCCCTGGCCTAATCGGGCCAGGGTGAATATCAGGACGGCGAGCAGGTAGGCCAGCGCCGTCCAAGACGCAGCTGACAAAGGCCCCCAGCGCCAACTTTTGTGTACCGTAATTTTGTCTTCCATAGCTTCTCTCCCATGGACAGGCGTTCACCTGTCCCGGGTTTACGGCGTCGTACTTAAATGTCTGTGCCGAAATGCATCGGGGTGCGTTCGTCGCGCACGCTCATGGCCTGTGCCCAGATCGACGAGGGACAATTGGCCAGGACATTCCGTCGCGCATCGTTGACGATTTCGGTCATGTGGATCAAGATCAGCTCTTTGCGCTCAGCCGTTTCTTTAGATGCCGTCAACTGACCCGCCTTTACTGCCATGGTTAAAAAGATTAACCCAAGCATGATCAGGGCTGCACCAAGTCCTACCTCAAAAGCGGCATGGTGACTACAGGCCCAGACGCCTAAAGCAAAAGTCACGAAATGGAAGGAAGCCAACCAGAATTCCTTAAGAAACTTATCCGATCGGCGCCGCGCATGATTTCTCATATATTTTGCCCGAACTTCTTCACTATAAGCATTGTAGAGGGTGCGCAGGCTATCATCTGAATCAGTTGGCATGTTCGGATCTTTTTCTGGGGGCACCGGGACCATTCGTTCGCGAAAGTAACCCAGCGAGTATCCGACCACCGAACCAACGATGACGAACAAGATCAATAGAAATGCGCTCATAAACGTCTCCTAGTATGGTTGTGAAACACGTCGCATGACGCATCATGGAAATCTGTTTTATTCTACCTCAAAGACCTGCTTTCCTGGCCCAGAAATTTGAGCAAGTGGAAAAAAGGTGGCAGAGCGCCCTGAGAACGACCGGCCAGACCGGTTTTTGTGAAGTCTTTCATCAAAGGTCCTTGGTTTCGGTTGTCAATCGCTTCATTTTCCGCTATGTTTAAGAAAAATTAGCTTGGCATGTCGGGTCCGAGATGGCCCTTGGAGCACACATGCTGATCACAATTGACACGATATGATACATTAATAAGGAGGCCTCATGGAATTGACGATTATTCCCGCGCTTTCGGGTTTGGTGGGAGTCCTGGTCATGACTTTTTTCCTCAGGCGAGCACGCTTCTTCCATCTGCCTGAAACCCCAATGATTCGCGCCATCGGCTCCATGGTGACCAAGGACCCGGCAGCCGCACTAATTCCTGGTTTTATCATTCACCTGGCTGGTGGGATCCTTTTCGCATATATCTACGCCATCTTCCTGAGCACAGCACCCATTTCCGATAATTTCCCGGCAGCAATCCTCATTGTGGTGTGTACAATCATCGGCTTTGTTCATGGTCTGATCGTGACCCTCATGCTGGTAATCTCAGTGGCGCAGTACCATCCGGTCGAGGAGTTCCGCAAACTGGACCCCGGTGATATGGCGGCCCATGTGATTGCCCACCTCATGTACGGCTTAACGGTTGGGTTGGGATTCGCCTACCTCCCCAGTCTCTTAATGTAGTATCGCAGGCGGGTGAACTCAAGGATCCTCTTTCATGGCAAAACGGTATCGAGACATCGTCGGTGACGGTGGCAGTGACTTTGTCGGCCAGCTTACGGGGTTATCTGATAAGTTAAAACAACGCATGGCCGGCATCAAGCATAAAGTCGCGATCATGAGCGGCAAAGGGGGCGTGGGTAAAAGTACCGTAACGGTGAATCTTGCCTCCGCCTTGGCCAGCTTGGGCCTGTCTGTTGGCGTTCTTGATGCAGACATTTACGGCCCCTCCCTCGCCCAGATGCTGGGCGTTCGCGGCCAGCATCTGGACATGGACAAGAATGGCGTAAAACCGCCGCTCAGCCATTCGGGGATCAAGGTCATGTCCATGGACTTTTTCCTGCCCGAGAGTAAGACCCCTGTTGTTTGGGACGGCCCCCAACAGGACTCCTTCTCCTGGAAAGGCACCATGGAAATGCAAGCCCTGCGTGAGTTCCTCACGGATACATGCTGGGGGGAGTTGGACTACCTTTTAATCGACCTACCTCCTGGCACCAATCAATTTGGCACCCTTGTCGATTTGTTGGGGCAGCCCGATGGAACCCTGGTTGTCAGCATCCCCACCGCAGTATCACGCTTGGTTGTTGGGCGCTCTATTACCATGATCACCCAGGTTCTCAAGAGTCGCATCCTTGGCGTTGTTGAGAATATGGCCTCTTATTATTGTCTGGGTTGCGAAGACGAGCGCCCGCTCTTCGGTAACGAAGAAAACGCCGATTATGGAGAAACTCCGCTGCTGGCAGGGGTCCCCTTTGACCCTCGTTTAGCCCAAGCGGCCGACCGTGGCATTCCTTTTGTGGAAAGCCACCCCGAAACACCTTCCAGCAAGGCTTTCTTGACATTGGCTGCAGATCTGGTCGGGCTTTTCGAAGAAAAAACCCAGAACCTCAAAATACCCATTGAAGAAGGAACATCATGAAATTTGTCTGCATTGAATGCGATGAGCCTATGAAATTCGGCGCTGCCGGTGATATCGACGAAGGTTCTCTCCCGGTAACCTTTCGCTGCCCGAGTTGCGACTGGGGTTTCACCATGTTGACCAACCCTCAAGAAACCCAACTGGTTCGTACCTTGGGTGTGAAAATTGGCGGCGCCACCGTTCCAGCCGAACCGATGGGAATGATGCGCGAGTTCCTGGCTGGCGGGCACACCGCCATGCCTACCGGCAGCTCGGAAGGGTCTGGTGCCACTGCTGGAAAATGTCCCTTTGCTGCCGTTGTCGATCAGGCCAGCGAGTCTTGAGTCTTATCTCACCTGTTTTCTACAGTTGCTGACTCAGTAGATTTGGCCTTCAATCGACCCTCAAGCAATCGTGTTCCCTGCTCTGCCTTTTGACGTCGTTCTGCGACCAATCGCTTTCGGGTCTCCAATTCCATCAGTCGCTTTTGGGATCTGATGCGCATTGTTTCTAAATTCTGCAGCCGGGTTTTCATGGTTTCGGTCTTTTTTCGCAGGGTGTCCAACTCTTTTTTGCTGGTCTCCATTCTTGCCCATTCTCGACCCATTTCCTGTTCGGCCAGGCTAAGCTGCTCCAATTGCAAAGCCAATTCATCGTGGCCCAACAATTGCGCCTCTGCGGCATTGTCTTCACGCAATAAACGAACCTTTTCCCGCTGGATTGTTCGGTCTTGCTTGGCACTTTCTCTCAATTCAAGGAGCTGTTGTTCTAATAGGAAACCTTCTCTTTCCTTCAGCATGATCAACTGTTCCTCATTCATTACGACCCGTTCTACCATTATTTGTTCCATGGATTCCAATTGAGCCAACGCCAGCTCTTGCTCAAGCCGGGCTGAAGGCCCGGTGCCGAGTTCTTCAATCGACCCGCGGTTCGTGGGGGCGAGTGCAACGAGGGCGAACAAGGCAGACAGTACCAGAAGCATGGCACCGGACCGATCCGGCACCGTTCCAGCATTTTGGCCCTCGATCAAGCGGCGAATTCGGAACTTCAGGTCACCGTTTCCGCTGGCAGCCATGGCCAGGCCAGAGTTCACGGGTTCAAGTTCACGCAATTGAACCAACATTTTTGCAAAACAAACCGGATCACGTGTCACAGCAACTGCCAGGTCATCACAGCAATGTTCGCGTTCCAAACGCATACGTGCATTGATCCACCATGACGCCGGATTAAAAAAGAAGAAGATCTCCGTCGTGGTCTGCAAAATATTAAAAAAGTAATCACGACGCGCAATATGGCCGAGCTCGTGAAGCAACACAGCCTCCAGTTGTTGTGGAGAAAGCTGGCAGAGCAGGCCAAGGGGAAACAGAATCACGGGTTTGAAAAAACCAATGGTCATGGGAACGCGAACCAGGGCAGATTCGGCGAAGGTAATCGTTTTTTTGATGCCCAGGCGACCGGCCAGGGTCGCCACCCGTCCTTGCCAGGCAGAGCCGAAAGGGGACAATCGTTGGGTCAGGCGGCGCGTATAAAGCAAACCGCCTGCAAATCGAGTTGCGAACACCCCGACCCCAATCATCCAGGCCTGGACCATGAACGAGAGACGTTCATCGGCGAAACGAAGAAAGGCGTCGAAGGGAAGAGCCTGGGTCAGGGGTTCGGTAGCTGCAAGCAGTATTGTTTGGTGACCGGATTGCACCATCAAGTGCAGGAATGTAAGAAGGGCGCTTACCATCAGAGCAAGTAACGCTGCCGCAGACGCCAAGTATCGGGTGCGCGCCTCCGTAAACTTTTTCATGAACACCACGAGGGCAAGTACAATTAAGCCCCCTTGCCAAAGACTGTGAAGCAGCGTCCAGCCAAAAGCATGAACCAGGTTATCTGGTAGGTTCAACAGGCTCATTCCTTTTCTCCTTCCAGATTGGCCAGATAGTCCTTGATTTCAGAAAGCTCTTGTTTAGATGTTCTACGGTTACCAAGTGCCTGCATGACCAGCTTCAGCGCAGAACCACGGAAGGTCTTGTCCAGGAAACCGTCCAATAATGCCTTCTGGGTTTCTTGCTCCTCTACCAGCGAGCTATAGATGTGGCCACGCCCGGAAACCTGGCGTTCGAGAATCTGTTTCTCGGCCATAATCTGCATGATCTTGAGTGTGGTGGTGTATCCCACAAGTCGCTTTTTGTTGAGTTTATCATTGATGAACCGGACAGTCGAGGGTCCGTTTTGCCAGAGAACCTGGAGAACTTCAAGCTCTGCATCAGTGGGTTTGCGCTTCAAATAAGGCCTCCAGACAGGTTTCTACGATACGAGACGTAGACATTCTATCATTACTACGGTGTTTTTCGTAGATGGTTGCTGCAAAGTTGCGCCATTCTGTTCGAAATACGAGAAGCTCTAGCCATCGACGGCGGGCATGTGTCATTTATCGGCGGATCAAAAGGGTCGATGACAATACCGAAAACGGCCAGTAGTTCAAGTACCAGCCAGGTATATTACGTCAATCAAGAGTAAAACTCTTGGGGTTCATTACACGAGGGAGAATATTGTCCATGACAAAGTTGAAAGTAATCGCAATGCCAACCGAAACTGCACGGGCCTATCAAGCAGGCAGCCTCGATGCCAATGGTCAGCCCCCGGAAAGAGAGATTTCCGATGGGTTGGGCAACCCCTGTCGGCACTGCCTGAGCAATATTGACAAAGGCGAAGAAAAGCTGGTGCTCTGCTATCG
>Ga0316189_10005819_pt1 | contig 11826 bp, 14 predicted proteins | sample LowCovwburrow_MG_FD_204930 | JGI IMG/M metagenome (GOLD analysis project Ga0316189, IMG submission 204930) | Coastal sediment microbial communities from Maine, United States - Lowes Cove worm burrow | ecosystem: Environmental > Aquatic > Marine > Coastal > Sediment | place: USA: Maine... | reverse complement strand
ACTACATAAGGATTCCATTACGTATACCCATCTGGTCGATTCCTTGCTAGGGTTAGATATAGATATAAAAAAGGTATTTGCACCAGAGCATGGATTTCGTGGAAAGGCCGATGCAGGGGAGAAAGTCAGTGACGGAATCGATGCCAAAACAGGACTGCCGCTAATTTCGCTCTATGGCAAAAACAGAAAGCCCTCAAAAGAAATGATGATGGATTTGGACATTGTTGTTTTTGATATCCAAGATGTGGGCGTTCGCTTCTACACTTATATCGCAACGCTTCAATTGGTCATGGAAGCCTGTGCAGCATATGATATCCCCATACTGGTCTTGGATCGTCCAAACCCGAACGGACATTATGTAGATGGCCCGACAATGGAAGAGGCGAATACGGGGTTTCTGGGAATGACAACCATTCCTTTGGTCTATGGGATGACCATTGGGGAATATGCGACCATGATCAATGAAGAAGGTTGGTTGGCAGGTGGGGCCAAGGCTGACCTTAAGATCGTGCGTTTGGAAAATTATAGCCATAACTCAGCTTACAAGCTACACATACGACCTTCTCCCAACCTTCCAAGCGATACCGCAATCAATCTATATCCTAGTCTTGGTTTGTTTGAGGGCACCAACATTAATGCAGGTAGAGGTACCGAATTTCAATTTCAAAGGTATGGTTCCTCTTTTTTGGATAGTACCAGGTATAGTTTCAAATACTGGCCAAAACCCAATTTTGGATCTAAAACCCCTAAGGAAAATGGCAAAACATGCTATGGTAAGGATTTGTCAAAAACACCCCGATTGAGTGAAGTATCATTAAAATGGATTATCGACGCCTACAAAAACACCGCTGATAAATCATTGGTATTCAATACAAACGGGTTTACAAAACATGCTGGAACCGCAATTCTTCAGCAACAGATCGAAGCGGGTCTCTCTGAAGCGGAAATCAAGTCGAGTTGGCAGCCTGATTTGGAAAAATTCAAGAAAATACGTGCCAAGTATTTGATATACGATTAATTATTCGTGCGTTGGTTTACGGTATTTGTGAAAAGGTTGCTTTAACAATCCCCACAGATTACCATTTACCTTTTCATCGGGAAAAGTATCTACCCCATACACGATCTTCTCTCGGTCAAATTTCATATAGGTACCAAAAATGCGGTCCCATATCGAAAATATATTCCCATAATTACTATCTGTATAAGGTAATTTATAATGGTGGTGTATTTTGTGCATATCGGGAGAAACTATGATCCAGCTCAATAGCTCGTCCGTTCTTTTGGGCAATTTGATATTGGCATGGCTGAATTGCGTGGCCACAATCGACAGGGATTGATATAGCATTACCATTCCAATAGGTGTTCCAATAAGGAGTACGCCCGTAATGGTAAATACAAATCTTATCATACTTTCCAAGGGGTGGTGCCTATTGGCTGTGGTGGTATCTACATTGTGATCGGTATGATGAACCAAATGCACCATCCATAAAGGTTTGACCTTGTGTTCTATCAAATGTGCCAAGTAGGCCCCAATAAAATCAAGAAGTAAAATTCCAAGTACCACTTTTAACCAAAAAGGTATGGATGGCAACCAATTTAGAATTCCAATTTCTGCCTCAACCGTATAATCGGCGGTTTTAAGCAATAAAAAGGCAAGTGTAAAATTGATGATGATCGTGGTGAACGTAAAAAAGAAGTTGGGGAAAGCATGCCTCCATTTTTTATAATTGAACTTGAACAAAGGAACGGCTCCCTCCAATAACCAAAAAAATGTGATTCCACCTACCAAAATTATACTCCGATGCAACGAAGGGATGTTTTCAAAATAATCAATGATACTTTCCATGGGCTAAATATACAAAAAACGCTATATGGCGTTTGTTGCAATGTATCATCCAATTCGTTTCTTCATTTCCTCAACAATATTGAATGCAGCCGGACAAATAGCAACATTTTTTAGGGTAAGATTACTGATCTGATGAAATTTTTTACGATTGGTGTGCGGAAATTCACGACAGGCTTTCGGCCTTACTTCATATATGGAACAATAGTTATCCGCACCAAGGAATGTACATGGAAGTTGCTGTAACACATGATCATTCTCCTCGTCTATCTGTAAATACTTTTCAATAAATTGTTGTGGCCTCAGTCTTAGAAATTTAGCAATCCGCTCAATATCCGGATTGGTAAAGAGCGGTCCGGTGGTCTTACAACAATTGGCACAGTTCAAACAATCAGTTTTTTTGAATTCCGCCTCATGCAATTCCTGCATGATGTAATCCAACTTTTTTGGTGGCCTTTTTTTCAGCTTTGCGAAGAATTTTTTAGTTTCTTGCTGTTTCTTTTTTGCCAAGAACGGTAACTGCTTTAAGGTTTCATCCATTACTTAGAAGGGGTAAGGATGTTTCATACAAATCCCTGGTCCATTCCTCTGAGAGTCTTCCCATTTCCTGTGCAAGATATTCTTGTTTCCGCATCATTTTGAGTCCTAGTTCTGAATTGTAAAACTTGCTTAGAATCTCGGTATGGATCTTGGTCATATTCGCTTGGTCGTTGATCAATATCCGCCCTGTCTCGCTTTTATAGAATGCTGCCATTAATAGTATTTCTTTATGGGTGAAATTATCTTGAAATAGTGCGATCAGCCCTATCTTTAATTCATTGATCGCAATAGGCTTATTCGCGACTATTTGATCCCATCGAATCGCATTTTGTTCATTTCTAGGCACTAAGTCCTCCAAGGTTGTCACGAACTCATCATAATCCCGTTCATAGTGCTTTAGGGTACCATTAAATTCCAAATAATCCAACACGTCATCCGCAAAATCGGACTCCTGTGCTGTTAAGGCAAAAGGCATCAAAAAAAATAGAAACAACCTTTTCATGAGGTAGTTCATAATCAACTGTTAAGAACAGGTCAAAAAACCTTATTTTGCATGCAAAGTACGAATATTAAGCGAATGGATATTTTTGGAAAAGCGGTATTGGACTATCAAAACGGGAACCTCCCTGAGGATATAATAACATATTCCTCACTAGATGAGGAGGCCCTTATACCCACCTCCTATCTTTTCCGGTCGTTCAAGGAAATGCCCGAAATTGAGCAAAAGGCATTGCAATCCTGTAAAGGAGATGTACTTGATATTGGATGCGGTGCGGGAAGTCATAGTCTTTATCTGCAGGAGAAGGGACATGCAGTTGTGGCTTTGGACAATTCCAAAGGGGCTATAGAAACGTGTAGATTAAGAGGAGTGAAACATACCGTACATTCAAATATTTTGGACTATTCCGGTCAAAAATTCGATACCTTGTTACTACTCATGAATGGTATTGGGTTGGCAGGGAATTTAGCCGACCTATCACAATTTTTAAGTCATTTAAAACTTTTACTGCGGGAAACCGGACAGATCCTACTAGATTCAAGTGATATTATATATATGTTTGATCCCGATGAGGATGGCGGTTATTGGATACCTGCAAAAGAACACTATTATGGGGAGGTAGAGTTTACTATGCATTATAAAGACCTAAAAGGAATCCCATTTAAATGGTTGTATATTGATTTTAATACCTTGCAACTAAATACAAGTTCGATCGGACTTTCTTGTGAGCTTGTAAGTGAAGGGGAACATTACGACTATTTAGCTAGATTAACCCTTGCATAATAGGAGGCACGATTTTTGCGTTATACTAATTAAAATTGCTTTATGAAGAATCAGGTATTTATTGTAATTCTCTCTTTGTTCATTGGGATTACCAGTTGTTCCAGGAACAATGACGATGATGATACAAATCCAAAATCAATAGATAAGACGGCCAATTTGAAGGCGACTGGCACATCTGCCAACGATATTCTCTCCAATACTAATTTTGACAAACTGAAGATCGAAATAGGGTATGTAGACGGATTTAGACCCTCAACCACCGCCATCATCGGATTTCAATCATTTTTAACGCAATATACCTTTAAAGAGGATGTGGAAATAGTATATAAAGAGCTATCATCCCCAAATGAGGAAAAATTGACTTTAGAGGAAGTTGTTGATCTCGAAGGTGAAAACAGAACCGCCTATAATGAAGATACCACCTTGGCTGTATATATTTATTTTGCCGATGCCCCTTCGGAAGAGGATGTTGAAGAAGAAGATTTGGTGACCCTTGGCGCAGTGTATCTAAATACCTCAATGGTCATTTATGAATCTACGATCCGCAATTTGGCCAGTAAAAGCATCTTCGTTTCAATAAGTGATATAGAGACCGCTACCTTAAACCATGAATTTGGCCATTTATTGGGATTGGTGAATTTAGGATCTCCCGCTGTAAATGACCATGAAGATAGTGAAGCAGTTAACCACTGTTCCGTTGAAGGTTGTCTGATGCGTGCAGAATTACAATTTGGGGCTGGAATGAAGCAAATGCTTGAAAAAAGAGCCTCAAAAGGGATGGCTGCCCCTCCTGGTCTTGATGATGAGTGTGTGATGGACCTACAGGCCAATGGTGGCAGATAGACCATAGGAAACCAAAAAACAATCACCTCCCCTGCCTAACATCCAAATCAAGGTATGTTCAGGTACTTATGGGTTTGAAGAGACACTTTCCATTTGGGATGTTGCATGACATACTCAACGATCATGGGAATTATCTTCTCCCGGACGCTCCATTCAGGTTGTAAATACAATATACAGTGCTCCCCGACTTTCGAGGCCTGTTCTTCGGCGAAGACCAAATCGTGCTTATTATACACGATCACCTTTAATTCTTGGGCCTTTTTATAAATCTCACTAGTAGGTAATTTGTTTTTCTTTGGTGAAAGGCAAATCCAATCCCAATGGCCTGTAAACGCATAGGCCCCCGAAGTTTCAATATGGGTCTGTAAATTTTTGGCCTTCAAGGCACTTGTCAATGGGCCCATATCCCATGTCAACGGTTCTCCACCTGTAACCACGATGGTATCTGACTGTGCGGCGGCATTCTCTACAATATGATCAATAGCCGTAGGTGGATGTGTTGCGGCATTCCAACTTTCTTTGACATCGCACCAATGGCAACCAACGTCACATCCTCCTACACGAATAAAATAGGCCGCGGTACCTTTATGATAGCCTTCGCCCTGAATCGTATAGAACTCCTCCATCAAAGGGAGCATCAATCCCTTGTTTACCAATGTTAAAACATCCTCATTTACCATTTGGCAAAGATAGTACTTACCAATCGTTTTATTGTTGCCTAAAAATGCCCTATTTTTATCAAAAATTAGACCGGATGAGCACCAAAGATGAATTTTTCGCACATATTGAAAAAGGATATGCCACCAAAGGTGACTATATCACCATGGGTGCCGCGATGTTGGAGGGGGAAGCCGTGACCAATGCATTGGTAAAAATTCCTTTGAAAACATTGAACCGTCATGGTTTGATCGCAGGTGCCACTGGTACAGGTAAAACCAAGACCTTGCAGGTTATCGCTGAAAATCTTTCCGATAAGGGAATACCCGTATTGTTGATGGATCTTAAAGGGGATCTAAGCGGATTGGCCGTGGAGAGCCCCGGACATCCCAAAATTGATGAGCGCCATGAAAAAATAGGGATTCCGTTTGAAGCAAAGAAATTCCCTGTTGAGATTCTTTCTTTGTCCGAACAGGATGGCGTAAAATTAAGGGCAACCGTTTCGGAGTTCGGACCTACCTTGCTCTCTAGGATCTTAGACCTCTCCGTTACACAGGAGGGTATCGTGGCCGTTGTGTTCAAATATTGTGACGACAACAAATTGCCATTGCTCGACCTGAACGATTTTAAAAAAGTACTACAGTATGCCACCGGTGCCGGTAAAGCGGAATTCGCTAAGGAGTACGGGCGTATTTCAACAAGTTCAACTGGAACTATCTTACGGAAGATAATAGAGTTGGAACAACAAGGAGCAGAATTGTTCTTCGGAGAAAAATCGTTCGAGGTAAATGACCTTACAAGAATCGATGGTAACGGAAGGGGTTATATCAATATCATAAGATTGACGGATATTCAGGACCGTCCTAAGTTATTCTCTACCTTTATGCTGAGTCTTTTGGCTGAAATATATTCAACATTTCCCGAACAAGGAGACAGTGATCAACCTGAATTGATCATGTTCATCGACGAGGCCCATCTAATTTTTAAGGAAGCCTCAAAAGCATTGATGGATCAAATTGAAAGTATTGTAAAATTAATTCGTTCGAAAGGAATCGGATTGTATTTTGTAACCCAAAACCCTACCGATGTACCCAACGAGGTTTTGTCGCAATTAGGGTTAAAGGTTCAACATGCCTTAAGGGCATTTACGGCAAGGGATCGTAAAGCGATTAAACTGACCGCTGAGAATTATCCAATATCTTCCTATTATGACACCAAAGAGGTTTTGACCTCTCTTGGTATTGGGGAAGCGTTAATATCCGCATTGGACGAAAAAGGACGCCCAACCCCTCTAGCGGCAACCCTGTTAAGGGCTCCAATGAGTAGAATGGATATATTGACGGATGGTGAATTGAAATCAGTGATCAAAAAATCGAATCTAGTCCCCAAATACAATGAGGAAATTGATAGGGAAAGCGCATATGAGATCCTAAATGAGAAAATTGAAAAGGCTGAAAAAGAGGCCGAAAAAGAGCGAAATAGACCTACAAGTACAAGAAAGACCACCTCATCCAGAAGAAGTACCCGTCAAAATCCGATAATCAAGGTATTAACAAGCGCCACCTTTATTCGTGGTGTTTTAGGAGTAATTAAAAAGGCGATGCGATAAATGAAAATGAAGCACCTAACACTAGTAATCACCCTGGTTTTCGCTGCGTTGCTAATGCAGTGTAATCAACCAAAGGACAGCACTTACCTGATTACCAATACAAGCGTTGGTAAATTGGATAAAATAAGTTTAGTAAGGGATCTTGACATCATCTATGAACAAGATTCCGTCGTACGTGATACTATGAAACTAACCTTGGGGTTTGGGGCCAAGAACATCAAGATATACGAAAAGGGAGGGAGCCATCTCCTTACAATTACCCCAAACACGGATAGTATCCCCAAGGTGCAGAATGTCCGAATCAATGATCCTCGCTTCCAGACCGAAAAAGGGATTGGACTTAACAGTACATTTAAGGATATCAAGGAAAAATATACTATTAAAAAGATCGTCACTTCAATAAACAACATTGTGGTTTTTGTGAAGGATCATGACGTGTATTTCACCATTGATAAAAGTGAATTGCCAGAATCACTTAGGTATGTATCCAGTCCGAATATTGACGCAGTGCAAGTTCCCGATGCCGCCAAAATCAAATATTTGATGATCGGTTGGGAATAATTATTGTATTTAGTTCATAGTCTCCAACAATACCATGATTTCCAAGACTTCATGAGAATAGGGTGTTTTGAGTACAATATGGCCAATAAACTCCCAATTGAACACAAAGTATTCCATCATTGGGAAAAACAGATATGCCTTTTGGTAAATCTATTTGGTCAACAGAAACGATAGGGCCTATTAAGTGTTATTTAGATCACTTTTTTTCGCTTACGATTACCAATAACCATTTCCTTATGCTTCTCGGCCCATTCTGCCAAATCCAATAGTTTTTGCAAATAAGAATGTCCGAAATCGGTTAAACTGTATTCTACCCTGACAGGTACCTCAGCATACATTTTGCGCGAGATATAACCATCCCTTTCCAACATTTTCAGACGTTCACTCAAAACCTTATTGGAAATATCATAAACAAATTTCTTTAGTTTATTAAATCTCATCACTGGGAAATATCCTAGATATAATATGATCAGGATACTCCATTTATCGGAGGCCAATGCCATTACATCCCTAATGGGGCAGTATTCCTCTACCCTCGGATCTATATGCCCGAACATTTTTTTTATTTTTTTTGCAACCCTAATCTTCTGATTATCAGTAATAGTTTCCATTTGCATACCTTGTGTCATTTTTGAGACTTATCCAAAATCGAAAGAATTTTATTTACCTTAGTATTAAATTAAGAGTAAGTTACAAAAAGAAACTGGAATCTCATGAGAAAAGTACTTAACAAAATGTTGCCCCTGACTTACGGCGCTTATTTTAATACTACAGCGGTATTTTCCAAGCAAAGGGCCGCGGAAAAGGCGTTCAAATTATTTTGCACTCCTCGAAAAGGAAGGGTACAACCCGAACAAAAGGAGTTTTTGGACCAAGCCAAGGCGGAACGTATCAAAGTAAAGGATATAGAACTTCAAACGTACCACTGGGAAGGAAATAGAGATACCGTTTTGCTTTTGCACGGTTGGGAAAGCAATACCTATCGATGGCGAAACCTTTTATCCTACCTAAAAAAGGAATCCTTTAATACCGTTGCGTTTGATGCTCCTGCACACGGGTATACCAGCGGAAATATGTTCAATGTTCCCTTATATACTGAATGTACGGATGCCGTTGTTAAAAAATACCGTCCAACTATAATCATTGGCCATTCGGTGGGGGGTATGAACGCCCTGTACCATCAACAAATATATCCCTCGGACCATATCGAAAAAATCGTAACCATAGGTTCGCCCAACAAGCTGCAAGATCTAATGATACATTATCAAAAAATGCTTAAATTCAATAATACCGTTCTTTCAAGTATCGATGATCATTTGTATCGGCAATTCGGGTTTCAGATGGATGAGTTCACAACCTCACGGTTTAACGGTCATTTACCAAAAAAAGGGCTGGTCATTCATGATGAATTGGACACCGTGACGCCTTTCAACGCCTCCGAGTCCGTTCATGGATCTTGGCAGAACAGTACCTTTTTCAAAACTAAGGGATTGGGGCATTCTATGCACCAAGAAGAAGTGAGTCAGCAAATAATGGCTTTTATTAGGTCCTAGAAAATCACTAATTTTATATAAATTTCAAGCATGCGGGAAATTAGTCCGTTTCATATTGCCATACCTGTACATAACCTAGCCGAGTGCCGTGAGTTTTACAGGGAAATCTTGGATTGCAGTGAGGGTAGAAGTAGCGATCAATGGGTAGATTTCAATTTATTTGGTCATCAATTGGTGATTCATTATAAACCTAAAACAGCACAAGATACACATACCAATCCTGTTGATGGTAAAAACGTACCCGTTCCCCATTATGGGGTTGTACTCCATTGGGATACTTTTGAGGAATTCTCAAAAGCACTGCTTGCCAAAGGCGTTGAATTTGTAATTGAACCTTACATTAGATTTGAAGGACTCGTTGGAGAACAGGCCACGATGTTTTTTTTAGACCCCGCAGGTAATGCCCTTGAGTTCAAAGCTTTCAAGGATATGAATCAATTATTTGCCAAATAGGGGTTCCCTATTGGGACCATGTGGTGGGCTTACGATCCCAACGGTGTTTTTGTAGTTCTTTCAATAATTCCATTGAAATTCCCTTTCCATCACTTATAGCCGTATTGGCCCTAACATTTCGTTCTTTTCGCATTCCGGGAATCATAGTACCCACTGATTTGTTCATGGTAATGAATCGTAAAGCCATTTCGGCCATGGTCATCCCTTCAGGCACTAAACTCCTTAGTCTATCCGCTCTTTCAACGCTAGAAATGAGATTTTCGGGCACAAAATAGGTATTTCGCCAGTCCCCTTCTGGAAAGGTGGTCTCCTTGGTCAAATTACCGGTTAACGTTCCCTCATCAAAAGGTACTCTAGCTATGACCGCGATATCCAATTCCTCACATACTGGAAATAGCTTATCTACTGGGGCTTGGTCAAATATGTTATATATTACCTGTACTGCATCAAGATGACCGGTTTGTAATGCTTTGATACCATTTTCCGGTTCCCAACGGTTCAAACTTAATCCCATAGCCAAAATCTTACCCTCTGTTTTTAGATCTTCAATGGCCCTTTGCCATTCTTCATGGTCGGTCCAAACATCATCCCAAGTGTGCAATTGCATTAAGTCTATTTGTTCCAAGCCCAGATTCCGAAGGGTTTTATCGGTATATTCCTTAATATGCCCTATAGGGTATGAATCCTCGAATTTGTAGGTTGGATTCGCTGGCCATTTAAAGTTCTTTGGAGGGATCTTACTTGCCGTATATATTCTAGTATTTGGGTGCCTTCTAACCAGTTCACCCAATAACTTCTCGCTGTGGCCTTCTCCATAGCCCCAAGCAGTGTCAAAAAAATTCACCCCATTCTCCACCGCCAGATCAAGTGATCTTGCTGATTGCAGATCATCGGATTCAGTCCATCCGCCCATACCCCACATTCCGTAACCAACCTCACTTAATTGCCAGTTGGTTCTTCCAAATCTTCTATATATCATTCTTTTTATCTTTATTTTTCCACTTCTCCCTGACCCAAATAAAAATCCCGTACAACACCCCAAACATCAGTCCTTCAAGCACCTCTCTCAAAATAATTGCATCGGTATACTCTTTCTCTAGGATCAAGGATATGGCAACATACAATAATACCGCGGCAGCAACTTGTATGAATAATCTTTTTGTATTCATTCCCTTAGTTAATATTGATGAAACGCCTGGGATACAAATTCAAGTACCTTAGGCAAGGATTCCCGCCAATAGGTCCAGCTATGCCTTCCTTCACGAACTCGGTATTCATGGGGGATCTCTTTTTTCTTCATGGCGATATGCACCAAGCTATTGCCTTCGAACAGGAAATCATCATCACCACAATCAATATACCAACGTACCGATTTTATATCTTCCACTGCCATACTATTAATCAGGTTTAGGGCATTGTGCTGTGCAAAGTATTCCTGAATTTCGGATTCTGAGAGTTTCATATTCCTCCTAGCAACACGTTGTTTTAATTGTTCTATGGTCAATGGACCAATATAGGCGCTCAATGGGCAAGCCGACGAAAAAAGATCAGGACGGTGCAACGCATACATAAAGGATCCACCCCCTCCCATTGAAAGTCCGGCCACGGCCCTATATTTTTTTTCACCCTTTATTCTATATTTTTGTTCTACAAAGGGCATTAATTCCTCAAAAAAGAAATCTTCATAACGCCATTCCTTGTTTTGGTTGAAATAACCTCGTTTCCCAGTATTGGCATCAGGCATAACAATAATCATCGGAGTTGCAGATCCTTCTCTAATAGCGGTATCCGTGATCCGCAAAACCTCACCAAATTGCACCCATCCGGTCTGGTCATCACCTGCGCCGTGTAATAAATAGAGAACTGGGTAACTGCGTTCAGAAGTTTCATAATCGGGAGGTAGATAAATGGCGTATTTACGTTCTCCCTTGAGTATTTTACTCGTCATGGATAGGTTGTCGTAGACCTTACCTGATTGAGCAGTAGAACTTAATATTCCAATCATTAGGCAAAGAATCATCAGCTTATTTCTCATAGGAACAGGAGTTGTTTATGGTTGCAGAATATGAGTGTACAAGTTAATAAAAGTGTATGGTTTAATTACTCTTTTTGTTGAAACCATGTGCATAAAATAATGGTTTACCCGATAATAAGACCTCTTTTTCTCACCCAGAAAAAGGCAAACACAATATTAGGAACCCAGCATAACCAGGCTACGATTCGGTATGCAATGACAAAATCATCAAAGACAATATTCAATAACGGCAACCAAATTCTAAGGGTAACCGCCGCAAAACAGGCTGCATAGCTATAGAACATGTATGATTTATGTAAAACCAGGTCATTTTTACGGGCGGCGGTATATCCCCTTAAGGTGGTAAAAAGCCAAATTACCCCTAAACTTATAAACCCAGTAGAGGCTATAATGCCCCCTGTTGCATAAAATCCAATATAAACGGCACTGATACCGCTGATCAAAACAGAA
>Ga0316189_10005818_pt1 | contig 11827 bp, 14 predicted proteins | sample LowCovwburrow_MG_FD_204930 | JGI IMG/M metagenome (GOLD analysis project Ga0316189, IMG submission 204930) | Coastal sediment microbial communities from Maine, United States - Lowes Cove worm burrow | ecosystem: Environmental > Aquatic > Marine > Coastal > Sediment | place: USA: Maine... | reverse complement strand
CCCCAGCAAACACTTGTATAATATCCCTGCTTTTTCATCTCGTTTAAAAATATTTCCTGATTCTCTGACGTCTTGCCTTTATCTGTTTTTAGCTCTAACCAAAACCCGTGATATTTACCCCGCGGAACTTGTATTGTAATATCACTAACCCCACTTTTAACGCCTTGTTTCTTGAGGCTATAAGCTTCTAGTTTGTGTCTAGTGCCCCCGTTTGGTACCGCAAACATACATAGTTCTAATTCTGGATATCTTGCATAACTGTATTTAGCCCATGTAAATATAGCTTCCTGCTCGTATTTTTCTTTCATTTTTTCACCCTTAATTATATTATTTTTTTAGGGAATTGAAATACTTTTTTTCTAGCTTCTTCAATTCCTTTTATCTTGTCTGTGCTAACTGCATTGTCCCGCTTCTCTGGATTGTAAGGTTCTAATCTTGGCGCTTTTTCATGTTCAAACATATCAGATATCACCATTGCATAATATCTTCTATCCCCTCTATTTTCTTTTTTTAAGTGTTCAAAACGATCCCCAGCCTTGCAATAATCACAAACTAAAAACTTCTCTTCATTTTCCGTTTTTACCAATTTATATCCTATGCCCTCACACGCCTTACAATTCGTTTTAAAGCACTTTTCATTTTTAGCATGTGATTGTTTGCGTGGTTGTAAAATGTGCGTAGAATACAATTCTGTGAGGTTTGGCAGTGATGGAACAAAGGTATATGTATTAATAATCTTTTTTGTAAAGTATTCTATCTCTTTATCGTCATCTATTTTATAACTTTTTATTGTGTCCATGTATTGTAATTTAATATCGACATCGTTTAAAAAAGATTTACCCACCGTCTTTGAATAATATAAATGCAAATATAATAGCATTTTCTCTACTTTTTCGATTTTCATAAAACCCTCCTATATTCTCGTTTTACTACTCCACCTAAAAAATAAAATAAATATTATTTATATTCGTCGCCCCATTTATAGGTGTCAACTGTCATGCCCATCATTTTTTCCTGAATTGTTTTATTTTTAGTATTAACATTTTTATTTTTATAATTATCTTCGTCTATGTTAAATTCTGCTAATGTTTTAATATTCCTTTTCGTTTTTGCCTCTATTATGCTTTTTGCGTATTTCCATGTATTAACATTATTTTCTAGTGATATTTCTAAAGCCTTAATTATCATTCCTTCTTCGATTCCATCATCCAAGTAACTTGATATTTCGTCATCTATGTGTTTTGTTCTTAATCCAAAGTTATTTTCATAGAATTTATATGTATTTTTTAACGACGACGATTCAAGGCCTTTTTTTTCATCGTTTTTTTCATCGTTTTTTTTATTGTCGTTTACTTTACTTTCCTTTACTTTACTTTCCTTTACTTTCCTTGCATTCTGATCCGCATTGCCTTTGCTTTCTGAATTGCAATGCTCTGGCAATGCTTTTGCATATGCTTTTGCATCGTTTTGGTTTACTTCTTTAACTTTATTCCATCGTTTTTTAGCCGCCAACTGCGCCCTTTTACTTTTTTCTAAATAAGGTTGTAAATAAAGGATTAATTTAGGACTAAAAAAGTTTTCTTCTTCGTCCTTTTCAAATAAGTCGTAACTTTTAATAACTGCTTTTAATTTCGCTTCACTTGTGCGCATTTCATCTGCTAACAAATCCAAATCGCCTAAAGGATATTTAAAATTAGGTTGTTCTCGAAGCACTTCCAATGTCATAAAATATATTCCATACCCCTCCAATCCTAAGTCTTTCATAAGTCTTTTTATTTTCCTATCTCCTCTAGCATTCGAGAAGTGCGGAAAATAGTAAGCGTCCTTTTTCATAGATGCACCTCTATTTTATATTTTTTGTGTTTTTATCCACTTCTATGTAATTTAATATAAGTTCTCTTACAAAATCAGAAATCGAAACCTCTAACTCATTCGCGATTTTATCAACTTCGTTTTTTTCGTCTTCTTTCAATCTGCTAAATACTGTTTTATTTCTTGGAACTTTAGCCAATATTTTCACCACCTTTATTTTCTATATTTATATGTTATCAAAATGTATGCACTTTGTAAAGGGTTTATTTAAAAAAGTTTTTTCTTTTTTTACTATAGATTTTAAGGAATATCTGATATACTTGACAAGTAGACTTAATATTTTATATTTTTTAGGTTGCATAGGGGCTTAACAAAAAAAGAATCTCACTAAAAGGGATTCTTTTTTTATTGCATTTTTTATGGCTCTATAGTATATTAATAATTACAAAACACTTTTACTTTTTGTTGTTAGGATTAAAAATAACTTTAGATTATATCTAAGGTTATTTTTTTATAAAACAAAACCAAACCAATTACTTTCCTTGTTTAGCGTTATCCTTTTCAAAGCATCTTATATTAATTTATAAGGTGCTTTTTACTTTTCTCTCTTTTTCTCTTTTTAGATTTTTTAATTTATGAGATAAAAATATAACTCTTCTTTTATTGCAGCCTTCTAAAGTTTTAATTCCTGCGACCGTCTTCCCTGCTGCCTCAAATTGTGTTAACTTTTCCAACTCCTTTACATAATTATCTTTACCATATAATTCTATGATATTGTTTCTAACTTCTTTTTTTAAACTCTCTAATTCTTCCAGTTCCTTTAATTCTTTTTGTTTCTTAGCTTCCTCATGCTCTCTTTCCATCTTAGCTTCCTCTATCTCTTCTTCAATCGTCCTCTCTGGCTTTATTTCCTTCTCGATGATATCTAGTGCATTTATATATAAATAACGTCTTAAATAGGTTTGTGTGGCTCCTAGCTCCTGAATTTTTGTGCTGCTCAATAGTTCTGCATCTTCAACGGTACAATAAAATTCTATTTTAACTTCTGGCACTGATGATTCTATTATTGTTAATATTGCATGGTCTGGATAAAAATTAATATAACTAAATAATTTATGTTCATTGAATAAATCTATTATACTTGGCAAAAAATCGGCTAACTCATAAAATCTAAACTTTTCTACCCACTCATTAGTTTTCTTATCCTTGTATCTGTTTATCCCCGTTTTTTTAAGTCCAAGGTCTTTTAATTCTTTTCTAATTTTTTGTAGTTTGGAATATACGTTCTCAATCATTTAAGTTCCTTTCTTTTTTTCTTTTTCTTTTTTCTTTTTTTCTTTACCACTATTTTTTTATGTTTTTAAAATGCTTTTAAAATTCTTTGTGGTGCCCGTGCACGCTGTGTGCATATAGGCGTGCACGGTGTTTTATATTCCCGATGTTAAACAAAAACAAACTAAAATTATAAATGTAATAAACGCCATAAAGAAACAAATTTCGCCGCTTATTTCTGGCGCTATAAAGCAATAAATAGTTGATAATAGCGATACCGTACATAATAACCCTAATACTACTTGTTTAAACATTTTTAAGCCCCCTTACTTAGATATTTATACCGTGTAGAATTGCCGTGTAGCCTTATGTGCACACGGCGTGCACGGTGTTTTACTATTGCCTCATGCTTTGTGAAATTTCTTGTAATTCTTTTACCGCTTTATTATATTCTTTTCTTAGTTTTAAAGCTTTTTTTAATGTCTTTATTGTACCTTCTCTACTTTCTTTAATCTTTTCTGTATCTCTTTTTAAATGAAACTTAACCGTTTCTATTATTAATTCTATTCTTTTTATGTTCTTGTCACTGCGTTGCGCCCCTATATATTTTCTAGCTGTTGTTAACTCAAGTGCTATTTGCTTAACCATTTTAAAAACCCCTTTATTTTTTATTTGGCCGTGTAAAATGCCGTGTAGAATTGCCGTGTAGCCTTATGTGCACACGGCGTGCACGGTGTTTTACATCTTACCTATATATAGTATACTATATTAATATAGTTTTATCTATACATATATATGTTTATATGATATGATTTACTTATGAAATTAATAAGATAGGGGGTGCCAATTTGGAAAAAATGTATATATATAGAGGTTATAAACTCGAATTGCATATTGTCGCTAAATTAGAACAGTACGCAAAAAAGAACGGTCATACTCTGCAATGGGTTGTAAATGCAGCAATAGACGATTTTGTATCAAAAACAAAGTAATAAAACAAAAAGTGTATAACAAAAAGTGGAGGTGTTTTGAATGTTTAAAAGTTTTGAAATATTTAAAATGAAGGCAATTTTTGGGCTTGGATTCATTGGTAGTTGGTGCCTTAGTTTCTTAATGGCAACTGGAATTTCTGTTGGTGGTGATATAATCGCATATTGCATATCTGGAATAATGGTTACTGTAATGCAAACATTTTCTTTTTATTTTTTGCGAAAAGGATATAGGGGAATGGCTTATGTTTTTATTTTTATAAGCATTTTGGGAAATATAACATTTTGGTATAATCAAAATACTGCTTATATGGATAAAAAATTGAATGGCAGCGAACAAATACAATCTATCGAAAAGAAAAATATTGCTATAGATAAAGTGTTGAAATCGTCCGAAGTCGCACAAGTTGACACAAAAAATGATTACGAAACCCAAATACAAGAAAAAAATAACGATATTTTGGAATTGCAATTAAAGATAGCAGCCGAAAAAAAAAGCGCCGATAATAAATATGAAAGTTGGGTAGCTGCAAATAAATCATGGGCGGGCGCTTACCAAAAAAATGAAAAAAAAATAGAACTTGATAAAGCAAGGGATCTTAATATTGCAGCAATAGAAGTGAAAATAGACAATATTAAAAAATTAAAAGATACATTAGCTTCTGATAAAATAACGAACTCCACAAGTTTAATAGACGATAGCAAAAAGTTAATTGAAGAATATAAGAGTATAGACCTTTCTAAAACGTCAAAAAGTATAATCTATAGTGAAGGATATTTAGGAATTGCAGAACGCATAGGCGGTTTTATTGGATGGGACTCCTTAACAATTATTTTTATACTTATATCCTTTATCGGTACGGCCTTTGAGCTTGGACTATTGAAGGCTAAATTATTATTAATAGAAGTGTTAGGCAATATAGAAACTTTAGAAGTTAATCACAAAAAAGCTACGTTAAAAGAAAAAATTAAAGATAATATTGTTAATGCAAAATCTAGGGCAACAAATATATTTAGCGGCAAAAAGCCGAATGTTACCGCTCAAAATAATATCGTGCATTCATCCAACATTGAAACCGCGGCGATTGAATCTAAGTTCTTTCCAAATGAGGCAATTGAGGAAGCTAAGAAACCAATTAGAAAAATTGATACAATAGGGTTTAGGCCTCAAGAGAAGGAAATAAAGCACGTTGACGGCGCATTGAAATTAGACGACGATCTAATTAATGATATAAAATTTATGCTCGAGCAAAAAAAAAGCAATGGTAATTTATGGGGTATAAAAAATCTAACAAAGTTTTGCAGTGAAAATAAAATAAAGAACGCCCGTTCGACCTGGGAATTGATGAAAAAATTAAAAATTATAAACGTGTCTGACGGAAATAACACTACTATAAATCCATCTGGCGTTAAAAAATGGATATCATAAGGAGGAAATTATGCGAAAAATGAAAACATTATTTAAAAGGGAATTTATTAAAAAAGGGAATAGGACTATAGGAATAATTGTTTTAAATGAGGTGGAAGACGGGTGCGAATGGGCGTTGAATGGTGTTGGTACCATGTCAAGTAAATTTGATGGTACGTGTTGCCTAGTACAGGGCGGCGAACTATACAAGAGGTTTGATTATAAAAAAGGTCGCAATCTACCATCTAACGCGATACCTTGCCAAGATGCAGCCGATAAAATAACTGGCCACTTCCCGCATTGGGTAAAATGCAGCGAAGACAATCCCGCGGATAAATGGCACTTAAAGGCATTTAAACAAGTGCCTCATAGGGATGATGGAACTTATGAACTATGCGGGGAACATTTTAACGGGAACAAACACCGCTTAAAGTGCGATATATTTTTTAGGCACGGCACACAACAAATTTTTGATTATGAATTAGAATTGACATTTGAAGGAATAAAGGATTATTTGAATAATACATGGTGTGAAGGAATAGTATTTAAGCACCCCGACGGAACTATGTGCAAAATTAAAAGAACTGATTTTGGGTTTGATTGGTAAATAAAAAAGCGTTTATAAAGTGCCTAGACTAGATTCTAGGCACTTTTTATATAGGTATTTCAATTAAAAATAGTCCAATCTTCCGCTAAAATATCGCTAACTGAAGGATTCCACATTTCATAAGAGCCATCTGTGCATTTTAACTGAAGGTATGGTCTGCATTTAAATAAATCACCTTCGTTCAATCCCACGGCTATTGCAGTTTGTTTATTGCATGATATCCCATCTGGATAACCCTTTTGATAATATGCAAACATATCTTTCTTAATCCAACTTTTTCTAGACATATGGTAGCCGTTTTTCATCATTTTAAGTGCTATGCCAAAACAACATTCTTTATCTTTACTCACTTCAACACCTCTTTTTATTTTTTTAATAATAATCTTTGCTTTCTGGATTGTTCCAAACACCAAAACCCACTAGAATTGCGCCTAGAAGGGTTATATATGTGTCGAAACCCTCTAATTTAAGTCCGAACTGTTGTTTTAAAATCAAAACTATTAATGTTAGCGTAGTTGTCCATGCAATTTTACTTTTAATTCTTTTCTGACTCCTCACCATAAACACCGCCCTTTAATTTTAATAATTTCTTTTGTTCTTCAACTTTTTTTCTTGTTAATATAATTATTTTTTCAAGTGTTTTCGTTCTTTTATTGTCTTTTTCTATTTCAACTTCTGCAATATTTAGTTCTATTGTCTTTTTTTCTAAATCCATAGTTAACATATTAATTTTATTCTGATATATTGACATTTTTTTATCGTGTTCAATTCCTCGCAAAATATCTGATGGATGGTATGCCCACACAGGGCAAAAGGGCTTGTCTATCCTGTTAACCTCATAGTGGCCTATTATATGCTCTCGATTTAGAGGTATTAAATAAACCTCACTCAAAGATAATAATAGCTTTTTAAGGCTCTCATACTGCTCTACGGTTATATCTCGCCCGTCGCTAACGACTTCAATCCCTATCAAATATTCATTAGGGTTTTTTAAATTATAATACTTTTGCACTAATTTTGACATAGGGTGTTTTACTTTTCCTGCGTGGTAGGCTTTGCGGTTTGGGTGTACTAGTAATATAGTATCGCCGTTCCGCTCGATTAAATAATGCGGTGATACTTTAGATTTCGGATTTTGAAAATGTCCGAGCGCTTGCCCTCGCTTCATATCAAAAGTAAAATGCAAACATGCTCCAAGGGGTTTTATTGCTTGCTTACTGTAATTTGATTCTGGCATGGTGTGACTTAAATCTATTATATTAATATCCTTCACCGCCTCATTTTAATTTATCTATCATAAATGTTATTACTAAGGCAAACACCGCCCCAATGATAGTTATAAGCGTGCCTATCACCCAATTTTTAGCCATATCAACTTTTTTTGTTATGCTCTCTATAACCTTTTCGACCTTCTCAAGAATTTTATCAATAGCCTTTTCCGTTTTTTTCATTGTTTCTTCGAAACTGTCTTGTTTTGTTTCAATTATTGACATTTTACCCTCGCACGCCCTTAGTCTTCCTAACACTTCTTTTATAGTTTCTTCTTGTTCACAAGGTACCATAATAAAACCCCCATATAATATATTTATGTGCTTAATATATTATAACATTAATAATTTTGTGCGCAAACTGTCCACGACGTCCCAATTTTAAAATTTGACGCAGCATTTGAAAGTGTCAACGTAGCTTTTTCTAAATACTCGCTAACCTCAAACCTACCTATACTTGTTGTAACATATGTATTCCATGTTCTAGCCTCGATTAAGGTATTACCAGTCCCAAGTCCTACTATTTTATTTGCGGCTATTCTTATTACTAGTTCGGTGGTTCTATTTAATGTTATTTTACCTTCTGCGCTAGAATTTCCTGTCAAGAATTTTGTATCTGATGTACTAAGGCCATACCGCCTATAGTCGCCAAATATATTCCAACTATAACTATAATTAGAAGTAACATCATCGTTAAAATTCAGCTCAATGCCGTTGCTATCTGCCGATGCTTCCAACGTGCAATATATAGTGTATAGATCATAATTTTTAGGCAATGTTATATCAAAAGAGTTTGCCGCCGACGTTATTACTCCACTTTCGAATTTTTCTGATGCCTGATTTTCACTGTAATACACACATGAAAAATTTTCTAGTGTTGGGCTTGCGTCTCCCACTCCGTCCCGTGCTAGTGTAAATTCTATTACTAATTCGTTCGTATAAGTCGCCCTTGATATTGTGCTAATATCTATTATAAATTCATCCTGATCTGCTGTTATTTCTGTGCTGGCAACTATCGTTGTTGCGGCCGCTGGTGTGATAGTGTCTTGGTCTTTGATGGTATAATGTAAACTATTGCTGCCATCTAAATTAGATACATCTAGCTTAATATTATCCCACGCTTGCACGGCGAATCTACTTATAATCCGTTTTATTGTCCCGCTTGTTTGTCCTGCTGTTATTTCGTAATCAAAATTTGTATCTGTTACATTTGTTAGTTCTGCGCCGCTAAAATCCGCAGCTCGAACCGCTCGCCCCATGCCGTTAAAAAGTCTATTAGATTTTGCCTCGTTAAATACATCCCCAGTATTAAAAAATTTACTCATTTTGCCTCAACTCCTAAACTATAGTTATCAACCACGTAAATGTTATTTTTAGCAAACTTGTTTTGGATATTTGTGTAAAAAGCGCCCTAGCTATCAAGTCGCCCGTATCCGCGGAACTCGTCGCATCTCGCCCAAATAAACCCGCTTCTTCCAAGTCGTTCCCGTTGCCCTGTGTAGAACTTAAATAATATTTAGCGGTTATTGTCCCGCTACCCTTTAGAAAACTTGTTATTTGCCCTCTGAATACCTCCGTATCTAAAAGAGTATCACCGATCGCGGGGGTTGTATTTCCTGTCCCTACTGCAAAATATTGTATGCCTGATATTCCATCATTGCCAATTAAATCCCTTATTACATTTTTCCCTAAAGTAGTAATTAAATTATGTATTTTTTGTTGCTTTTTTTCGCCTGTTTTAACATTTTCTGTTTCAACTATAAGATTATATTTTATTTTAATAATTTCATCATCTAATATCACCATTAAAGCCCCCTTTTAACCTATTTCAGAATTATCTATTTCCATATATCCTATTCGGCTTTCTGGCGCGCCTGACACCGCCGTCAACGTGTCTGTTATGGTCAAAACTTCTTTGTCTAATGCCGTTAATTTCGCCAAACTTTCATTCTCGTTAATGGTAAATGTTTTTTGGCTTCTAAACATTTCTTTAAAATATTCTTCCCAGCCTCCAATACTCGCCCCATCCAAGCAGGATATCGAATATTGTAAATCTGTAGGTGAAAATGGTGTTATGTTAACGGATTCTATAAGGAAAACATCGTCGATGGAATAAAGGGCTTTTGTTATTGTCAAGAATTGCCCCGCCTCTAATCCTGCAACATTTGTCTTAAATTGTACTTTGTCTAAAACTTCGCCGTACTTATTAAGCAGTCCTTGCGCGAAGTCTAAAGCCTCGTTTTCCTCTGTCAAACTATCTTCTTGTAATATGCTTTCATATCGCCCCGAACCGCCTTCTAGGGTTATTCTATCGGCTATTTGTGACTCGTTTTCCGCTAGTGTTATTATGTCAAAAAGCCCTTTATAGGTCACTTGCAGCACGTTTAAATTTGTTAAAACTGTTTCCGAAGAATCTTGCGAAATTGTGTTCTCATCAAATTTAAAATACCACTCTTTCCCCTCGTCAACTCCCCTAATCCCAATATCTACCGCTGCAACTTCTACCGAGTCTATAAAAATTCTAGGTTTTGTTGCTACCTTAAAATTAAGAATAAACACCCTAGAAATTCCGTCTGGCTCTGGTGTCGGTTTTTCAAGTTCTTGCTCTGCTGTTTTCCCTTTCCCAGCTCTTATGTATTGTACATTTCGATAGCTATCAAGGCTCTTTTTTCTTGTAAATCCGCTATGTTGTACTAGGTTAGTTAAGTTCCATGGCGCGGGGATCGTATTGTTTGAAAAGAAATTTAATTTTTTATCGTCGTCAATGTCCCAATTTAGCCCCGTAATTGTTTTGATTTGGTCTAAGCATTGGCTAGCGCTCAAGTAATTAAAAGTGTACTTGCTAATAGTCATTGATACCTCTATAGTCCCCGCGGTTACTCCATCCGCGGCCAAATAGGGTAAAATTACATATTGCACTATATAACCCGCGGTTTCATTTTCTCCCGCTGCTGCAACTAGTCTTCTTCCAGCAATTGCGGAATTATCTTGCCCTGTTATGCTATAAGTTAAAAAGCCTCTTTCTAGTTCTTGGTCTGAAACCTCTTTGACTATACCCGCAAAAACTGTATCGGTTCCATTTTTTACTAATATGCTATCACCACAATTAATTTCCGTTAAATTCCCTAAATCTATTACCTGAAAACTAATTGTTGTAATTGCATTTATTTTTTTATTTATAGTCCAAGAAGGAGAAACCCAAACGGTTTCCCCATCGATTTTAAATTCCCTACTCATTACGGCATTACCCCCAATGATTTTAATTTAGACGTCAACGCTTCGCCTACTTTTTCGCCAAATTTTTGCGTGTCGGCGCTATCCATAATCGTTGCGCCATTTATGTTTATATTTAAATTAATTCCACCACTGTTCAGTTTGTGATTTGGAACTATGCTTCCAGCTTCATTAGGTACAAATAACTCCGCGCCACGTTCACCAACTACATATAAATTATTTGGCGATACGCTGCCGCCCTCTGCCCTTTCGCCTCCGTATTTTGTGCCCTTAAAAATTAGTGCACCTTTATTTATTCCCGCAATTGGTGACGATGTTTCCGTTTTTGCTGGCGTTGGCGCTGGTGCTGGTGTTGGTACTGTTTTTGTATTTTCTTGACTGTATTTAGTGCCCTTAAAAATTAAAGCTTCTTTGCTTATAGATGTTGCTTTTTCTGCTGATGCTATCGCGTCAACTACCTTTTGCCTTGCTTTAGCTGCTCCGTCTTCTGCTACTTTAACTTGTTCCATGATGGTTCCTATGGCCTCTTTGATTAACGCGCCTTTTGTTTGTATGCTCGTTAACATAGCGTCGCCAAACTCGTTGCCTTTTGCGCCCCATTCCGTGGTATATCCATCTAAAGTTGTTATTATTTCATCTTGATTTGTAGTGATAGCTATTTTCCGTTTTTTACCTTCTTCTGTTTCTGCTTCCTCTAATTTTTTATACTGTTCGCCTTGTTTTTGTAACTCGTTTTTATAAAATGTCGCTGCATCTGCTCTTAAAGTTTTATTTTGTTCTTCAATGTTTTTAACTTCGTTTTCGTGCCAATTGTCCAATTTTACTACTTTTGTATCAAAAGTTTCTTGAGCTTTTTTTAATTCCTTCTCATAATGTGCTTCGTACATTTGTCTATCTATTTCCGCAAACCCTTTTTTCCGATCTGATTGTTCTTGTATTTTTGCAGCTTCTTTGCTGTTTTTTTCTTCGACTTCTTCTAATTCTCTTTCAAATGCTTCTATTTTTTCTTCGCGTGATTCTATTAATAATTCGCGTTCTCTTTCGTTTTTTGCTTCTTGTATTTCTTCTTCTATTTCTGCAACTTCAATTCTTGCGTCCTCTATAATTTTTTTTCTTTCTTCTTCCGTTTCTGCCTTATCTTTGTTTCTTTGCGCTTCATTTTTCAAAGATTCAATGTTTTGTTTCATTTCCTCAATTTTTTTATTATAAGACTGTTCTTCTAATAGTCTATTTTCTT
>Ga0316189_10005817_pt1 | contig 11827 bp, 12 predicted proteins | sample LowCovwburrow_MG_FD_204930 | JGI IMG/M metagenome (GOLD analysis project Ga0316189, IMG submission 204930) | Coastal sediment microbial communities from Maine, United States - Lowes Cove worm burrow | ecosystem: Environmental > Aquatic > Marine > Coastal > Sediment | place: USA: Maine... | reverse complement strand
GCCGCCGCTGATGGAACCTACCGAGTCGACCGTTACGCGAACGTCCACGCCGCGTTGAACGGCATTACACAGCGCGCCCAGCATCGCATGGCCAACCAGGTCTGTTTTGAATATGTAATAAGTGAAATCGATCGTGTGCTCAGCGTTCTCGATCATCCATAGCTTCACTGCCAGTGAGGTGAGCGCGGCCTGGTCTGTCGGCCCGAGGAATTTCGTACGTGCATGCTGCACCGGGATAGCGGCCTGCTTACCCAGTTCAACCAGGTCTTCACCCGTGTCCTTTTCCGGCATCCATGTTCTGTCAGCGTACAACTCATTGATCCGGGGGTCGTCAATGGCGCCCAGCGGCGGACAATCCGGCAGATTCTGTGTGCCTGCCGGACACGCAGACCGGGACGGCGTCGTTACGCAGGATGCAGAGAACAGCATCAACACCAGTAACAAGCCTGTACGGGCAATTCGTAAACTGCAATTCATCACGGGGAATCACTCCAGGTTAGCTCGGCCGCCACCGCATAATGGTCAGAGACGACATCAGGAAACACGGCATACTTGCCGAAAGACAGTTCTTCTGAAATCAGAATCCAGTCCAGTCTGGCGCCCTTATTGCCATAAGTGGATTGACCTTCGGCATGTGGGTCGAATACCGACAGGTTCAGTAAATCCGCAAGGTGCTTCAGCGAAGAATCTTCGGTTTGCCAATCGGTATTAAAATCACCCATGACAACCATTGGCCCTTCGATTGTCGAAAGCAGGCGAACCATTTCATCAATTTGAGATCGGCGCACAGACCGCCTGGAAAAATCCAAATGTACTGATACGAACTTCACAGTCAATGGCTCATGCAACATGCCGGACGGATTCCAGTCCAGTGCCGCGACTGAAAAGCCCTTGGTAGTGGTTGGCTTTGAAGGCTTGAAACTGTGAGCAAAACTACCCTGGAACGGGTACGGCGACAATAGCGCCGTGCCGAAATCATAGACCCGGTTGCTGGCGTGCACACCAAGAAATGAGCAGTCATAGGCGCTGTTTTCAGACAGAAAATCTACGTGGTTGAACTTCCCGCTCCAGGACGATTCTGCATCGGCTTCCTGCAGAGCGACGACATCGGCTTCGGCCTTGTCCAGCAAACCAGCAAGCTCTACCAGGTTGGAACGGATGGTCTCCCCACTCAACAGCATCTGGTTCTTGCCGTCCTTGCGTCCATGCGCGACATTCAGCGTGAGCACCCTGAGGAACTCTTTCTCCAGCACTACCGGCGTGCGGTCCGCACAGTCTGCGGCCAAAGCGCTGGCAACGCTCACCCAGCACAAAAGCACTACCGTGGCGAGGCTGCACTTCCTTGCAGGAAATCGCCGCATCAGTCTGTAAACGGCGAACGCAGGTTGACGGAAATGGCCCTGTAGGCGCCATTTGAGCTGCGTTTGTAAGAAAGCCCTATGTGCTCAAATTTCATAAACCATATCTTGACCGGCTTTTTACCTTTGCCAAGCGCCAACCCGATTTCCCATTGGTCCTGGATCGATTCCACGCGGTCCTCGTCAAACTGGAAGTTGATCTTATCGTACAGATAATTGTAAGTGACGTGCCAGTTCAGCCACGCCGGATCACCACCCAGTTGTAGCCCACCCAATGAATGGGCAAACTCGAGCCCCCCCATCAGGGAACCGTAGCGGCCGCGTTCCTCAACCTCAGGTTTATACCCCGCGTAGTAGACCGCGTTGAGCAGCGACCAGTTGTGCCTCTCACTCTCGCCCAGCTGGTAGCGACTCTTCAGACCGCCGTACCAGATCCCCGCCCACTTGTCCGTGTCTCTCTCATACCCACCGCCGATATGCGCATAGGGTCGCAGAGCCCACTTGTCATTCACCGGTATTTCAAGCTGCACGCCCGGGGTAAAACTGATAGTGCCGAAATTTTCCGGATCAATGAAATCAGGAATTTCGTCGAATCTGTGCAGGCCAAAAGATAATGGATATTGAATCTCAATACCCAGAATACGCTTGCCTTCTGCATCGAAACCGGACTTGCGGATTGTCTGTCTTGGCGGAATGCGAAACACGAATACCGAACGGTTTTTGTCGACCTGGTACCAACCCGTGCCGAAGAACGCCCCCATGGCCCAATGCACCTGGCGCGCAGGCTCCTCTGCCAGCGCTTCGGTCTGCGCCTGAAGCGTTGACGGCATGATGATTGAAAGCAAGGTCAGCAGCAGCGTGCGCATAGATTTATTCGGGATAATCCGAGTCTGGGTACCAGTTAGTGAAAGAGTACACGATGGCACGTAAAATGTACCGCTTCCCGCCAGTGAAATGACCTATCAAGCCATGACCATCGAGATAACAGGACTCACTATCTACCCCGTCAAATCCATGAAGGGCATCTCACTGGAGCGCTCCACGCTGACCGCGCAGGGGCTGCTGCATGATCGTCGCTGGATGGTGGTCACGGCCGGCGGGCGCTTTATCACCCAGCGCAACCTCGCCCGCATGGCGCTGGTGCATACGGAACTGGCTGGCGAAGGTGTGACGCTCTCACTGCAGGGACATGGGTCCATCACGATTCCTGCCAATGGTCCAGGGGGTGAGGAGATCCGGACGAAAGTCTGGGGCGACGTTTGTGAAACTATCGATGAGGGCCAGGAAGTCTCGCGCTGGTTGACGGCCGCGCTGGAGAGCAATACTGAGCTGCGCCTGGTACATATGGCGCCCGGCTTTGTGCGGCCGCAAGGCAAACCGGAACACCTGGGTGAAGAAACCCATACTTACTTTGCAGATGCCGCACCGTTTCTTATCGCCAATGAAAGCTCGCTGGATGCGCTTAATGACGAACTGACGTCACGCAGGGAAGGCCCGGTCCCGATGGACCGCTTCCGCCCGAATATCGTGCTACGGGGGTTGGAGGCATTCGCCGAACACTCGATGCCTGCCGTGCGGTCGGATAATTACGGATTCAGGTTCTGCCACCCTTGCGAACGTTGTGTCATCACAACCATCGACCAGGAAACCGCCGAGAAAAATCCCGACTGGCAGCCGTTTAACACGCTGAAAGAAATTAACCCGGTACCGGGCAAGAAACCGGCGCCTGCATTCGGACAGAATGCGACATTGCTGAGCGGAGAACAGGCAACCGTTGCCGTTGGCGACCGCCTGGCGCTTTAGTCCAGCCAGTCGGTGACCGAAATCCCGATCCCCAGGCGATTCACCTTGTTGTCGTAATCGATCAGGCTTTCACCGTAGCCGTAGAAATACTGCACGTAACCTTTCAGATAGGGATAGTTGAAAACGGGAAAACTCCAGCTGAACTCAAAGGCGCCCCGGTCGAAACCACTTTCCAACTGGTTGCGCAACATGGTGCTGAAGACGTGGCCGTTGCGCCCATAAACCAGGCGGACCTCGCCATGCCCCATGTAGTCATCGATATCCGGGTTGTCACTCTTGTCCTTGTCTGTCGAAACCCATATCCAAGGCTTGGCTGCGAAAGCCCAGTTGCCCCGCTCAAATAAAAACGTGGCGTAAAGACGGTTCCAACTCCGCGACAGATCCCCTGCCCTGCCATTGGACTGATGAACGAAGCCAAACGAATTGACCGAGTTGGTCATACCCCAGATTTTCCAGTCATTCCGGAATTGCATCCAGAGTTCAGGCTCGTGGTTGGTTTCCCGAAACGGCTCCGAGTTTTTCGAGTTATACATCTGCCAGAATGAGCGGTTGGTATAGGCGCCGTAAATATCCATCCGGTTATTGAACAGGCCAACGGCCAGCGGCACCTTCAGACTGATCTGAAACTGGCTCTCTACGTCCTCGGTTTCGAATACAGGGTTGCCTGTTGGATCTCTGTTGCGCTCAGGCCCCCAGCTTTCCCAGTTATAAGCGGCCACCAGGAAATAATTGGGCCGATGCGCCAGGATACTGAATGGGCTGGCCGCCACCGCGCGTTCTGCAGCAAGGCGCTTCTCCACAGCGCTTTTGGGTTCCGCCGCGACCTGCAGTGGAGCCTGGCTTTCCTGCTCGGCAACGGGGGTGCACTGCGTGCGGATCTCGGCCAGGGTCATCGCGTCGTCCGCGGTCTCCGCCAGGCGGAGCACACAAGCCTGGTCCAGCCCGCTATCCGCCGCCAGGGCCGGACCAGCCATCATCAGCAAGCCGAACAAGCCACTGAGCATAGCGGCAATCTTGAGGCTGCCGGAGTCAGGAATCATTCGTTGCCGCCATCCTTGTCTTCATCTTCATCCTCATCACCACCTCCAAACAGGTCCTTGAGCTTGGAGCTGACCTTTATCTCAGCGTTGTCCAGGTGCTTGCTGGCCTGGGCTTTCAGCAATTCGATGGCTGCAGCCTTGGTGACCTCGGACAGAATTGCATTTCCAATGGCATTGGAGACTTCTGTCGGCGTTCCTCTCAGGTCGGTCAATTCAACCGCACCGATCTTGATATCGGAGTAGCGATCGAGCGATTCTGATTCAAATGCTGCACGGGACTCACTCATCCTGAAGTGACGGACAACAATGATCCTCTCCTCTTTGGCGGGATCCTCTTTACCACCCGTGTCTGCGCCTGGATCTGCGTCTGATGCCGGCTCTGAGCTGGATTCCGCCTTTTCAAGAGCGGCCATCAAATCGGTGAAGTTGGTTCTACCATCCAGCTCTTCGATAAAAATATCCGGACTATCAATAACCATCCGCTTGATGTCGAGATTCGCGTAATCAACCGCTGCCTCAATACCATTCAGGCTGATGGCGTTCTTGTTCTTATAGCCTGGCGGGTTAGCCACCGTTACGCTTGAAATTTTCAGGGATCCATCCTTGATACTGGTTTCCACTGACCCCACCGAAACCCGTGTACCCAACGACGAGGAACTGGCTGATTCAATCTGATTCCGAATCATGTTATCCATGTGAAAGCTGGTGTAATACCAGCCGCCAGCACCAATAATGAGAAGCAGAACAAGTAAAGTGACAATAATTTTTTTCATAACGGGCTCCGGAATGTTTCGGATTAACTAAAGACTCCCCCCTACCAGTTCTGCAAGGATACAATATGCCGATGAATGAAGAGAAAACAACGCACTTCGGCTACCAGGAAGTTGCAGTCGAAGAAAAGGCCGGCAAAGTCAGGGAAGTATTCGATTCCGTTGCCGATAACTATGACCTGATGAACGACCTGATGTCCCTTGGCGTTCATCGCATCTGGAAACGTGACTTCGCCGCCAACAGCGGTATCGGCCTGGGCGACCGGGTGCTCGACCTGGCGGGTGGCACCGGTGACATCGCGGCCTTGTTGAGCAAACGCGTCGGCTCCAACGGACGCGTGGTATTGAGTGACATTAACGAGGCGATGCTTAATGTCGGCCGTCAACGCCTCGAGGACCAGGGCATCGTGGGTAATATTCAGTACGCGATTGCCAACGCAGAACACCTGCCCTTTGAAAGCAGTGAGTTTGATGCCGTGACCATCGCATTCGGCCTGCGCAATGTGACCGACAAAGACGCTGCACTGAGCGAAATGCACCGGGTACTCAAGCCTGGCGGAAAAGCCATGATCCTGGAGTTTTCACAAGTCCAGGCGGAACCCCTGAAAGCCGTTTACGATGCCTGGTCTTTTGGAGCATTGCCCAGGCTGGGTAAGCTGATTGCCGGCGACGAGGACAGCTACCGCTACCTGGCCGAAAGCATCCGGCAGCACCCTGCGCAGGAGGTCCTTGCCCGGATGATGGAAGATGCCGGTTTTGAAAAGGTTCGCTACCGTAACCTGACCGGCGGAATTGTAGCCATACACAGCGGAGTACATGCCTGACCATGCCTGAGTACAAAACACCCCTGCCCGGAATCCTGGCAGCGATGCTGGAGTCTGCCATCAACCGCCTGCTTGACCTGGATGATGACACGCCCGAGCGGCTGGAACGCCTGGAGGGCAGAATGCTGCAACTCGATCTCGAAGGTGTCGGGATCACGCTGTTTTTTGCCTTCAATGGCCGGCAGGTTGAAGTCGGGACACGCTCTTCGCATGAAGCGGACACCGTGATCAGCGGATCTCCGGTCGCCCTGTTCGCCATGGCCGTGCCGGATGGCATGAGCGGCTGGGGCACACCGGAATCGCGCGTAACCATTACCGGCGACGCCAACCTGGCACGTGACCTGGAGCGCCTGTTTTCCCGGCTCGACCCGGACTGGGAAGGCCGGCTGTCACGGATTTTCGGTGATGTATGGGGCCACCAGGTGGCCGCAGGCTTACGTGCCGGGGCGGAACAGGCACGCGATACCGCCGAAAATGCCGGTGGAATGATCAGCGAATACATGCAGCAGGCCCATAGCCCGGTCGTGGGCCGCGAAGAAATTACCGAATTTTCCGAAGCCGTTGAAGAAAGCCGGGAGTGGGCCGGTGAGCTGGAAACCAGGATAGCGCGCATGGAAGGCAGCAGCGAATGATCCACACCCTGCGCCAGTTTGCCCGCATGCTGAAGATCAGCGTGATCCTCTCACGCTACCAGCTGGATGAGTTTCTCGAGGCTACGCACTTGTACCGCCCGATGCGATTGCTGGCAGCAATACCGCCCTGGCGCCAGAGAGGCCTGTCGGACAAACCCCGCGGCGAGCGCCTGCGACTGGCGCTGAACGAAATGGGACCGATCTACGTCAAGTTCGGGCAGATCATTTCAACCCGGCGTGACCTGGTCGCCCCGGATATTGCAGACGAACTGGCGCTTTTGCAGGACCAGGTACCGCCCTTCCCCGGCACCGAGGCCCAGGCCATTATTGAAAAGGCATTGAATATGCCGGTCTCTGAGCTATTCGGGTCTTTTGACCTGGAGCCGCTGGCATCCGCCTCAATTGCGCAAGTACACGCAGCCACCCTGCCGGAGGGCCGGGAAGTAGTAGTAAAGGTTGTCCGCCCCGGCATTAACCGGTTGATCCGCCGTGATATTGACCTGCTGATGGCAATTGCACAGCTCGCGGAAAAGTACTGGGAGAGCGGATCAAGGATCAGACCGACCGAGTTTGTCCGCGAATTCGAAACCTTTATTTTCGATGAGCTCGACATGACCCGCGAGGCGTCAAACGCGTCCGCCCTGCGCAACAACTTTGCCGGCTCCAAAGAACTCTATGTTCCCGAAATCTACTGGCCTTACTGTAAAGAAAAGGTGCTGGTCATGGAGCGTGTTTTCGGAATCCCGATCAGCGATGTGCAGCGCTTGCGGGAGGCCGGCGTCAACCTCGAGAGGCTCGCAAAAATGGGCATCCGGGTGTTTTATACACAGGTTTTCCGGGACAACCTGTTCCATGCCGACATGCACCCCGGGAATATCCTGGTGGATGTGAGTGACCCGGAAAACGCCAGTTATATCGCGCTGGACTTTGGCATTGTCGCCAGCCTGACACCACAGGATCTGTATTACATATCGGAAAACTTCCAGGCGTTGTTCAACCGCGACTACTTCCGCGTGGCCCAGTTGCATATCGATGCCGGCTGGGTTCCCCACGATACGCGCGTGGATGAGCTGGAAGCATCAGTCCGGGCAGTGGGTGAGCCCAGTTTCTCCAGGCCGCTGAATGAAATCTCGTTCGGCAACCTGATGCTAAAACTGTTCCAGGTCGCCTACCGTTTCAAGCTGGATATCCAGCCGCAACTGATTATGCTGCAAAAAACCCTGCTGAATATCGAAGGGCTGGGCCGCGAACTCTATCCGGAACTGGACGTGCTGGCGGCCTCCAAGCCGGAACTGGAACGCATATTGCGCGAAAAACACGGAATCGACCAGGCAACAAAGGACCTGCGCGAGCGCCTGCCGGGCTGGCTCAGCCGGGCGCCGGACATGCCGGGGCTGGTGTATGACTACCTGAAACTCGCGACCGAAGGAAAGCTGGTAACCCGGCTGGATACACGTGAAATGGAACGCCACCATGCCGAACAGCGGGATTCAAACCGTCGCATCCTGAAGGCCATCAGTGGCGCCTCCCTGTTTTTCAGCGGCGCCATTCTACTCGGGTTCGAAACTGGCCCCTGGTTTGTGTTCCACGCATCAACACTGGGCCTGCTCTCGATGGTGGCGGGCGCCTGGCTGATGGTCCGGGCCAATAGCAGTAAATAACGCGCGGGTCAGTTGCCGCCCGCACCCTCGATATCCAGGTTGAACAGTTCCTGTAGTTCCCGCCCGAGTTCCAGCACGGACTGGTCAGCCTTTTCAATGTTCCGGTACGCTTCTGCCGCCAGGTATTCTGCATCGGAACAATCACCACTTTGTGCTTTGAGCTCTGCCTTTGTGATATCAGCAGCAGCTGTATCCAGCTTCAAATGAATCAGGTAGAGCTGTTCCGTTTTTTTCTGAACAGCCAGGCGCAGGGCATTCATATCAACACCGGGTTGCGGTGTCTTGTCCTGGCAACCGCTTAGCAGAGCCAGTGACAGCAACAAGGTTGCCGGAAGAAAAAATTGGCGCATCAGGGAAATCTCCTTTGAATTTGCCCCAGCATAATTGTTCAGCTTGCAAATATCGACAACCGGTATTATACTTACCTGCAAGTAAGTTGAAGGATGAGCATGAAGCAAGCCACGAACACCAGGGACCAGATCATCGATAAAGCGTTTCAGCTGATGTTGCAACGCGGACTGAATGGGTTCAGTTATCGCGACATTGCAGAGCCCCTTGGTGTTAAGAACGCGGCTATTCATTATCACTTTCCCAACAAGACAGACCTGATCAAGGCGCTAATCGATGAGAACCACCAGCTGTTACGCCGCTCTACAGCGGAATTCATGGCCTACGGCGGCCCTGCCCGGACCCAGCTGGAAGGGCTTTTTGCATTTACCCTGAACCAGTGTAATTGCGGGCGGCCTATTTGCATGGTCGGCGCACTGACGATTGATTACGATGACCTCAGCGATGAGATCAAGGATGCCAACGACCACTTCATGCGCGACTCGGTCGACTGGCTTGGCAAGGTGATGGAGACGGGCCGTGATCAGGAAGAATTTCATTTTAGCGGTGACCCCATGTCCAAGGCCGTATCCATCCTGGCAATGATCCAGGGAGCACGGCAACTGGCGCGGGTTCATGGCCTGGACTACCTGGAGAAGATTTTTCAACAGGTACGGATCGACCTCGGAATTACCGACTAAAAAAATTTGCTTTATTGACTTACTTATTAGTAAGTATATAGGAGAAAAAAATGAAAACGCACGCAATCAAAACAAACACATTCCCAAACCGTGAAACGACAAATCCGGCGGCCCTGGCTGATGGCGTTAACCACGGTATGCGCCTCGCGGCAAAAGCTTTCCTGGCCGCCGTACCGGCGCTGGCCATTGTAGTGCTGGCTACCTGGCTGGTAACCGTGCCGGAGCTGGTTGTATACCTGCAGGCCACATTATGGGCTTCCGGATTCGTATTTCTCGGCCTGGCCATCGAGTCAGAATCACCCGACAACGGCCTCAGCCTGCTCACGGGTATCGCACTGCCGGTACTGGCCGTGATGAGTTCGCGGGTAGCGGTCGAGATCGCCGTCATAGACAGCGTGATCATTGCTATTTGGCTGGCTGTTGCGATCTGGCGGCGGTAGCCTGGTCAGCGCCTGAGAATCGCCCACCAGCGGGCAATGTTCAGCAGGCTCATCAGTGAAGCCGACACATAAGTCATCGCGGCCGCTTTCAGCAAGCGCCGCGCGTGCCGCTCATCAGCCGGATGCAGCACATCCTGCTTCTTCAGCAACGGCAGTGCACGGCCAAAGCTGGCATCGAACTCGGTCGGCAGGGTCAACATGTGAATCACGACTGCAGAACCCAGGGTCATCAACCCGCCGGTTACCATCAAAGCCCCCGCCATTGGCAAGCGGGTGACGCCAAGAATTAACGGCGTCGCCATCATCAGCCCGGCACCGATTTTCTCGACAGGGCCCACCCACTGAACCAGCCGGGATCGCCATTTGAGCGGGGCATAGCCCTCTGCATCCTGCAGTGCATGACCCACTTCATGCGCTGCGATAGTAACCGCCGTCAATGACCTGCCATCGAAATTCTGTGCCGACAGGCGAACCACCTTTTCGATCGGATCATAATGGTCGCCCGACTCGGTGACTTCTGTTTTCACCTGCTCCAGCCCCAATGAATCCAGCAATTTGCGGGCAGCTTCACCCCCGCTGACCGCGTAACGGTCCGGCGGGCTGTGATAACGGGCCATTACCCGCTTTACCCACAAACCCGGCCCAAGGATGGCGACGAACAACAAGGCAATGAAGATCAGGATGTGCATTTACAGAATGGGCTCGAGGAAAAAGAAAAAGGAACCCAGGAAAATAACCATCACCTGCCGGCGCGTCCTGACCACCTCTGGAAAACTTCCAACAGCATAATAATTTTGATAAAAATCGGGCGCATCAGGTGGCACGGGGTGCTTACCCGAAGCCAATTCATAAACCGAAGTTGAGCCGTAAGACCAGGGTTTGAACACAGGCAGGGTCTTAGACACGGGTTCAATGGCGGCTTCCTTCTGCTCCCCCTTTGGTTTCACAGCCACTACCCAGCTGTTCTGAGGCTCGATATCCTGCCGAATCAACTCCTCTACCGTTCGTGCGAAAACCTCGTCCCAAACGATCAGTCCATTCTCTGTATTGAAACCCTCCGAGCGGGGATCGAAGTTATGCGACCCGATCATGGCCACCTTGCCGTCGACGACGAATGACTTGGAGTGCAGACCAACCCGGGGCGCCGGCATCGGAATGACCGAGTTATCTCCGGAAACGACTGACTGGCTTTCGATACCGCGTTTCTTTTCTTCCATCAACTGGGTCCAGCGCGGAAAAAATTCCGGGGCGTCTACCGGGTACGGTTTGAACTCGTACATGTGAAAACCGAGGTCCTGGATGTAACGCTTTTTATGGCGGTGGGTATTGCCATACACGGTATCTGCGTCTGTTGAGGCCAGCGAATTGGTGGAGAACACCAGCTCTATGTCCGGCTTACGCTCGCGCAGGTCGGCAAACAGCTTACGGATGCGCTTGGACAACACCATGTAAGGCGACTGAATGACTATTGACCTCCTGGCGGAACTCAACAGTTCGTAGAGCTGTCCGCTGGTATCGCCGGGTAATTCGTCGATCGAAGGTTCGTGCTTGCGCGGCAAATCGGAAAAATACCTGAGACGTTGCACCGGGTGCGCCGGTTCAACGAAAAGTTGCCTGAGGCGCGACGCGTCATTCACTTGCGCCAGCAGGGGTTCAAGCCGGGGCGCTGCCTGGAAAGGCGGAAGTTCAACAGCCCCGCCGTCGAGAAGTACCGCTGCCACATCGCGCAGATGCTGGACGGGGATCGTTTTTGGGCCGTTCCAGAACCAGTCGAAGGAAACCCGCATTTCGCGCGCCGTTTTACCGAACACCGCCACGTCCCGATCCTTGAAGTCATAATTGGTGTCGTAGTCAAAATACCGATCGGCAATATTGCGGCCACCGAGAATACCCACCACGTCATCGGCTACCAGCAACTTGTTGTGCATACGCTGGTTCACCCGCCTGAAGCAGCAAGCCATGCCGTTGATCCAGTCATGGTTGGCCATCTTGGCCTTATAAAAAGAGGGGTTGTAGAAGCGAATCTCGAAATTGCTGTGCGCCATGGCCAGGCGCACCAGGTACTCGACATCCGAGAAAGAGAACATCTGGTCGAGCAACAGGCGGACTTTCACACCCCTGCGAGCCGCGTCCAGTAGCTCATTGAGAATCAGTAAGCCGGTATCATCGCCACGCAGGATGAAGTTCTGCAGGTCGATGAAGCGTTGCGCCGCGCGGATCATGTGAATTCGCAGCGCCAGCGAGTCTTCGCCGTATTCCAGCAGGGTGAGA
>Ga0316189_10005816_pt1 | contig 11828 bp, 8 predicted proteins | sample LowCovwburrow_MG_FD_204930 | JGI IMG/M metagenome (GOLD analysis project Ga0316189, IMG submission 204930) | Coastal sediment microbial communities from Maine, United States - Lowes Cove worm burrow | ecosystem: Environmental > Aquatic > Marine > Coastal > Sediment | place: USA: Maine... | reverse complement strand
AGGCCAGCAGAGCAAACGTCTCCCGCCCTTACGAAAAAAGTGTCGATAGCCTGCTTGGCCTTATATTTCTCGGTGCGTGTGGTCGGCAGGTACAGGACCTGATTAACGGTACTCTGCAGGGAATAGTCGGTCGCATTTTCCGCCGTCTTGACCCAACGTACCACACCGAGAACGGGTAACATCATGATCGTGGCGTAGCTGCCAATGGTAATTGCAGGCAACAGGCATATCGCTATCGGCACGCCGATGTACTTGATAATACGCGATACCAGTAGAAGTTGGAGCAGCATACCCAGCAGGTTTACGATACCGAAGTAGCCTGCATAAAAAGACGCTATGAACTCCCCCTCATTCACTGCGTCCGGGCCAAGAGCTGCGGCATCCGCGGCATCCTTTACGATTCGACCGAGAATATATTCGCCGTTGGAGTTCACCCAATTTGTTAACAGCAGCACGAAAGCCAGCAGCAGCAGATAACGATTGCGAAATACGAAGCCAAATGCATTACCCTGCTCGAGCGGCTCTTGCGGATTCGCACTGACTTCGTCGCCCGGCGTACGCAGCTCGCGGCGGTTTACCCAATGACTCAGCAGCAGCGTGGACGCCAGCAGGCCGGCAGCCAGCAGCAACATCTCGTAGACTCCCACGTAGTGGATCATCTCGTTTGCCAGAAAACTGCCGAAAACCGCACCGCAAGACGCGCCAAAAGCCACCAGCACGAACAGTCGTTTACCCGCCTCAGGACTATAGATGTCATTGGCGAAAGCCCAGAACTGGGCCGGTACCATCAGGTTGAATACCCCCACCCAGAGGAAAAAAGCAATGGCCATGGAGAAGCCGGCTGTAATCAACAAATAGAACATCACAAGACAGGCGGCGAAAAATAAAGTGACAGAGTCGATCAGGCGCATCCTGGGAACGCGGCTGGCGAGCCAGCCATAAGCGGGTACCAGCAAGAGCAGCAGCAGTGCCTGGCCCGCAGAGGCGTAGCTTTTCAGCTCAGCGCCACCAGGAACCGACAGGATAAGGGCCTCGCGTACCGGCTTTATCATGTAGTAAGCCGTCAGGATTAGGAATACGTTGAACGCCAGCGCCAATACCGTACTGCCCTCGCCGCCGCGAACATCAGTAAAAAGGCCAAGCATTCGCTCTAGCGGCGAACGCCTGTCTGAATTCGGGTGTCCGACAGCGTTAATCATTGTTATTTTCCAGCCTGGCCTACTATCGAATCGGTATCATTGGCGCCTTGCTGGCGCGTTTTGACTGGCCGCAGATCTTCGCGAACAAGCGTGCCATAACGGGACGGGAGGGACTCGGGCAAGGTGGAAAATTCGATCAACCGGTTAAGCATGGGGCCTGTCAGTGCGTTAACTGTAACGCCCTCATCGTCGAAGACCAGCCATGTGACAGCCCTGTCTGCGACCCGTGAAGCCCCGATCAGCCGCCGCGGACCGGCGCCCAGGCAGGCCTGTCCGATGTGCCGGATACCACCGTGGGCGCCCGGGTAGAACGCATGGTGGTGGCCGCTCAGGTACAATTCAACTTCATGGCGCTGCAACAGTTGTTCCAGTTCATGGTCCGCTGTCACCTCGGTTTCGCGGCCGAGGGAGAAGGGGTAAATCGGCAGGTGGCCAAAGGCAACCCGATGGCGATAACCAGGCCCTTCCTTCAGCAGTAATTCGTCCAGCCATTGCCGCTGGTTTTCATCGAGCGCCCCGACCCGGGTGGCATCGAGTGAGATGAACAGCACATCACCCAGCGCGAAAGCATAGTTGAACGGATAGTTTGCCTGGTCAATGAAGCGCAGGCCCTCGGCCCGCTCCTGCCACTGCTCGCGGTAGATCGCGCGTTCCATCGTAAACGCCGGGTAGGCAGAGGCGTCGTGGTTTCCCGGCGTCACGGCAAACGGAATGCCGGCTGCATGGATTGGATCAGTGACCTGTGTGTGAAACGCGGACCACATCGACTCTACAACATCCCGCTTGAGGAGGGGGTGCAGCCGCTGGCCCGCCACCATATCGCCGGTGCTGATAATGAGATCGGGCTGCAGTTCGACCAGGCGCGCTATATCTCGTGTGATGGCAGGATGGTAAACGGCACTGCCATACGACCCGTTCAGGTCGGAAATGACTGCGACATGCAGCGTCGCGGACAGGCCCACCGCGGGAAACGCGATGGCGAGCAAAGCCATTGCCGTCAACAGGCGGAGTTGCCTTGCCATAGAGTACTTCAAGGTAATTCGCACTGGACAGGTTTGGGGGCCACCTCTGCGGTCAGCAGAAATTGTTCCGGCTCAACGTCGAAGTGCAGGCGGCCTGCCTTGCAGCTTGCGCGGAGAATACCTGCGGCTTCCCTGGTATTGGCCACAACTTGCTTGAATTCGCTTTCGCTAAGGCCGAACGTCGTGCGCACGTACTCATGCAGTGGACCCGAAGACTGGAAATCCTGATCCAGCCGCATCAGCTGCAGGTAAGTTTCAGCACGATAGTGCCGCAACTTCTCCAGCATGTTGGTGCGCTTTGTATAGTTGACATAAGTCAGACGAACTCCGGCATCATTGTCCCCCAGTTCCGTCTGCTTGATATAAATGGGCTCCAGTGCCGCCAGATCTGCAGGCACGACCCGGCTATCGGCTCGTCGCGAACGGAGGACGCCCCCCTCGGACCAGCGCCAATAGGCCATGTAGTCAATGTTGCCGATGCGGTCCTGCTGGCTGAAGATAAAGTCCAGCAGGGTGATGTCGATAAGGTCGCTCATCCAGTAGGTCATCTGTTGAGGCGTGGCGTCATTTCCTGTGGCCTTCGCCAGCCGGGGGTTTTGCAGGGCGACCCGCTTGCCCTCTTCGATAGCCGCTGCCAGTAATTCCTCACTGCGCAGGGCGCGAAATGGTGCCGTTTCCTGAAAGTCGAGGTTTTGCCCGTTCCCCCAGCCGGATTCCCGGGTGCCGTTGATCTCCTCACTGTAGCGCTTACCGGATGGATGCAACATCACGCCGTATAACAGGCCGTCAGGTGTAAACAATTCCGAGGTCGGTCGGTAGCTGGATGGATCCATTTCGGCAGCATGCAGAGCCTGCCATGCCGCATGGTTCATTTTCAGCCCGGGATGTCCTGCCGACAGACTCACTCCGCGAGTGCTAACCCGGCGGGCATGTTCCTTGCGATCGATACTGCGGAACACCGCTACGGGAACATCCACACCGGCATGGAAATAGCGCGCGAAGTGGTAATAGATCAGGGAGGAGTTCGCGAAGGTTGCACTCGACTCGCGCGTGTTCACCGACATCTTGTACGAGATTGGTTCACCCCGCGCGGCATTTTTGTTGATTCCACCCCCACAGGCCTGGCGCTCGAAGACTTCAGGATCAGTGCTGTCGGCCCCGCCGTTGATCTCGTAGATGAGGGTGCCCGGGCTGGTGCTGAACACCTTCGGGCAAAGGGCGTGGTCACCGTCATAGAAATCTATGGCGCAGAGCTCAGCTTCCTTGGCGAGGTCGGTATCTTTGTAGTGGCCACCGGGCATATGATCCAGGACGACACAGCGCTCCGTGGCATCATTGGGAGAGGTGAATGGGGTTGCCTGGCCAGCGACATCTGACGAAGCCCACGCATTGCAGGCAGCATCCAGCCCGAGGAGTAGCAACAGAACCCTATGCCATCTCGCAGTGCCGACTGCCGCCCGATATTGGCCGTTCAATTTCAACTTAAAACCTGCCTCCATCTTTTTTTGAATTTGGTGACCGTTGTTACCAAACACCAGATTATTGAATATAATCACATGATTCCGGCAGTTCTGACAAATAGCTTCGGTATTCGGGAAAACGTCTTTAGCCTGTGCTGGCATGAGCGCTGCCAAGCCCCACTGAACACTGTCCAGCTATGCGATTTAACCATAAGAACAGGAGATAACCTTGAAACACTATTTCAACCTGATCGTTGCACTTGCCCTTGTCTTTTGGGCCGGGATTGCGCTCGCGGATTCAACTGACGCGGCGTGCGAAATTTATCCACGCGGCGAAGACCATACCGATATCTTGATCCCATGCGTATTCAGCCAGCGGCAGGGTTATATCACCATTACCCGTTCCGACGGGGTCACCCATGACTTATCGCCAGTCGGAGATGCGCCGGGCAATTTCAAAGATCAGCTCGGCGGCTCTGTCTTACGCCAGAGCGGCCTTGGTGACCAGGGGCAGATTTTCCGTTTCCCGGACGAGAGTGTATATGTTTACTGGAATACGAACATTCTGAAGCCGGTGGATGAGGACAATTGGAGTGCGCCGTTCACCACCAGCGACTACGACGCAACCACGCGGTTGCGCTGCAGGGCTGCTGGCGATAAAGAATTCGGGAGCTGCCCGGCCGGTATCCTGCGCATGGAAGACGGTCAGGCCTCTATCGTGGTGCAGAACCAGCTCGGCGAACAATTCACGATAAATTTCATGTCTGACTATGTCAACGCCACAAACCGCGAGGTGGAGGCGCATTTGCAGGGCGATACCTGGGTCCTGAATTTCGCTAATGGTGAGTTGTGGGAAGTCCCATTGGCCGCTATCGAGGGAGGATGAGCCATGTTGATGCGAGCCGCCTGTGCAATCGTCGCGCTCGTGCTCAGTACTACCCTGGCTTACGCAGCTCTGGCTGGCGACCTGGAGGACAGTGCCTGGCGCCTGCTGAACATCTCGTCGATGGACGATTCGGTTCTTATACCAGACGATCCGAACAAGTACACGTTGAGCTTCGTTGCCGGTGGCCAGGTGTCGATGAGAGCAGACTGCAATCGCGGAAGCGGAAGTTGGTCTTCAGAGTCACCCGGCCAACTCACCTTTGGCCCGGTTGCCGCGACACGCGCGCTCTGCCCACCGGAATCCCTGTCGGAAAAGTACCTGGCGCAGTTAGAGTGGGTGCGCAGCTACACCACGCGTGATGGGCACCTGTTCCTGGCCACGATGGCAGATGGTTCTATTATCGAGTTCGAGCCTTTGCCGCCCGTTGTGGCCACTGTGTACGGCGAGGCGATTCGCGCGGCGGATGCTTCGGAGCTACAAAGCACAGTTGTCACGCGCGTATTTGCCCATTATGCCGCACAGCACGATATCCATGTAGAGGAATCAGAACTTACTGTTTATCTGGACAACATGCGCCGAGGCATGGCGGCCGAGGGGCTGACGGCGGAAGATGATCTGACCCCGGAACAGGTCCAGCAGGTTGATGCCATGCGCCGGCGTCTGGGCGAGTCCCTCATTCGTCAATGGAAGATAAACAAATCGCTTTACGAGACCTACGGTGGGCGAATCATCTACCAACAGCTCGGCCCTGAACCCCTGGACGCTTACCGGCAGTATTTCGAGGCGCGGCAGACCGCAGGCGACTTCACCATTGAAGATCCAGTCATGGCCGAACAGTTCTGGAGCTACTTCACGGATGATTCCCGGCATGTTTTCATGGAGTCGGTAGGAGAGGATGCCGCCCGCGCCTTTACCACGCCGCCCTGGGAGGCATTACGGTAAAAATCGTGCGCGATAAGCATAACTCCAGGCTATAAGTGATTCGGCCAATAACACAGGCTTACCGATACCAAACGCCGAAATGTTGTGTCTTCAGATCGTTGCGGTTAAATCCATACTGTACAGAATGTGGACGCAATACATTTTTTGCGCATGTGGTGATAACTGGCGATTAGTGTTGTGGGATGTGGTTTATCCGGTGAGGGGTTTTAAAATTCCCCTGATGCAAACAGCACTCTTACCTATCGGGGCCACCTCCTCCTTAACTAATATATTCCCAACAGCCTTAAGACAACCACTACGACTACGACTACACCTATGATGTAGAAAATGTTTCTGGGCATATGTATCTCCTGAGGCAATTTTTTACGGCAATTGATCGCGTAGCGAGTAATCCAACTGAGGCGACTCGCCAAGTGCTAAGAAAACGACTGAAAACCCTGCGAAATGCAAAATAATATCCACTGTACATGGACCTGCCATTTTATTCTTTAAGCACATACTCTTTGAGCATAGTTGCTTTTTTACAGATGTAAAGATTTGGGCTGGGCTGCGAGTTGACTCACAGATAATGTAACCCAAGGCAGGGTTGAGACCGCTAATCAGCTATCCACAGCTGCGTTGCTTCACACCTGGGCAGATTTTTCGGGAGCGTCTTCCCTGGGTATCACGTCAGGCACCGTTGACTCGTTGGCATCGCGGACCGCCCTGAAGGCCGGCGAAGTAATCTCCACCTTGTGGGCATGAAATATGTCGAGGATATTCGCATGCAGCTCGGAATATGTTTTGGGCAGCTCCTCGGTGTTTCTCGTCCACCCATTGATTTCGTAGCTGACATAGTTGTCATCCAGCGAAGTCTGGAGCACAAACGGCTCGGGGTGATCGACTATATTTTCGGTCATGGCCGCCGCCTCTATCAACAGCTCGTTCACAGTTTGCCAGGGTACGTCGTAGCCTATTGTTATGGTCGTATGAACAAGCAATCCGGATTGCCCCATGTTCGCGCTGTAATTGATTATATTGTTGCTGAGAACCATCGAATTCGGAATTGAGACAATCACATTCTTCAGAGTCTGGATCCTGGTGACAAAGGTGCTGCGCTCTACGACTCTTCCACGAGTACCTCCCACTTCCACCTGGTCGGTTACTTTGAATGCCCGGGTGTAGGTCAGGACCACACCTGCAACAACATTGGCCACTGCAGTGGTCGACCCAAGGGAGACCAGCACGCCGACAAAAATCGAAATGCCCTGGAATGCGGGCGAACTGGAACCGGGCAGATAGGGAAAGATGATGACGGCCGTGAGCGCGTAGATCATCAATTTGATAAGGCTGAAACTGGTTTCAGCCCACTCCGGGTAAAAGTTCTTGAGATAGATGCGCCGGTTTCTTATGCCATCAAAAATCAGCCTGATGAGCCGAATCAAATAGCGGGTAAAGACCACGATAACAATGATAGTTACAAGATTGGGCAAATACCCCACAAAGCCCGACCAAACGTATTCAAGTGCGGCAATAAACACGGTTATGATCCGCGCTGCCAGCTGCAGGGTCCAGCTGTTGGTCATGAGCATACCGGTCACGGCTACCAGGCCAAATGCCAGTGACAGGGCCCAATCCAGTCCGCGCCAAAGGCGCAGCCAGAATTTCTGCATGTCCTCTGCCGATACCAGGTCCTGCGCCTGCCAACGCAACGGCCTGAATTTACTTTCCGGTATCGCTTCAACCTGAAGGATGCGGCGCCTGATAACTATCCTGCTAATCATCAGCAGCAGCAGAGAGACCCCTACGATAGAGGCGGCGATTATCAGGCGCATCAGGGGCGCAGTGGCGTCCATCTGCTCGAAAAGATTGAGAATCGCCAGGGTTTCCGGCGCAGCTTCCAGCAATTCTGAAGCGTCCTCAATCGGGGCTGGTATGATCTGGGCAGAAATGTCTTTTTCAGGCATGGCTAGTCAGAAAAATATCAGGCGTGACGCATCGGCAACAAGTGCAAGCGCAGTATTGCAGCCATCGCGGGTATGGCGGAGCATTCATCGAAGATCTTCTGGTGGAACGCGACAACACCGCTTTCTCCGCTGTCTGCTCAGCACGCTTTACAGTATTATCCATGGTCTTGCCCATTTTTTCCATCGGGCCTTCGCCCCGTCAATCCGACTCCCACAAACTTTGACCATACAGCGCTTTCTCCAGCAGGGCGTCCCGGCCATATATATCGGGGGCCAGGCGAAACTCTCCATCGCCGTCAATCCAAGCAGTCTCGTAGGTAAGGTGCACAGGCAACGGCGTTTGCAGCGTCTTCACCGTGCGCTCCTGGCTGTCCAGCACTTCCTGTATCCGGGTTGCATCCCAGTCTGAGCTATCGACCTGTAGAACCCACTCCGCCAGTTGCGTCGGCTCGGACAGGCGGATACAGCCGTGGCTGAAATCCCGTTCCGCCCTGGAGAACAGGTCATGGTTGGGCGTATCGTGCAGGTAAACGCTGTACTTGTTCGGGAAGATAAACTTCACCCTGCCCAGGGCGTTCCAGGGGCCGGGATCCTGCCGGAACTTGAACTTGCCGGGGTTGGTCACGGCATTCCAGTTCACTGACTGGGGGTCAAGCTCTTTGGCATCGGGGCCCCAGCCGTCGAATACCCGGATATGCTTGCTGGCCAGGTAATTTTTGTCCTGGCGCGCCTTGGGCACGGTTTCATGGCGGGCGATGCTGGGGGTGAGGTTCCAGTAGGGGTTGAATTCCAGGTATTTGATGCTATCGCTGAATACCGGCGTTTCATGGTGCAGTTTGCCGACGATGGCACGCATTTCTACCTCGGCGCGGTCATCAACCACCCCCTGCACATCGTAACCGGCGATATCCACCAGGATGTAACGCTCTCCGAGTTCATGATCCAGCCAGCGCCAGCGCTCCAGGTTCATTTCGATCTGGCGAATACGGTAAGCGGCGGTCTGGTTCATGGCGGCCACTGTCTGCCTGCCAATCACGCCATCGGGGGCCAGCCCGTGGTAGAGCTGAAACTTTTTTACCGCCTGCACCAGGAGCGGGTCGTAAATATCCGCGGCGCTACCGCCCACGGTATCTGTGCCGATCACTGCGAGACGCTTCCTCACGGCCGGCACCATGGCGGAGCGTTCACCCGGGTGAAGGGTCGGCTGGTCCTCGGGAACCTGGCCCCAGACGTTGGTGCTCGCCAGGTCCCGGTAACGTTCCAGGGCGGTTTTCAGCCCTTTATAGTAACGGTGTTGAGGAAAAAGCCCGGAGAGATAGGCCTGCGGATCGGCGCTGGCCTGGTAGGCTGCGATAACCTGTGGCGCCGGCGTACGTATGTCCCGGGAACTCACGTAGCGTTCCGGGTGCTCAGGATCTGTGTGGACCCGGCCGTGGCTGATATCGTTCACCCACTTAACCAGTGCCTGGGTAATCAGCAGGTCAAGCAACGCGAGTTCGCTGGCCTTGGTGGACTGCCAGTGCTGCTCCAGGGCGCTGTACTGGTAGTCGTTTGCATTGATGCCATCGGCGGCAGCGCTGGCCAGCGTATCGAGCAGGGCGTTTGCATGTGCATTCGGGCCGTCCTCGGTTACCCACAGGGCAACCAGGCCATTTTCATGGTAAGCGTTGTATGTATCCTGCAAAGTGGCGCTGATCCCCGTGTCATCGGCGTCGTAGCCTGCAGTCTCCGCCGGCGCATTGAGCAACAGGGCCGCCACTTCCGCGTCAATCCGCTCCTGATTGGACGCCAATACGTGGCCCGCCAGCGAGGCGCTGAGAAATAACAGGGTAGAATAAATCAGTGCTCTGCTCATGTTAGAGCTCCATAGACCGTTATTTTGGAATCTGTGACAGGTTAACTGATCGCAGGTATCAGCTACAGACTGTCTTCTATGGGTAGATGTGACAGAAACCAGTCTTCCAGATCTTGCATAAAAGAGTATGCCGGTTGTGAGGTCAGGACCTGATTGTCCGTAACCCAGTGGACTTTCCCGTCCGCTTGCAGCTCCAGTCGCCATGCATTTGCAGCGGATAGGTCAATTTCTACTGCATGGCGAACTGTTTGGTTAAAAGACTCGCTGATCACCAGAAATCCCATTTCGGTGTTGATGCGCAGAGAGCGCGGGTCAAGATTAGCGCTGCCGATAAACACCTTGTCATTATCAATTATCAGGGCCTTAGCATGCAATGCAAGCATCTTCTGGCCAATGGGGCTAAGCATGTACGCAGCGCGATCATCGGCATCCACACGCACTTCATATAGCTCGGCGCCATTTTTCAGGAGCGTACCGATGTGGTTTCGATAGGCACTGTGCGCGGCCAGGTGATTGTTGGAACGTATCGAGTTGGTAAGAATTCGAACCCTAACGCCCCTGGTGATGGCTTTTTTCACTGCACCTTCAAGCCTTGGTGTAGGAATCAGGTAGGCTGATACGACTATTACTTCTTCCCTGGCATTGTCGAACAGCTCTATCAGCTCTTTGGTGACCTGCACGGGTGCTTCTTCCGGGTTTTCGGGGTTGCTTTGCGGCGGTTCGTCAGCGAAGAGTATGGCGTTACCAAAATCTGCGATCTCTTCGATGTCGCGCCACCGCTGAGCAATCTCCTCTTTTGTTTCCTCAGAGTGAACTTCTGAAGCTTGACCAGCCTTGCGAAGGGCATAGTCAAGTTGTTGTGTGGAAGCTTTTTGGTGCGCGATTTCGCTTATAGGAAATGACCACTTGTCATTCCAATATTGGTCAAACGTGTCGCTGATTTCCTGCACTACAGGGCCCCCCAATAACAGTTCAAGATCGCGAAAATTGGCTTCCTGATGCAAACCGAAGTATTCATCTGCAAGGTTGCGCCCGCCGACGATAGCTACTCGATTGTCGACAGTCATCGACTTGTTGTGCATACGATGATCCAGGCGGCTGTACTCTCCCATATTCAGCAGATGTCGTGTAAGAATGCCTCCAGAGCGGCGCTTGAAAGGATTGAATACACGGTACTCGACGTTCGGATGCTCGCTTAGAGCAAGCAACATCTGGTCTTCCCCTGCTAGAAACGTATCGTCAATCAGCATGCGCACGAGTACGCCTCTGTCGGCTGCGCTAAGCAGATGATCCAGTATGAGAGCCCCGGTGGTATCCAATTCCATTAAAAAGGTCTGCAAATCAATCGTTTCGGCCGCGCTATCTATGGAGCGCAAACGCCAGTCAAGTGCCTGTGGGCCATTGTTTAGCAATACATGCCAGTCTTCGCCAGTTGATGTATCCACGGTCTTCCAGAACGCTGTCTCGGCTTGCGTGGGGGTGTGCTCAGCAGGCCTGTCGATTGGCTCCAGGCTTGAACATGCGGCGATGAGAATAATGGTAGCGAGTGCAATGTGTTTCATTTGCTGCCTTTCTTATCTTTTGGTTGTGGGTTTTATGCTTGAACCCTTTATTCGTTTGATGAATTGGCAATCGCCAGGGACAAGCCAGGGCGAAAAAAGCTTTCGCAGCCTCAAAGCCGCCAGGGACTCAGGGGATGCGATATGGTTCACTTCGAAGCATCCACCGGCCGGAACCAGTGTGACAGCAATAGATGTGTCGGGAAAACCAGCACCAGGGGATAGGCGAACATCATGAACAAAACAAATGCGTGAGGCGACAACAGGGACTGGGGCAAGCCGAAGGGTTGCCACAACCAATTGATATTGAGCGCGGGATCGGCCAGCAGAAACGTAGCTGGCAGCAAGAGCCAGGCAATGGCCGTCTGAAGTTTCCAGCCGCGACAGTCATACCCCAACCGGTACACTCCCCATAGCAACAAGGGCGGCATGACGATGTGAAACAGGGACATGGCACGCAGCCAGAAGGGCTGCCCGGTGTCGAACATATACTCGGTGCCGCCGGTCAGGTGGCTACCCAGCAGCCAGGCCGATAGAAAATCAAGCACCCAGAAAAGTTGAATCAGCAATACCCCCGCCGCCTGGGATGACATCAGCAGTGAACTCTCCAGACACAGGGCGAACAACAGGATGATGTTGGCCAGGTCACAGAGCCAAAGAAAGTTCTCGGGGCTATTGAATATCCAGTAAACAGGTACCCAGATTGCCATCCACAGCAGGTATACAAGCTTGACAGCAAGTGGAATTCGTCGGGGCTTTGACTGAACCAACATGTAGCGACTCTACGACAAGCCGACGAGGAATAATAGCCTGGTGGCAGCGGTAGGTATCGCCAGGTTAACTGGTCGTCACTGGTAGAATCGGCGAACGGCAGTCGATCTTCGAATGCACCTACGTATCCTTAAGATTAGAGCCCTGTGTGCCAATTACCAGTTTTCACCGAATGGCCTGATCACGAT
>Ga0316189_10005815_pt1 | contig 11828 bp, 12 predicted proteins | sample LowCovwburrow_MG_FD_204930 | JGI IMG/M metagenome (GOLD analysis project Ga0316189, IMG submission 204930) | Coastal sediment microbial communities from Maine, United States - Lowes Cove worm burrow | ecosystem: Environmental > Aquatic > Marine > Coastal > Sediment | place: USA: Maine... | reverse complement strand
GTACCTGTACTGGTCGGTGGTCAGCAGCGTGTTGAGTGCGACCGGCACGATGCCGGCCCGCATGGCCCCCACGAACACGCCCGGCCAGTCGACCGTGTCGTGCATCAGCACAGCCACCCTGGCTTCGCGCGCCACGCCCAGCCCGTCGAGCACGTTGGCAACCCGGCGCGTTGCAGTTGCCAGCTCGCCAAAGCTGATCTGGCGGGTGTCGTCGATAAAGGCCGGCTTGGCGGCGCGGCCTTCGCCAAGGTGCCGGTCCACAAGGTCCAGCGCGGCATTGTAGGGATATGGATCACTCATCAGCGGTCTTCCTCAGGTCTTTGCCACGTCTCTTTGAGGACGTGCTGAAACTGGCGTGATGCTCAGGCGTTGGACCCTAACCCTGCACCATGTTGCAGGACAAGTGCGCAATAATGCATGGCCAGAGCCATCTGGTCAGTTGGGAAGGTGCGCGGCCTGGTGATGCACGAGACGCCAGTTGTTACCTTCAACGACAAACGTATTGGACGCAATCAGCGACACCTGGCCCATGCGCTCGGTGCAAAACACCAGCGCGGTATTGCCATTGCGGATAATACTGGCGTCGCTCACCTTGATATCGGGCGCCTCACCCAGAACGAGAATGGAATACCAGCTGTCCAGCACTTCATCGCGGCCGGTTATGCCCGGCCAGCCGGGATGGTAACAGGCGACCGATGCCTGGCGCGACCACAGCGCTTCCATTGCCAGATAGTCGCGCTGGCGGAATGCCGCGTAAAACGCGTCATTGGCTTCGAGTATGACTTCATCGTGCATAAGTTCGCTCATGATGTGACCAGTTTGCCTGAAGCCTGCGTCATTGCCAAGTCACACCTTAAGTAAATGCACATGCGCAACCGCCTTGAAGGTGTGCCGGTGATGATCTAGAACGCAGCCTTGTGTTCGCCCAACAGTTCAAAAAGCCGCTGAAACCGTCCATGTCAAAAAACAACAAATCAAACCGGCCAAAGGCCCGGCAGCCGCGTGGCTTCGTAGATCGCTCAGCCAGCGACATACGCGCGGTCGAGCAGATGGTTGCCCGAATCAAGGCGGTTTTCGAACTGTACGGCTTTGATCCGGTTGAAACGCCGCTGTTTGAATATACCGATGCGCTTGGCAAGTTTCTGCCGGACGCCGACCGGCCCAACGAAGGCGTGTTTTCGCTGCAAGACGATGACGAGCAGTGGATGAGCCTGCGCTATGACCTGACCGCGCCGCTGGCCAGGCACGTGGCGCAGAACATCAATGACATCCAGCTGCCGTACCGGACCTATCGGGCAGGCTACGTGTTCCGCAATGAAAAACCGGGGCCGGGACGGTTTCGCCAGTTCATGCAGTTTGACGCCGACACGGTCGGGGCGCCTTCGGTCACCGCAGACGCTGAAATGTGCATGATGATGGCGGACACCATGGAGACACTTGGCATTGCGCGCGGTGACTATGTGGTCCGTGTCAACAACCGCAAGGTGCTCGATGGCGTCATGGAGACGATCGGCATCGGGGGCGACGACCATGCCGGCACACGATTGTCGGTGCTGCGCGCCATCGACAAGCTGGACAAGTTCGGACCTGACGGCGTCAAGGCGTTACTGGGCGCCGGACGCTGGGAAGGTGGCAAGAAAGATGCCGGCGACTTCACCAAGGGCGCCGGTCTGGACGAGGCGCAAACCGAAACCGTGTTGAGCTATATCGCGGGCACTGCCATTGAAGGCAATGACGGGGTTGCCGAGCTTGACCTGATCGAGACACTGGTGCGCTCAGCCGGCTATGATGAAGCCCGCATCAAGATCGATCCGTCGGTCGTGCGCGGCCTGGAATACTATACCGGGCCGGTTTACGAGTGTGAACTGACCTTCGACGTGACCAACGAAAAAGGCGAAACGGTGCAGTTCGGATCGGTCGCCGGTGGCGGGCGCTATGACGGGCTGGTGCAGCGCTTCACCGGGCAGGCCGTGCCTGCAACCGGATTTTCCATAGGGGTATCGCGCCTGATGACGGCGTTGAAGAACCTCGGCAAGCTGGACACAACTTCACTGCCCGCCCCCGTCGTGGTGTGCGTGATGGATCGCGATGCAGACAGCCTCGGGCGCTATCAGAAAATGGTCCAGGCGCTGCGCGATGCCGGCATTCGCGCAGAGCTTTACCAGGGCAATCCCAAGCAGTTCGGCAAGCAGCTGCAGTATGCCGACCGGCGCGGCTCTGCGGTGGCCGTCATCCAGGGCGGCGACGAACGCGCCGCCGGACAAGTACAGCTCAAGGACCTGATCGCGGGTGCCGAAGCGGCCAAGGTCATTGAAAGCCGCGAAGAATGGGTTGAACAGCAACCGGCGCAAATATCGGTAGCAGAAGCAGACCTGGTCGCAGAAGTTCGCAAGATTCTTGCGCGCCACGGGAATTGAGCAGGCAGATGACCGGTAAATCCTCCATCGAACGGCGCGCGACCGCTGCGTTGAACACTTGCATGACGCAGGTCTTTGAAGCCGCCGGCGCCGAGTTCATCGAGCCTGACATCATCCAGCCGGCCGATGTGTTCCTGGAACGCTCCGGCGAACATATCCGGTCGCGCACCTATGTATTCACCGACCCTTCGGGCGCACAGCTGTGCCTGAGACCGGACCTGACGGTTCCCGCCTGCCGCTATCACCTGGAGCAGGCGAGCGATCCAACGCTTGCGGCGCGATACTGCTATGCCGGCAAGGCGTTCAGGCATTCAAAGACAGCCGCAGACACGTCATTGCGCGAGTTCGACCAGGTCGGCCTTGAGCTTTTCGGCGGCACCGACATTGCCGGCGACGATGCCGAAGCGCTGGCCCTGACGCTGGCTGCGCTGGACGCTGCACAGGTGTCCGGCTACCACATCCAGCTTGGCGATCTCGGACTGTTCACGGCACTGCTTGCTTCCCTCGACATGCCCGAGCGCTGGCGGACCCGGCTGAAGCGCCAGTTCTGGCGGCCACGCGCGTTTCGCGACCTGCTCAACCAGTTGACCGGCAAGACGCCGAAATCACGCACGTCGATCTCCGATCTGCTGGATGAAATGGCGCGCAGCGAACTGGATGCGGTATCGTTTGTTGAACACAAGCTGGAGGCCGGCGGGCTGGAAATGATCGCCGGGCGCAGCATTGAACAGGTCGCGGGCCGGTTGTCGGAAAAACTCCTCGACCGCAGCGAGCCCGAAATGTGCGGTGATCATGCACAACTGATCGATGATTATCTGTCCATCCGGGCCACGCCGACGATGGCGATCGAGAAACTCAGGCAGCTGGACCTGAAACCCGGCACCGGGTTTGCCACCGCAATCGACCTGTTCGAGGCACGCGTCGAGGCGATTGGCAATGCCGGCCTGCAGACCGACAACATGGAGTTTGCCGCCGTATTCGGCCGCAGCCTGGAATATTACACCGGCTTCGTGTTCCAGATCGACCGTCACCTGGCAGACGGCGCCAGCGAAACAATCGCCGGCGGCGGGCGCTATGACACGATGTTGAAGGATATCGGTGCCGATGCGATGATCCCGGCGGTCGGCTGCGCCATCTATGCCAGCCGGCTGCTGTCGGCCAGCGGGGCGGCATCATGAGCAACAAACTTACCCTTGCGCTGCCTTCCAAGGGCCGCTTGCGCGAACTGGCCGAAACCATGTTCGCGCGTGCCGGCTATGATATCGTGCGCACCGGATCCGCACGCGGGTATCGCGGCGAAATCAAAGGCCTCAAGGGTGTTGATGTCGCTTTCCTGTCAGCGTCGGAAATTGCCCAGGCATTGCTGGACGGAACCGTGGACCTGGGCGTCACCGGCGAAGACCTGCTGCGCGAGACGATTGCACCCGACGAGCCGGTCGCAGATGTCGTGCTGCGACTGGGATTCGGCCCGGCAGACGTTGTTATTGCAGTGCCCGAGAGCTGGCTGGATGTTGCCTTTGTCAGTGACCTTGATCAGGTGGCAGCCGATTTTTATGAAACCCATGGCCGCAGGCTCCGGGTGGCGACCAAATACCTGGCGCTGACAAGGCGGTTTTTTGCCGACCACGGCGTTACCGGCTACCGCATTGTCGAAAGTCTCGGCGCCACCGAAGGCGCTCCTGCGTCCGGTTCAGCCGAGATCATCGTCGACATCACAACAACCGGGTCAACCCTGAAGGCCAACCGGCTCAAGATACTGGATGATGGCCTGATCCTGAGGTCCGAAGCGGTTCTGGCGGCCAGGCAGAGTGTTTTGGCAATGCCTGTTGTTCAAAATCTCAAAAATCGCCTTGAAATGGCAATATGAAAAAACTCCCGGATAAATTTCTTACGTAACATTAAACCTAGTCAGATTAATTCCCACGATATATGTTGTTGCGCGTTGCAGGATGGCGATTGCAAATTGTGGACAGCGTTGGTGCTTCACCGGGCGCGTCCCTGTCGGGGGGTTCTACTGGACCAGATTTATTTACCCAGAATTACTGGCTGTCGCAGTGGCCATGGCTGGAAGTGACCTGTGGTTGTCGGGCTTCCCCCGGTTCCGATGGCTTATTGCAGGCTTCATTCAAGCTGAGACCGCTGCAGATGGCGAAGGGCCGCTCTGGCAACAGAGCGGCCCTTCTGCCGGAGTTTGATAGTCGGTTTTGTGATCCAACAGCTTTCCTACATGACATCTCCTGCCCCACCGTCGTCATCCCCGTGAATCAAAGGGATCCATTGCCAGCACCGACAATGTGCCCGTTGAAGGATGGATTCCCGCTTTCGCGGGAAAGACGAGGTCTGCAAGGCATCCGGCAAGTTTCCCGCAGGACATTTCTTGCCCCGCAGAATAACTGTTTGCACAATAGGGAATCCTCAAAGATTCACACTTCTCACCCGACGCTCTAGAGCATGTTTCACTTAGATGGAAGCGTTTGATGGAATCAAATCAGTTCACTCGGCTAGGCGCAAAGCGCAGCGCGATGTGGTGCATCGGGCAAGCTTTGCAACAACGCCGATGGGCTGATTTGGTCCACCGAAGGCCGGTTTACTGCGCCCGCTGGACTGCGTTACGGCTCCCTTGTGGTCAACCAGACCACGGCGGCAACCGTGCCTTGCCAGCAAACGCAGAAAACCGGTCAAACGATTCCATCTAAGTGAAACATGCTCTAGATTGCGCTTGTTGCAGCGGTGCGGATAGCATCCATGTTGGCGCCATATTTTGCAGGATCGTTGTTCCGGTAAACGGCAGACCCCGCCACCAGCACATCAGCACCCGCCGCCGTAACGATACCGGCGGTTTTCTCGCTGATGCCGCCATCCACCTGGATGTGGATGTCACGGCCACCGACCATATCCTTGATGCGGGCAATCTTGCCGGCCATCTCAGGAATGAACGCCTGCCCGCCGAAACCGGGATTGACCGTCATGACGAGAATCAGGTCGAGCTTGTCGAGTACATATTCAAGTACGCCTTCAGGCGTCGACGGGTTGAGCGATACCCCGGCCTTCTTGCCCAGCGACCTGATCAACTGCAATGTGCGATCAAGATGCGGGCCTGCTTCGGCATGCACCGTGATGATATCGGAACCAGCCTCGGCAAACGCTTCAATGAACGGATCTGCCGGCGCAATCATCAGATGCACATCGAGCAGCTTTCTGGTTACCGGCCGTATGGCTTTGACGATCATCGGGCCGATTGTGATGTTGGGCACGAAATGCCCGTCCATCACATCGACATGTATCCAGTCGCAGCCCTGTTCATCAATGGCGCGGACCTCGTCCCCCAGCCTGGCAAAGTCTGCCGACAGGATTGACGGTGAGATCAGTATGGGTCGCGCCATGATGGTTTACTTCGCCTTGTGCAGGGCAATGGCGGTATCAGCCATGCGGTTGGAGAAGCCCCATTCATTGTCGTACCAGCTCATGACACGTACCAGCGTACCGCCCATCACCTTGGTCTGATCGAGATGAACAATCGAAGAGTGCGGGTCGTGATTGAAATCGATCGACACATTGGGTTGATCGGTAACGCCCAGAATGCCCTTCAGGTCCCCCTTGGATGCCTTGATCATGGCGCGATTGACCTGTTCAACGGTCACAGACTTGGACATGACGCACTTCAGATCGATCACGGATACATTTGGTGTCGGTATCCGAATGGACACACCGTCCAGCTTGCCGTTCAATTCCGGCAGCACCAGGCCAACGGCTTTCGCCGCTCCGGTAGAGGTCGGGATCATCGACACGGCAGCAGCGCGACCGCGATACAGATCCTTGTGCATGGTATCCAGTGTCGGCTGGTCACCGGTATAGGAATGGATGGTCGTCATGAAGCCGTGTTCAATGCCAAACGCATCATTGAGCACCTTGGCAACCGGCGCCAGGCAGTTGGTGGTGCACGATGCATTGGAGATGACCTTGTGCTCGCCAGTGATCTGATCGTGGTTCACGCCATAAACGACGGTGATGTCGGCATTGGCGCCCGGGGCCGAAATCAGCACTTCCTTGGCACCGGCCGCGAGATGCGCCGCAGCGGCGTCACGGGCCGTGAAAAAGCCGGTGCATTCCATGGCAACGTCCACGCCGATTTCCTTCCACGGCAGTTTGGACGGATCACGCTCGGCGCTGACACTGATCCAGCCGGTACCGCAATTGATCTGGTTGCCCTTGACCTTGACCGTGCCGGGGAACTTGCCGTGCACGCTGTCGAAGCGCAGCAGATGGGCGTTGGTTTCCACCGGACCCAGATCATTGATGGCAACGACCTTTATGTCCTTGCGTCCCGACTCTGCAATGGCGCGCAAAATATTGCGCCCAATGCGACCAAATCCGTTGATTGCAACGCGTACCGCCATGGTAATCTCCGATAAGTTTGGGCTGTGCCCGAAAGATGAAAGGAAAGACTTCCCGCGTCTTATAAACCAATGTGGGTCAGGGTCAATTGACAGGCCCGTTTGCGTCAAAATGCGCAGGGTAAAACGCCGCCAGACAATTGTGCAGGGCACTCAGCGCTTCTGGACGGCTGATGCCCGGCGGCGTATGGGCGAGCGCGACCCACAGACCATCGGTCAGGGCGTTGATCACCCGGGCATCCAGCTTGCCTGATTGCGGCCTGTGATAGTCGCCATGACTGGACAGCGCGGTGCACAGGTCTTCCAGGGTTTGCAGGTATTCCGCTTCTTCCTCGCCATACACCTCGTCATAGGCAGGCCTTGACTGGGCTTCCGCCCAGAAGCTCACCCATGCCTGCAGGGTGCGCAGCGTGCAGAACTCTTCATCGAAGTCGGCACTGGTCATTGCATACAGCCGGGCGGCGGGATCATCGCCGGCCGCATTGACAGCCGTGGTCCAGTTGTCGCGATACCGGACAGCCAGGTATTTCAGGGTATCGGCAAGCAGGACTGCCTTGGAGTCGAAATGGAAGTTCACGATCCCCAGCGACAGGCCGGCAGCGCGCGACACATCGGAGATGGTCAGGCTGGAATACCCGCGTGTGGCCAGCACATCGATGGTTGCCTCCATAAGCTGCCTGCGACGCACATCGCGGGCCGCCTTTCTGGGCTTCGGTCTGTCCGGCACTGTCATGGCTTGCGTCCGCGCACATGATGCGGGCAATGCTCACCGGTCTGCAACACCTTGAGCATCAGCGACCATGTCTGAATGTTGTGATCCACGATGTCACCTCCCAGTTCCCGGACAGCCCTGTCATGCAACTCACCCTGCAGCAGGGCAAGTTCGTGCTGTGCCTGCTCGCAATACCACGCATTGCGATTTCGCAATACCACATCAACAAACCCGGCCTGTTGCAGGGCATCTGCATAGAGCCCCGGCGATGCCATGCCGAAACCGAGATCTTCCGCCAACAGGTATGCCTGCATGTCAGGCGATGGCGCTGCGTCATGCGACATCAGCCAGTCGGATGCCACGAACACGCCGCCGGGCTTCAGGACACGGAACACATCTTTTGCCAGTTCATGCTTGCCGGGAATGTGAACGATGGAATCCTTGGAGAAGACCACATCAAATGCGGATGCCGCAAACGGCAGCGGACCCGGCTCGACCTGTATCAGTTCCACCCGGTCTGACACGCCGGCTTCGAGGGTGCGGGCACGCGCGGCCTCCAGCACGGATGCTTCAACGTCAATGCCGGTAACGCTGGCCGCACCGTACTGGCTGACCAGCAGGCAGTCGATGCCACCGGCGCCGCACCCGATATCGAGAACGTGCCTGTCGCGCAGGTCCTCATTGTCCAGCAGCCGGGACAGCTCCTCCGGTCCGCCGGGCGACAGCCAGCCTCTTCCCCACAGCATTTCCAGAAATCCGATCACAGGCTCGGGATAATGTTCTTCGGACTGCGTCATACCTGTCTCATTTGCTTTTCGATCGAGCCGGGCGATTTGAGATCAATCCAGCCGCCCTGCAATAAACTTCATCTGATGGCTTGCAACTGTTCCCCCGGACTGATCATACTGCACCCGCGATACTTGGCGAAAGGCCAATGCGCAGGTGGAATAACGGGGTGGGCAATTCGTGTTAAGCGTGGAAAAGCTGTGCAAGAGCTTTGGCGGGCTGCAGGCCGTGCGCGACTGCAGCTTCAGAATTGAAGAAGGTACAATCACCGGTTTGATCGGCCCGAACGGCGCGGGCAAGACAACAACCTTCAACATGATTGCCGGTGAAATGCAGCCGACTTCCGGCAGGATCATTTTCCAGGGCAAGGATATCGCCGGGCTTCCGACCCACAAAATGTTCCATCTCGGCATCGTACGCACTTTCCAGATTCCGCACGAGTTTGCCAAGATGACCGTCCTGGAAAACCTGATGGTGGTCCCGTCGGCACAGCCGGGTGAACACATCTTCAACAACTGGCTGAGCCCGGGCGCAGTGAAGGCGCGCGAGGAACAGGTTCGCAACATGGCGGAAGATGCCCTCGAGTTCCTGTCGATTTCCCACCTCAGGGACGAGCTTGCCGGCAATCTGTCGGGCGGCCAGAAAAAGCTGCTTGAACTGGGTCGCACCATGATGACCGACGCAAAACTCGTGCTGCTCGATGAACCCGGTGCCGGCGTCAATCCGACCCTGCTGCTCAAAATTCGCGAAATGATTACCCGGCTGCGTGAAGAGCGTGGCTACACGTTCTGCGTTATTGAGCACGACATGGACCTGATCGCGGCCTTGTGTGATCCGATCATCGTGCTCGCGGAAGGAACCGTGCTGATGCAGGGCACGATGGACGAAGTGCGCTCCAACCCGGAAGTGCTTGACGCCTATCTTGGCGGCGGTGAGGAAGCAGCCTGATGCGCGTTCTGGAACTCGACAACGTGGTGGGTGGATATGGCGACACGCAAATCCTGCACGGCGTTTCGATGCACGTTGATGCGGGTGAAATCGTTGTCATCATCGGCCCCAACGGGGCCGGCAAATCCACCGCCATGAAAGCCGTGTTCGGCCTGCTCAAGCTCACCGGCGGCGCTGTGCTGCTGGACGGCAAAGCCATCACCAACACGCCACCGGAACAGGTGGTGCGCCAGGGCGTGTGCTATGTGCCGCAGACCGGCAACATATTCCCCAGCCTGAGCGTGGAGGAAAACCTTGAAATGGGTGCCTTTGTGCGCACTGACGACTTCAGGCCGCGACTGAACGAAATCTACGAAATGTTTCCGCCCCTGCATGAAAAACGCCTGCAGGCGGCAGGCACCCTTTCCGGCGGCCAGCGCCAGATGGTGGCCATGGGCAAGGCCTTGATGCTGGAACCGAAAATCCTGTTGCTGGATGAACCCACCGCGGGTCTGTCGCCCAAATTCCGCGGTGAAATTTTCGAAACCGTCAAACAGATCAACAGTGCCGGTACCCCTATCCTGATGGTCGAGCAGAACGCCAAGCAGGCACTGGGCATTGCGTCCAGGGGGTATGTGCTGGTGGACGGCAAGAACCGGTTCGAAGGTAGTGGCCAGGACCTTCTGAACGATCCCGAAGTGGCCGAAATGTTCCTGGGTGGCGGCAAGCAACCAGTTCCTAGCGGCAAGGCCTGACCCATGAACGAGTTCATCAATTTCTACCTGATCCCCGGCCTGGTGCTTGGTTCGATTTATGCGCTCGGCGCCATCGGCATCACCATGACGTTCGGTATCCTGCGGTTTGCCAACTTCGCGCACGGCGAAACCATGACACTGGGCGTCTACTTCACCTGGTCGCTGGTCCAGTTCACCGATATCCACCCGTTGCTGTTGTTGCCCGTCTCGATGGTTCTGACCGTTGGCTGCGTGTTGCTGATCGACCGGGGGTTCTACAAACCCTTGCGAAATTCGCCCACCATCATTCTGGTGATTGCATCGTTCGGCCTGATGCTGATGGTGCGCTCCGTCGTACAGTTCTTCTGGGGCGTACAGCTGAAAACCGTCCTGCCGGGCATCCAGATGCCGATTGTCTGGTTCGACTATCTGCGTTTGTCTCCCAAGCACATCTATATCATCGGCGGTGCCCTGGTCCTGATGTACGCGGTGCACTATCTGCTGACCTATACCAAGATCGGCAAGGCCATGCGGGCCATGTCGGATTCTCCGGAGCTTGCCCGGCTCACCGGCATCGATACCGAAAAAGTGGTTCGCACAACATGGATCGTCGGCGCTACGCTGGCCTGCGCGGCAGGCGTATTCCTCGCCGTTGATACGCAGGTCGATACGATGATGGGGTTCAACCTGCTGCTACCGATGTTCGCGGCCGCCATTCTGGGCGGCGTGGGCAAGCCCTATGGTGCGATGGCCGGCGGGCTGATCATCGGGATTGCAGAGGAGATATCCACCTACCCCTGGTTGGGAGATCTGTGGCAGTTCAATCCCGGCTACAAGCAGGCAATCGCCTTTTTCATCATGATCATCATGCTGCTGTGGCGGCCGACCGGCCTGTTCAGGGGAAAGAGTTTCTAGATGGACCAGCAACTTTACGGCTATGGGCTCTACATCATTTCCCTGCTCACCATGGGCGGCATCTATGCGATACTGACACTTGGTCTCAATGTTCAATGGGGTTTTACGGGGCTGTTCAATGCGGGTATCGCAGGCTTTTTCGGCATTGGCGCCTACACCGCGGCAATTCTGACAACGTCGCCGCACACAAGTCACCTTGGCGGGTTCGAACTGCCCTATGTGGTGGCAGCCATTGCCGCCATGCTGATATCCGGCATCATCGCCTTTGGTGTCGGCAAGGTCTGCCTGAAACTTCGAAGTGACTATCTCGCCATTGCCACCATCGGGATCGCGGAAATCTTTCGCCTGATCCTGAAGAACGAAACCGATATCACCAACGGTCCGCGCGGCATATCGCAGATCCCCAAGCCATTTGAGAATCTGCCGGAGCCATGGAACCAACTGGCCTTCCTCGGCCTGGTGCTAGGCACCTTGCTGCTGGTTTACGTGATGCTGGAAGTCGCGCGCAAGTCACCCTGGGGCCGCGTCATGACAGCCATTCGCGACAATGAAACGTCGGCCAGGGCGGCCGGCAAGAATGTCGAAACCTTCCGCATGGAAGGCTTTGTCATCGGATGCATGATCATGGCGCTGGCCGGTGCCTTCATGGCGCACTATCTGAAGTTCATCGATCCGAACGCGACCGACCCGCTGCTGGCCACCTTCATTGTGTTCGTGATGCTGGTGGTTGGCGGCAGCGCCAACAACAAGGGCGCGATACTCGGGGCGTTCGTGATCTGGACGCTGTGGTCGGCGTCGGAAATCATGACCACACAACTGCCGTCGGAGCTGGCCATTCGCACAGCCTATATCCGAATATTCATCATCGGCCTGGTGCTGCAGTTTTTCCTGCAAAAGTTCCCGCAGGGAATACTGCCGGAAACACGCCCTTCATCACCCGGCA
>Ga0316189_10005814_pt1 | contig 11830 bp, 4 predicted proteins | sample LowCovwburrow_MG_FD_204930 | JGI IMG/M metagenome (GOLD analysis project Ga0316189, IMG submission 204930) | Coastal sediment microbial communities from Maine, United States - Lowes Cove worm burrow | ecosystem: Environmental > Aquatic > Marine > Coastal > Sediment | place: USA: Maine... | reverse complement strand
ATCATGTTCTTCACGTAGTCCGCGTGTCCCGGGCAGTCAACGTGCGCGTAGTGACGCGTCTCAGACTCGTACTCCACGTGAGCCGTCGCGATCGTAATACCGCGCTCACGCTCTTCCGGGGCGTTGTCAATCTGGTCGTAGGCCTTCGACTCACCACCAAACTTCGAAGCCTGGTGCATCGTGATCGCCGCCGTCAGCGTGGTCTTGCCGTGGTCAACGTGACCAATCGTGCCCACGTTTACGTGCGGTTTTGTACGTTCAAATTTTTCCTTGGACACCGTTGTACCCCTTTTACCTGTCTGGTCTTGTGACCGCTAACCGTTACTGTTTCTTGATGATGGCCTCAGCAACACTGCTGGGCACTTCACTGTATTTTGCGAATTCCATGCTGTACGAGGCACGACCCTGGGTCGAACTGCGTAGCGAGGTCGCATAACCGAACATCTCTGACAGAGGAACCTCTGCGTCGATCATCTTGCCGGTCGGACCATCTTCCATACCATGTATCATGCCGCGGCGTGAGTTCAGGTCACCGATGACGTCACCCATGTATTCTTCGGGCGTCTCGACCTCGACCTTCATCATCGGCTCGAGAATGACCGGGCGCGCCCTCTGCACTCCGGCCTTGAAACCCATGGAGCCGGCGATCTTGAACGCATTCTCGTTCGAGTCCACTTCGTGATACGAACCGTCGTACAAGGTCACTTTTACGTCGACCACCGGGTAACCAGCGATGACACCACCCTCCATGGCCTCCTGGACACCCTTGTCCACTGCCGGGATGTATTCCTTCGGTACGACACCCCCAACGATCTCGTTGACGAATTCATAGCCGTCGCCGGCCTTCTGCGGCTCGATCTTGAGCCAGACGTGACCGAACTGCCCACGGCCACCGGACTGGCGGACGAACTTGCCTTCGACCTCGGTTTTGGTACGGATCGTTTCGCGATACGCCACCTGAGGCGCACCCACGTTGGCCTCAACGCTGAACTCGCGACGCATGCGGTCAACCAGGATATCGAGGTGCAGCTCACCCATCCCGGAGATGATGGTCTGTCCGGACTCTTCGTCCGTATGCACACGAAACGATGGATCCTCCTGGGCCAGACGACCCAATGCGACACCCATCTTTTCCTGGTCACTCTTGGTCTTGGGTTCGACCGCAACCGAGATTACGGGCTCTGGGAACTCCATCCGCTCCAGCGTGATGACGCTGTTCATGTCGCACAAGGTATCACCCGTTGTGACGTCCTTGAGTCCGACTGCAGCTGCGATATCGCCCGCGCGCACTTCCTTGATCTCCTCACGGGAGTTGGCGTGCATCTGCAGGATACGACCAACGCGCTCTTTCTTGCGCTTAACCGGGTTGTAAACCGAATCACCCGAGTTCAGCACACCCGAATAGCAACGGAAGAAGGTCAGCGATCCAACAAAGGGATCGGTTGCAATCTTGAATGCCAGCGACGAGAAAGGCGCTTCATCAGAGGACGGACGCTCTTCTTCGGTTTCGTCGTCGTCGAGGATCCCGGTAATGGGCGGGACATCGAGCGGCGAAGGCATCAGCTCGATCACCTTGTCGAGCATGGCCTGGACGCCCTTGTTCTTGAACGCGGTGCCGCAGGTCATCGGCACGATCTCGAGGGCCAGCGTACGCAGACGCAGTCCTTCCAGAATGTCTTCTTCGGTCAGCACACCCTCTTCGAGGTACTTCTCCATGAGCTCTTCGTTGGCCTCGGCTGCCGCCTCGGTCATCTTCTCCTGCCACTCTTTGCAGGTATCGCCCAGGTCTTCCGGAATATCGATGTACTCGAATTCCGTGCCCATGTTCTCCTCGCTCCACTTGATCGCCTTCATTTTCAGAAGATCAACCACACCGGAAAAACCCTCCTCTGCACCTATCGGCACCTGGATCGGCACGGGCACTGCACCCAGACGGGTTTCAAGCTGCTCAACCACACGGAAGAAGTTCGCGCCCATACGGTCCATCTTGTTGACGAACGCCATGCGCGGGACACGGTAACGATTGGCCTGGCGCCAAACGGTCTCGGACTGGGGCTGAACACCACCGACAGCGCACAGCACGAACACGGCGCCATCCAGCACACGCAAGGAACGCTCCACCTCGATGGTGAAGTCTACGTGCCCAGGGGTATCGATGATATTGATACGGTGCTGGGGAAACTGCTGGCCCATACCACTCCAGAAACAGGTGGTTGCAGCAGAGGTGATGGTGATACCACGCTCCTGCTCCTGCTCCATCCAGTCCATGGTCGCAGCGCCATCGTGCACCTCACCAATCTTATGGGAGACACCGGTGTAATAGAGTACACGCTCTGTCGTGGTCGTCTTACCAGCATCGATGTGAGCCATGATGCCGATATTCCGATAACGCTCGATGGGTGTGGTACGCGCCACTGTCTTATCCCGCCCCGTGATGTAAAAGAACGATAAAGCCGGTATTTACCAGCGGTAGTGAGAGAACGCCTTGTTCGCCTCGGCCATACGATGGGTTTCTTCCTTCTTCTTGACCGCAGAGCCTCTCTGCTCAGCGGCATCCAGAAGCTCACCCGCGAGGCGCGCCGCCATGGACTTCTCGCTGCGCTTGCGCGCTGCGTCGATCAACCAACGCATAGCGAGCGCATTGCGACGCACAGGACGCACTTCCACCGGCACCTGGTAAGTTGCACCGCCAACACGACGGGACTTGACCTCTACCACCGGGCGCACGTTTTCGAGCGCCTGCTCAAGCGTCTCCATCGGATCCCCACTGCGCTTCTCGGTAACGGTATCCAATGCGCCATACAGGATGCTCTCGGCGACGGCCTTCTTGCCATCTTCCATCACCATGTTGACGAACTTGGCCAACGTCTGGCTACCGAACTTGGGGTCCGGCAGGATCTCGCGCTTGGCTGCAACTCTTCTTCTAGGCATTTCGCTTCACTCTTTGTCTACTCGTGACCGGTACTCACCGGCCCCATTCAACGCTCCACATCCGACAACCGGGCAGTTATCCCTTCGGACGCTTGGCGCCGTACTTCGAACGCGCCTGACGACGCTTTTCAACACCGGAGGTATCCAGGCTGCCGCGCACCACGTGGTAGCGCACACCCGGCAGATCCTTCACACGACCACCGCGGATCAGCACCACGCTGTGCTCCTGCAGGTTGTGACCTTCACCACCGATATAACTGGAAACCTCGTAACCATTGGTCAGGCGCACACGGGCCACCTTCCGCAGAGCCGAGTTCGGCTTCTTCGGGGTGGTTGTGTACACGCGGGTACAGACACCACGCTTCTGCGGGCATGCCTCGAGTGCCGGGACATTGCTCTTTTCGATTTTGCGCTTGCGCGGCTTACGAACCAATTGATTAATAGTAGCCATCTAACCTTCCGTCTCCGGGGCGCGTCGACACCAGTATCGACGTCAAAAATTCGCGTAGTCGACCCCGTCCGACTTGCTAGAAATAGCGCCGGGCGTTGCTGCGATTACTCGAATCTCAAAACTGTTCGCGAAGCGACTGATTTGCCGCACAATTTCAGGCTGCCGTACAGGCGCGCCTTTAGCGAAGGATGCGAATTCTAAGCGCCTCTCCGGCCGCTGTCAACAGCGGCCGGAGAGCTTTTCACTGCCGTCACTCTCCGTCGGTCGTATTGAGAGCCTGCTTGATGGCCTCTTCGACTTCCTCGGTCGCCATTTCCACCGGAGCACCTGCGCTCAGGGCCTCCTGGCGTGCGCGGCGACGTTCGTTGTGATGGGCCAGACCCGTACCTGCGGGAATGAGGCGTCCGACGATCACGTTTTCCTTCAACCCGTTCAGGGTATCGCGCATGCCACGAACCGAGGCCTCGGTAAGTACACGGGTGGTCTCCTGGAAAGAGGCCGCCGAGATAAAGGATTCAGTCGCCAGCGAGGCCTTGGTGATACCCAGCAGCAGCGGCTCGAACTTGGCCGTCAGCTTGTCTTCAGCCACAGCCTGTTCGTTTGCCTCGAGCAGGCGTGCCCGCTCGACCTGCTCACCACGCAGCAGCCTGGTCTCACCGGCATCGGTGATCTCGACCTTACGCAGCATCTGGCGAATGATCACCTCGATGTGCTTGTCATTGATGCCTACACCCTGCAGGCGATAGACGTCCTGGATCTCCTTCACCAGGTACTCGGCCAGCTCGGTAACACCCTGCAGACGCAGGATATCGTGCGGATTGAGTTCACCATCGGCGATCACTTCACCACGCTCCACGTGCTCACCCTCGAACACGTTGACATGGCGCCATTTTGGAATCAGCGATTCATTCTGTTCGCCGTCCGTCATAGTGATGATCAGGCGCTGTTTGCCCTTGGTGTCCTTGCCAAAGCCGACCGTACCGCTCGCCTCGGCCAGGATTGCCGGCTCCTTCGGCTTGCGCGCCTCGAACAGGTCCGCGACACGCGGCAGACCACCCGTGATATCGCGGGTCTTGGAGGACGCCTGGGGAATACGCGCCAGCACGTCACCGACGCCGACGCTCGCACCATCATCCACGCCGACGATGGCACCGCCGGGGAGGAAATAGTGCGCCGGCAGCGTGGTGCCCGCGATATTCACGTCATTACCCTTGTCATCGATCAGCTTGACCATCGGACGCAGATCCTTGCCAGTGGCAGGGCGCTGCTTCGGATCCAACACCACGACCGAAGACAGGCCGGTGACGTCATCGGTCTGCTTCTGCACCGTCACGCCCTCGGCGAAATCAACGAAGCGCAGGGTGCCGGCTACCTCTGTGATAACCGGGTGCGTATGCGGATCCCAGTTGGCGACCATCTGGCCACCCTCAACCGAATCGCCATCACGAACCAGCAAGACCGCACCGTAAGGCAGCTTGTAGCGTTCGCGCTCACGCCCGACCTCATCCGCCACCACGACCTCGCCTGAACGGGATACCGCAACCAGGTTGCCGTTGGCATGCTCGACCGTCTTGATGTTGTGGAGCTTGGTAGTGCCCGAGCTCTTGACCTCGATACTGTTGACTGCGGCCGAACGCGATGCAGCGCCGCCGATATGGAAGGTACGCATGGTCAGCTGGGTACCCGGCTCACCGATCGACTGCGCCGCGATCACGCCGGCGGCCTCGCCGATATTGACCTCGTGGCCACGCGCGAGATCGCGACCGTAGCACTTGCGGCAGATACCGTGACGCGTTTCACAGGTGATCGGCGAACGCACCACGACCTGGTCAACGCCGACCTCTTCGAGGTGATCAACCCATGCTTCGTCCAGCAGCGTATTCGCCTCGCAGACCACGTCATCGCCACCCGGACGCAGGACATCCCTGGCCAGTACACGGCCGAGGATACGTTCGCGCAAGGGCTCGACCACGTCACCGCCCTCGATGATGGGCTGCATCAACAGGCCCCTCTCCGTACCACAGTCCTGCGTCGTGATGACCATGTCTTGTGCCACATCGACCAGACGACGGGTCAGGTAGCCGGAGTTGGCGGTTTTCAGCGCCGTGTCAGCCAGTCCCTTGCGTGCCCCGTGGGTCGAGATGAAGTACTGCAGTACGTCCAGACCCTCGCGGAAGTTGGCGGTGATCGGCGTCTCGATGATCGAGCCGTCCGGCTTGGCCATCAGGCCACGCATACCGGCCAGCTGACGAATCTGCGCGGCAGAGCCACGCGCACCGGAATCGGCCATCATGTAGATCGAGTTGAACGAATCCTGCTCGACCTCTTCGCCTTCGCGATTGGTGACCTTCTCTTTGCCGAGCTGCCCCATCATCGCGCGCGCCACCTGATCGTTGGTATGCGACCAGATGTCCACGACTTTGTTGTAGCGCTCACCATTGGTGACGAGACCGGAGGCGTATTGATTTTCGATCTCTTTAACCTCGGTCTCTGCCGCACCCAGGATCTCGGCCTTCTGCGGAGGGATAACCATGTCGTTCACACCGATAGAGACACCGGCGCGGGCGGCCTGGCGGAAGCCCAGATACATCAACTGGTCGGCAAACACCACGGTGTCTTTGAGACCGATCCGGCGGTAGCAGGCATTGACCATCCGCGAGATGGCCTTCTTCTTCATCGACTGGTTTACCAGCTCGAATGGAAGACCTTTGGGTACTATTTCCCACAACAGCGCGCGACCGATGGTGGTCTCTTTCACGGTGCAGGCCGTCTGTATCTCGCCATCATCGTCGGCCACGCTTTCTTCAATGCGGACCTTTACGCGCGCATGCAGCTCGGCCATCCCTGACTCGTAGGCGCGACGCGCCTCATCGATATTACTGAACGCCATGCCCTCGCCTTTGGCGTTCACACGCTCGCGGGTCATGTAGTACAGGCCGAGGACCACGTCCTGGGTCGGCACGATGACCGGCTCGCCATTGGCTGGTGACAACACATTGTTCGAGGCCATCATCAGGGTACGCGCTTCGATCTGCGCCTCGATGGAAAGCGGCACGTGAACGGCCATCTGGTCGCCATCGAAGTCGGCGTTGAATGCGGTACACACCAGCGGATGCAGCTGGATTGCCTTACCTTCGATCAGGACCGGCTCGAACGCCTGGATACCCAGGCGGTGAAGGGTCGGTGCGCGGTTGAGCATGATCGGATGCTCGCGGATGACCTCTTCGAGGATATCCCAGACCTCTCCGGAACCGCGCTCGACCAGCTTCTTGGCCGCCTTGATGGTGGTTGCCAGGCCGCGGAACTGCAGCTTGGAGAAAATGAACGGCTTGAACAGCTCGAGCGCCATCTTCTTCGGGATACCACACTGATGCAGCTTGAGCGTGGGGCCCACCACGATAACCGAGCGGCCGGAATAGTCGACACGCTTGCCGAGCAGGTTCTGGCGAAAGCGCCCCTGCTTACCCTTGATCATGTCGGCCAGTGATTTCAGCGGACGCTTGTTGGTACCGGTGATGGCGCGGCCACGACGGCCGTTGTCCAGCAGGGCATCGACCGACTCCTGCAGCATGCGCTTTTCGTTGCGCACGATGATGTCCGGTGCATTCAGATCCAGCAGACGCTTCAGGCGATTGTTGCGGTTGATCACGCGACGATACAGATCGTTCAGATCGGAAGTCGCGAAACGACCACCGTCGAGCGGAACCAGCGGACGCAGCTCCGGTGGCAACACCGGCAGAACGGTCAGAATCATCCACTCCGGACGGTTGCCGGAGACCTGCAGCGACTCCAGCAGTTTCAGGCGCTTGGCGATCTTCTTGATCTTGGTCTCGGAGTTGGTCGCCTCGACCTCTTCGCGCATGCGCGCGATCTCTTTGCTGATGTCCATGGTACGCAGCAGCTCGTAAACCGCCTCGGCACCCATGCGCGCATCAAACTCGTCACCATTCTCTTCGACCGCCTCGAGATACTGCTCGTCGGTCAACAGCTGGAAACGCTCGAGCGGGGTCATTCCAGGATCGATGACCACATAGGACTCGAAGTACAGTACGCGCTCGATGTCACGCAGGGTGATGTCGAGCAACAGGCCGATACGTGACGGCAATGACTTCAGGTACCAGATGTGCGCTACCGGGCTGGCGAGCTCGATGTGGCCCATGCGCTCGCGGCGCACCTTGGCCAGCGTAACCTCGACGCCACACTTTTCGCATACTACACCGCGATGCTTGAGACGCTTGTACTTGCCGCACAGGCACTCGTAATCGCTGATCGGTCCAAATATCTTGGCGCAGAACAGGCCTTCGCGCTCCGGCTTGAACGTACGGTAGTTGATGGTCTCCGGCTTCTTGACTTCGCCGTACGACCAGGAGCGGATCATTTGGGGCGACGCCAGGCCTATGCGGATGGCATCGAATTCCTCATTCTGACCCTGTGCTTTCAGAATCTTCAGAAGATCTTTCATTAATCCTGCTCCAGTTCAATGTTGATGCCGAGCGAACGAATTTCTTTCACCAGGACGTTGAAGGACTCCGGCATACCGGGCTCCATACGGTGATCGCCGTCGACGATGTTCTTGTACATGCGGGTACGACCGTTCACGTCGTCCGACTTGACGGTCAGCATCTCCTGCAGGGTGTACGAAGCACCGTAGGCCTCCAGGGCCCAGACCTCCATCTCCCCGAAACGCTGGCCACCGAACTGCGCCTTACCACCCAGCGGTTGCTGCGTGACCAGGCTGTACGGACCGGTAGAGCGCGCATGCATCTTGTCATCAACCAGGTGGTTGAGCTTGATCATGTACATATAACCCACGGTTACGCGACGCTCGAAGGCCTCGCCGGTGCGACCGTCGTACAACTGGGTCTGACCGTCCGGGTCCTCTTCGGCGAGTTTCAGCATGTGGCGGATCTCGTCCTCGTGCGCACCATCGAATACCGGCGTTGCCGTCGGCACGCCACCGCGCAGATTATCGGCCATGGCAAACACCTCATCGTCATTCAGACTATTGAGGTCTTCCTTCTTGCCGCTGGTGTTGTAGACCTGATCGAGGAAATCACGCAGCTCCTTCGCCTTCACCTGGGCATCCAGCATACGACCGATGCGCTCGCCAACACCCTTGGCGGCAAAGCCGAGGTGGGTTTCGAGTATCTGCCCGATGTTCATCCGTGAGGGCACACCGAGCGGATTGAGCACGATATCGACCGGGCGTCCACGCTCATCGAACGGCATGTCCTCGATCGGAACAATCATCGAGATAACACCCTTGTTACCGTGACGACCGGCCATCTTGTCACCCGGCTGGATGCGGCGCTTCACGGCGACATACACCTTGACCATCTTCAGCACGCCCGGCGCCAGATCGTCACCGGAGGTCAGCTTGCGCTTCTTCTCTTCGTAACGCTCGCGGAAATCGGCGCGCAACTGCTCGATCTGCTTGGCGATCGCCTCCAGTTGGGCTGCAGACTCTTCGTTCTTCAGTCGAATCTCCAGCCACTGGTCGCGCTCGATCTCGGCCAGGTATGCTTTCGTGATCTTGGAACCGGCCTTGAGCTTGTTCGGACCACCCTCGACGACCTTGCCCATCAACATCTTCTCGACGCGATCGAAGGTGTCCTCTTCCATGATCCGTAGTTGATCATTCATGTCCTTACGGACCATGGCCAGCTCGGCCTCTTCGATCTGCAGTGCACGCGCGTCCTTGTCGACACCATCGCGGGTGAAGACCTGGACATCGATGACGGTACCCGACATGCCGGAAGAAACCCGCAACGAGGTGTCTTTGACGTCTGACGCCTTCTCACCAAAGATCGCGCGCAGCAGCTTCTCTTCCGGTGTCAGCTGGGTCTCGCCCTTGGGCGTGACCTTGCCGACCAGGATGTCGCCCTCGCGCACCTCGGCACCGACATACACGATGCCGGATTCGTCCAGTTTGGCCAACGCGGCTTCGCCGACGTTCGGGATGTCACCCGTGATCTCTTCGGAGCCCAGCTTGGTGTCGCGGGCCATGCAGGTCATTTCCTCAATGTGGATCGTGGTAAAGCGATCCTCCTTGACGACCTGCTCGGAGATGAGGATGGAGTCCTCGAAGTTGTAGCCGTTCCACGGCATGAAAGCGACACGCAGATTCTGACCCAGTGCCAGTTCGCCCATATCGGTCGAAGGACCATCGGCCAACACGTCGCCGCGCGCGATCCCGTCACCGACCAGCACCAGCGGACGCTGGTTGATACAGGTGTTCTGGTTGGAACGCGTGTACTTGGTGAGGTTGTAAATATCGACACCAGGCTCGCCGGGCACCGTCTCGTCGTCATTGACCCGCACCACGATGCGTGCCGCATCGACGGACTCGATAGCACCGCCACGCTTGGCCACCACGGTCACGCCGGAGTCGACTGCGACGGTGCGTTCCATACCGGTACCGACCAGCGGCTTTTCTGCACGCAGGGTTGGAACCGCCTGACGTTGCATGTTCGAGCCCATGAGCGCGCGGTTGGCATCATCGTGCTCGAGGAACGGAATCATCGAGGCCGCCACAGATACGATCTGTTTCGGCGACACATCCATGTATTCGATCTTGTCGGGCGTCGACAGGGTGAATTCATTCTGGTGACGACAGGAGATCAGATCGTCGACCAGCCTGCCCTTCTCATCGAGTCCGGCGTTTGCCTGGGCGATAACGAAACGCCCTTCCTCGATCGCAGACAGATAGTCGATCTGATCGATAACGTGACCATTCTCGACCTTGCGGTAGGGGGTCTCCAGGAAACCGTACTTGTTGGTACGGGCATAGACTGCCAGCGAGTTGATCAGACCGATGTTCGGACCTTCAGGGGTCTCGATCGGGCAGACACGACCATAGTGGGTCGGGTGCACGTCGCGGACCTCAAAACCGGCACGCTCACGCGCCAGACCACCCGGGCCAAGTGCCGACACACGTCGCTTGTGCGTAACCTCTGACAGCGGGTTGTTCTGGTCCATGAACTGGGACAGCTGCGAGGAACCGAAGAACTCCTTTATCGCCGCCGAAACAGGCTTGGCATTGATCATTTCCTGAGGCATCAGGCCTTCGGATTCAGCCAGGGTCAGGCGCTCCTTGACCGCGCGCTCGACGCGCACCAAGCCAACCCGGAACTGGTTCTCGGCCATCTCTCCGACACAACGCACGCGGCGATTGCCCAGATGATCGATATCATCGACCACGCCGTTGCCATTGCGGATGTCGACCAGGGTCTTGAGCGCATCGACGATATCCGACGTCTCACCCAGCTTTTCGACCAGGGATTTCGAGGTCTCGTCATCACGCGCACCGAAGTACTTGTGGTCATACAGAATGCCCACGCCCTCGGCCTCTTCACGCCCCAGGCGACGGTTGAACTTCATACGACCGACAGCCGAAAGGTCGTAGCGGTCATCAGTAAAGAACAGATTGTGGAAAAGGTTCTGAGCTGCCTCTTTCGTCGGCGGCTCGCCCGGACGCATCATGCGATAGATCTCGACCATGGCCTCTAGGGCATTGGTGGTCGCATCGATACGCAGGGTATCCGAGATGAAGGGTCCGTGATCCAGGTCGTTGGTGAACAGGGTCTGGATCTGCTTGACGCCCTTGTCGGCAAGCTGTTCGCTCAGTTCCTCGCTGATCTCGTCATTGGCCTTGGCCAACAGCTCACCGGTCTCGGCATCGATCACATCGTGCGCAAGGGTGCGACCGACGAGGAAGTCGTTCGGCACCTCCAGCTTGCTGACACCAGCCTCTTCCAGCTGCTTGATATGGCGGGCGGTGATCCGCTTGCCTGCCTCGACAATAACCTTCCTGCCGGCCTTGATATCGAAACCGGCGGTATCGCCGCGCAGGCGCGAGGGCACCAGCGCCAGCTCGATCTTTTTCTTGCCAATCTGGAAGCTGTCCTTCTCAAAGAACATATCCAGGATCTCACCGGTCTCATAGCCGAGCGCCCGCAGCAGGATCGTGGCCGGCAATTTACGCCGGCGATCGATACGCACGAACACCGAGTCTTTCGGGTCGAATTCGAAATCCAGCCAGGATCCGCGGTAAGGAATGACCCGTGCCGAGAACAGCAGCTTGCCCGACGAGTGTGTCTTGCCCTTGTCGTGATCGAAGAACACACCGGGTGAACGGTGCAGCTGCGAAACGATAACGCGCTCGGTACCATTGATGATGAAGGTGCCGTTATCCGTCATGAGCGGCAGTTCGCCCATGTAGATTTCCTGCTCCTTGATGTCCTTGACCTGCTTGGAGTTCGCAGGCGCTTCCTTGTCGTAGATCACCAAGCGGACGAGGACGCGCAGCGGGGCAGCATAGGTTGCACCGCGCAGCTGACACTCGCGCACGTCGAATACGGGCTCGCCGAGGCGGTAGCTCACATACTCAAGACGGGCATTGCCGGAGTAGCTGACAATGGGAAATACGGACTTGAGGGCTGCGTGAAG
>Ga0316189_10005813_pt1 | contig 11832 bp, 11 predicted proteins | sample LowCovwburrow_MG_FD_204930 | JGI IMG/M metagenome (GOLD analysis project Ga0316189, IMG submission 204930) | Coastal sediment microbial communities from Maine, United States - Lowes Cove worm burrow | ecosystem: Environmental > Aquatic > Marine > Coastal > Sediment | place: USA: Maine... | reverse complement strand
AGTGTCTGAATCTACCTTAGAGGGATTTGCTGGTCATCTACAGCAGTCGATCGGGCAGCGCGATCCGGTAGAGTTGGTCAGGTATTCCAGCAGGCCGGTCAATCGGTCGCAGCGCCCACATTTATACGTTTTCCCTGATATTTCCCTGTTAATTTCATTTAAGGATGCCCGGTTCTGGTGAAAATCCTAACGAATATTGGCAGTTACGTTGGGTAGGGCGGTTGCGAGTGGCCTGGAATTTGAAATTTTCCCTGTAGACTTCCCGTTTTCAGGGAATTTCCTGGAGACAATATCTACTGGGACTGCCTCCACCCCAGGCAGTCACAGGCGGAAATCGTCTCCAGAGTAGGGATACAATCCCTCTTCCGACGGCCACCAGCGCTGGTAGTAATACACAGAACCAGTCTCTTTCGTCGGGCAATTTCCCTCGCGAGGCCTGATCTGATCTGATTGATAATGATCGAAAATACAGTACGCTTAAATCTAGCTTCGCGGTAACATTAAGGTCTCGACCAAAACAAAGCGGCCTGGTGCGGCAACGGGAGATAGAGAGGTATGTCAATAACATTGCCCCTGAAAGAGATGTCAGCAGAAGAGAAAATCCAGGTGATGGAGTCCCTCTGGAAAGACCTTTGCGCCACAGCAGGCAGTACTCTTTCACCCAATTGGCATCAAGACGTTCTATTTGCCAGAGACGCGGCGGTCCAGGTTGGTGACATTGAAATTATGGAGTGGGAAGCCGCAAAAAAGAAGATTTCTGAAGATATCCAGTGAAAATCCGGATCCTGGAGTCCGCGCGACAGGATCTTCTAGATGGTTACTGTTTCTACGAAAAGCAAGCTGACGGTATCGGTACGTATTTCCTTGAATCTATTGTTTCAGATATTGATTCCCTAATTGACCATGCGGGCATTCACCCTGTTTATTTTGGGAAATATCATCGCCTGTTGGCGGCCAGATTCCCGTTTGCGATTTATTACAAAATCTCCGGGGAAGATGTTTTAGTTTTTGCCGTTCTTGACTGTAGGAGGCAACCGGCCTGGATTCGATCGAAGTTGAACTGAGCCAAATTATACTGGAGACAATCCGCGTCGAGACTGCCTCCACCGCCATATTACGGGGTAGAGACAGAGACTCGGGCTCTCCCCCATTAACTCGACAGTCCTGCCGCAAGACTAACGGAAAGCCCGCACAAGCGGGCTTTCTGCTTTCTGGAATCCGGTTAATCTTGACTGGCATATGCCCCGTTTGTGGCGAATAACCCACCCAGTCTCTAACGGCGATTTCGCCAGTCAAGAATGGAAAATCAGCGGAAGCTGAAGTGCCTGCGCTGGGCATTCGAAGCGAGGGGAAAGTCCCTTTTCAGGATTTCCGAAGCCTACTGCCAAACCACCGGCCCTTCCAGGCTGCCCTCCACGCACTGTCGTGTCAACGGCGACAAGTGGGCTTCAACGTCGTCCCGCAATATTTTCAGCGTATGGGTGAGTAACCCGTTCTCGATGGTCCAGGGTTCGCTGCAGACAATTACCTGGCTGATGCGCTCGTGGGCCTCGAGTGCAGCATTTGCCTGGTCCAATTGGGCTTCCAGTGTCGCCGTCAACTCAGCACGGTCAACAGTGGCTGCGCTTGGCGACAATACTACCAGTAACAGCGTCTGCGGAAGACCGCGCCCCACCAGGCACAGTTGATCAATGTGCGGATTGGCGGAGAACCGGTTCTCAATGGGTGCCGGCGCCACGTACTTGCCCTTGGCGGTCTTGAAGATCTCCTTGACGCGGCCGGTGATGCGAAGATAGCCCTCATCATCGATCGCACCCTTGTCACCGGTATGAACCCAGCCATCGACAATGGTCTCCGCGGTTTTCTCCGGTTCCTTGTAGTAGCCGAGCATATTACCCGGTGCCCGGAAAAGAATTTCACCATGCTCGGACAATTTCATTTCGGTAAGGTCGGACAGCACCCTGCCCACCGTACCGATACGGCAGTGGCCCGGCAGGTTCACTGTTCCGGACATAAACTCCGATTGCCCAAAGCCCTCGTACAGCGGCATGCCCAATGCATGCCAGGCCTCGATATCGTCGGTAGCTATTGGGGCCGCCCCGGAAAAGGCAAAGGTCACTGCATCCAGCCCCATGGAGCTGAGTATCGGGCGGCCCACCTCGTGGGCGCCCTCGGGATTGGCAATGAGCTGTTCCCAGGCCTGTTTGCCCATCTGCTGCACTATCCCGGCTTTTAGGTTGGTCCAGATCCGGGGCACAGCGAAGAAAAATGTCGGCCTGATCTCACGCAGGTCATCGGCAAAGCTCTCCCGCGACAGGTTGAAACCAATTGAGGCACCCGTATACAAAGAGTGCAGATCGATCAAAGTACGTTCGGCAATATGGGCCAGCGGCAGGTAGGAAAAAAATCGGGCATTCTCATCAGCGCCGGATATCTGGTGAATCTCCGAGGCGGAATGCGGCAACGTTGCAAAGGAGTGCATCACCCCCTTGGGCATACCGGTGGTGCCCGAGGTGTAGGCAATGGTCCACAGGTCATCGCGATCACGCAATGGATTGCCGGCGAGAGGCTCGGCGGTTTGTACGATGCTGCTCCAACCTGCGTCGGCGTCTGCTGCACACGCGTCATCCAGCGCCAGGATGGGCATTCCCTCAGGCAAAATATTGCGCAATTGCTCGACAGGCAGCACGGATGAATCTGCAAACACTGCCGTCATGTCGCTGTGTTCCGCCACGTAACGCATCTTGTCTGCGGGCATCGTGGGATAGATCGGCACGCTGGTCATTCCCGCCATCATGATCGCCAGGTCGGCCATAATCCAGTAAGCGCTGTTGGCGGCATAGATCCCCACCTTGTCGCCATCGCTGAGTCCCATGCGGCGCAGTTCAGCCGCTACCCGGCGACACTGTGCCCCGGCTTCCTGCCAGCTGTAATCCCGCCAGCCATCCGCTGTCGGTTGGCGTAACCAGGTTCTCCCAGGGCTTGATGCCTCCCAGTGATAAAACATTTCCAACGGAGTTTTATAGTCTTCAGGTAGTGTGTGCGGAATGGTCATATCTATCTCCTTTTAGCGAATTACGTGTGAGCTGTCTGACTGCATCATGGATACGGATGCAAGCTTATACATGGGAACCCCTGAGCAAGTATGCCAGTAGCATGCCCTGTTTGGACGGCCTGACATCTCCGGTATCACCACCTGCAGCCGCGGCCGAGGAGGGAAACATCTGGAAAGCCCTGGAGAGCAGGGTGTCGTTCACCTTTGGCCAGACCGCGTAACTTATCTCGGCCGTCTGGCCCAGTGTGGTCTTGACCCGCTTGGTCTTGCTCGCGGCGGCATCGACCACCAGGTCTGACGCGCCGTCAATAGACCAGGCCGGCAGGTAGTTATAGAACTTGGTCGGCGCACTCATCGGCGTCCTCACCAGGGGCATGTACACGGTGGTGATGTCGATATTATTGTGCTTGACCTCCGACGCCAGACTGCGGGAATAGGCATCCAGTGCCGCCTTGCTGGCGAGGTAGGCCGAGAACCGCGGTCCATTACCCAGAACGGCGATACTGGAAATATTGATGATCTGCCCCCGCTTCTTCTCGACCATTGATGGCAGTAAACGGTGGATCAACCTGGCGGAACCAAAATAATTCAGTTGCATGGTGCGTTCGAGGTCATGGAACCGGTCCAAACTTTCCACTACCGATCGTCGTATGGAACGCCCGGCATTGTTGACCAGGATGTCCACCTGGCCGAACTGTGCCAGCACTTGCATCGCCATTACATCAATGGCTTCGGAATCATTCAGGTCGCAGGGAAAGGCGTGGGCATCGCCACCGTGGTCGCGAATCACCTCTGCCGCCTCGCGCAATGTTTCCGCGCTGCGCGCCACTAACAGGACCCGGGCGCCGTTGGCGGCGAATTTGCGCGCTGTCTCCAGGCCGATACCGCTGGACGCGCCGGTGACCATGACAATCTTGTCTTTAAATTTGCGGGCCAGTTTATCGCTGGACCGGGGGAAGTCCAGATGGGATTCCCAGTAACTCCACAGGTTGTGCGCATAATCTTTCAGCCTGGGGCAGCTGATACCTGTACCCTTCAACGCCGCACGTGCCGAGCGGTCGTCAAAGCTGACCGGCGTGGTCAGGTAGCTCAGGGCGGCCGTGGGGAGACCCAGGGCTCTGGCCATCTGCTTGGTCGCGGCCTTTACCGGCAACAACTTCGATGTTCCGCGCGCACCCCCTGAGACCCGGCTCGGCAGTTTCGGGAGTTTGAATTTCTTGGCGAAGCCCGGTCCGTGGGCAGATTCGAACAAGATCTCCAAAATCCTGCCAGTGCTGTCCTGTGGTGACTGGATCAGGTGGAAGGCCCTGCCGTCGTGGCCCTTCTGGTGGGCAATTTCGACCATGGCATCGGCCACATAATCCACCGGCACCACAGGGATTTTGCCGCCTTCCACACCGAGCAGTGGCAGCCAGTTCGGCACGGTATCGCGGATGGTTTTTACAATCGGAAACAGATAGTACGGGCCATCGATCTTGTCCATTTCACCGGTTTGAGAACTGCCCACCACGGCACCCGGGCGGTAGATACGCCAGGGCACCTGGCACTCCTCGCGCACGATACGCTCAGACTCAAACTTGGTACGGAAATAGGGGTGAGAAGTATCCTGGCCCTCGTCGAACATACTCTCGGTAAAAACACCGTCGTATTCGCCGCCAGCCACGACCACGGAACTGGTATGTTGCAGAGTCACATTGGCGCCCAGGCGGTTGACGAAATTGACCACGTTGCGGGTCCCCTCCGTATTGACCCTGTTGCCGGTCTCGTTATCCATATACAGGTCGTAGACAGCAGCCATGTGGTAGACATGGTCGACTTTGCCGCTTAACTTGCGCTGGGTAGTCTTGCTTACCAGGCCAGGCTGGGTAATGTCGCCCCACACGGGGATCAATTGCTCCGCGTTGGCATTCAGTGAATCTCGCAACTTCTCGAACTTGGCCTTCGATTCCTTGCGAACCAGCACATAAACCGAGGCAGACTTTTTGCGTAAAAGTCGCTCGACTACGAAGCGACCGATAAAGCCAGTACCACCTGTCACAAAATAGTTCATTGCCAGCCCTCCCGTTAATTGTTCCTGCAACATTCGAGGGCCCAGTATTACCCCTTTTCATCGCAGGCACTTGACATGAGTGGAGTACCGTTTGACATCACTGGACAGATCGCGGGAAATATAGAAATGCGCTTTTGAACCGGTATCGCAGACTGTGATCGGCCAGCAGGAACCACAGGTCACTGGGCGGACCTGATTAGAAGAGGGCTTTAACGCACCCGGGTATGGGCCTCTCTCCAAACTGCAGGAGAAACACCGTGACGGGTTTTAAACGCCCGGGACAAGGCACTCAGTTCGCTAAACCCGAGCATCTCGGCGATCATGGTCAGCGGGATGGTCGAGTCACGCAAATAGTGTTCTACCACATCCAGACGCACCTGCGCCCGTAACGCCCGGAAGGTCACACCCTGGCGGTGCAACTCCCTCTGCAACGTTTTGGGGTGCATAGACAGCAGGCCGGCGACATGAGCCTGAGTACAGTTCTGCGAATGTATACTCTGCTCTATCAATAGCTTTATTTTTGCAGCATAGTCCTGCCTGTTCGCATTTTGCAGTTCCAGAGCCCGCACCTGGTCATTCAAGATTTTTTCCAGATCACGATCGCGACTGGCAATCTCCCTGCGCAAATCCGACGCCGGGAATACGAGTTGGGTAGACTCCTGATTGAAATCGACCGTAAGTCCGAAGAATCGGTTGAGTTTGTTTACCCTGGCCGGAGGAAAATGCGTAAAGCGGACCGCAGTGGGCCGCCACGCCTTGCCGCAGATCACCTTCATGGCCCTGAGTAGATTACACATACTGAGCATTGTGTACTGATAGGTCGGTATTTGACTGGCGACCCGGTCCTTGCGGGTGATAAAGGCATAACGCCCCTCCACAGCAAGGTTCCAGCTCACACCCTGGCTATGCAAATGGTAGTGCTCTATGGTCGATTTCAGTGCCGTCTCTACATCGGGGCACTGAACCATCAACAAACCCAGGGTACCGATCGGTAACTCTTTGCGGTTGGACGCCAGCAACAGGCCAAAATCCTCACAGCCCAGGTGAAGCGCAGTAATTTCCAACAATTCGCTGACGTTCGCATAGGGCAGCATGTAATCGGGGTTGTCAAAAAGTGACGCGGTAAATCCCACTTTGCGATAGAGTTGTTCAGGATCGGCACCCAGCCTGCGCACCAGGTCACCGAAACCCGACAGGGTTTCACTGCGCACCAGAAAGAGCTCATCACTCACAGCCGACTGTCTCCCGGGACATCAAATGGCGCTTGGGAGGGTACCTCGAGTACCGGTCAGGCGTCCACTCATGTCAATTCCTCCGCGAATTTCCTGTGTGTGGCGAATTCATGTTCAGGCAGCAATGGGCAACTGATATAGCCCTCGGCAATGGGATTTCCACCGGTATTGGTTGGGATCAATGTGGTGGATGATGACTTCACCGCCGGATTCTGAGGGTGTATCGCCGTCGAGTGCAGTGTGCACACGTTTGGAATTGTAATACTGTTGGAATTCTTCCAGTTTCCCTTTTAGGTCGTTGGTGTTCCAAAAGAGCGTATGGTCAAGATATTCCCGGCGAATAGTTCCGATCAGCCGCTCGACAAATGGATGCGATAACGGCACATATGGAACGGATTTAATCTCATTAACATCGAGGATGCGAAGGTTCGCTTGCCAGCGATGGTACTGGAACAGCGGGTCATTGTCGGAGCTGAGGTAGCGTCGCTTCATCGCCACGACGGCAGCGATAACTTCCATCGAAGGCTCCTTGGGCCCAGGCTTTCCACATGATCGCGCCTCCGTGGAGGATTGGTAGGCGATCTGGTTGCGAATAGTAACCAGGTACGTTACTATGTGGCAGATTTGAGGAGGTGGCTTTTGATAGTCAGTTTTCGGGGCCGGTGGCTTCGGGACTTATACCTGTCAGACAGGGGCAGTAAGAAGATACCGGCGGAGATTGAAGGCCGGTTATTTCGAAAGCTGCAACTGATCGATGATGCGACCTGTGATCTCGACTTGCGTTCACCCCCGAGTAACCATTTAGAAAAGTTGAAAGGAAAATTGGCCGGCAAATACTCGATTCGCGTTAACAAACAATGGCGGCTGGTGTTCGAATGGTCGGGTGAGAGAGGCGAGGCCCGGGACATCTACTTGGATAATCACGATTATCGATGAGGCAGACGATGAATATCACGAAGCGACAACCCGTCAGTGTCGGCGAAATGATTACCGAGGAATTCCTTGTGCCTCTGGGGCTGACCCAGGGACGGCTGGCAGAAGCCATGGGTGTGAGTCGAAAAACTGTAAACGAGTTGTGTACCAATCGTCGCGCCATCACGGCGGATACCGCGTTGATGCTGGCCACGGTCTTCGGCAATACAGCTGATTTCTGGTTGAACTTGCAGCAACGAAACGAGTTGTGGAAAGCGCTGAACACACCGAAGCGGCGAGCTCGAATCGAAAGGGCCAGGCCTATCGCTGCATGAATTTTTTACGGCACTGACAAGTTTTCCCACATTTTCTGTCGAAAGTTTTGGGACCACTATGGGACCACGCCCCCGCCCTTTCACGCCACCCAATGCCCGCCCCAATTTCTTAAGTCTCTTATTTTGAAGGCATTGGAGGGCATTCGCCGGCGTCAATTTTACCCTGTGAAGTTTCGAATCCCTCGCTCTCCTCTATAAAAGTAAAAGGGCTGCCCGAAGGGTGGCCCCTTTACTTTTATAGAGGAGAGAGCGGACTTGGTTCGAACCCTCGGTTCGACAAAACGCGACCAAAGGAGCGTTTTGAACGAGGAGCGGAGCGACGAAGCCCGCAGGGTCAGAACAGCCCTGAGGCTGTTCTGATTAATCCCTCGCCCGCAGTTAATTACACCGGGGGAAGATCCAAGCCTTAGCAATGCGAAACCCGGCGCGATGGCCGGGTTTCAGAGTCGGGGGCAGGTGCCCGTCGGCGGTTATTGTGTGTTCGGTTTCCTTTACACCAGTCGCAGCTACCGTGGTTTCTGCAGCTGGCGTCCACGCATTTGGCGCGATTGGATTTGCGCTTTTTCATGCAGCCGCGAGCACCTTACCAACCTGCTTGGGCGACATACCCACCGCATACAGGGACTTAACCAATAGATCCATGGACACTGAGGGGTCACCCGATTCCATCTTGGCCACCCGGGATTGACTGGAACGGATCACCTTGGCAAAAGCCGCCTGACTTTCCTTGCGGGCCTCACGCACGGCCTTGAGCTTTCGGGCCAGTGCCAGCTTGGACTCGATGTAGTTTTCTTCTTCCGGGGTTAGTTCGAGAAAATCGGCAGCATCACCGACTGCCCAACCTGCGGACTCCAGTTTTTTGCGCTTAACTGATTTCATCGTCGTACCTCTTTAACCGATCCTTACACGTATCGATGACACCCTTTGGGGTGGTGTTCGATTTCTTGGCGAACACATCCAGGATTACAATGGCATCCTCGTCAGTGCGATAAATGATCCGCCACCACTTGCCGTCGTCATTGATTCGCAGTTCGTGACACCGGGTTCCTATGCTGAGCATGGGCCGGGAAGCCGGCATTGTCAGCTTTTCACCTTGCTGCAGACGACGGAGCCTGTAGCCTACCTCAATGCGTGCGGCTTTGGAAAACGGCGGCGACTTGACCTCGCCGTGAAGCCAGACAAGCGGTTTATGCCTTGGACTCATGACACTCATATTATGTCAGATATGACATAATGTAAACCGAAGATCTACGAGCCAAATGGTGGATTACTTCAAGGTCGCCAATAATGGCTGTGGTTTGGACTACACCGAGGGTGGAGGGTTAAATGTGGACAGTGATCCGCCGAGTGCCCAGACGGAACTGGAGGCCTTAGAAGCACGGCTTCTGGCTCTTGAACTGGAAAAGCAGTCTCTGCTGGAACGCAAATGGCAACTTGTTGCAGCGGAACAGGTCAACGACCAGACAATGCCGCTCATCGAAGTGCCGGTGTCGACGGGCGACAAAATTGCATTGTTTCGCAGCTTGTTCCGCGGGCGGGACGACATTTTCGCGGTGCGCTGGGAAAACAGTCAGGGGCGTCGAGGTTATGCCCTGGCCTGCGAAAACGAGTGGCGCCAGGGGATCTGTTACAAACCGAAGGTCAAGTGTGGAGACTGTCGCCATCAGGCTTTCCTGCCCCTGGATGATCGCGCGGTCTACGCGCATTTGTCCGGGAAGAAAACGCTCGGGTTGTATCCGCTACTGCGCGACGATCACACTTGGCTTCTGGCCGTGGATTTTGACAAAAGTGATTGGCAAAAGTCAGTACAGGCCTTCCAGAGCGTCTGTCAAGACCATGCCATACCTTGTTCAGTGGAGCGTTCCCGTTCCGGTGAGGGTGCCCATGTCTGGCTGTTCTTTAAACAGCCGGTGCCGGCGGTGCTGGCACGTCAATTGGGATTTGCACTTTTGGACAGGGCGATGGAGCAGCATGCCGGCCTCTCCTTTGAGTCCTATGATCGCATGTTTCCTAATCAGGATACGTTGCCAGAGGCCGGGTTCGGCAATTTGATTGCGCTTCCCTTGCAAAGGGGCCCCAGGCAGACGGGGAACTCGGTTTTCGTCGATCGACTTTTCGAGCCAATAGTTGACCAGTGGGCGTACCTTGCCGATGTCAGGAAAATGGATAAGGGGCAGATAGAGCAGTGTCTGAACAGCCTGCAGGGCTCCGGCACGTCTGGTCACGATACGAAACCCTGGGAGCAGGGGTTGCCTGCGTCAAAAGTCACTATTACCGGTTGCCCCGACGTCATTGAGGTTACGCTGGCTAATCGTCTGTACCTGCCGACGGAGACGCTACCACAAGCGTTACTCGCACGACTGAAACGCCTCGCGAGTTTCTCCAACCCCGTGTTTTTCAAAACCCAGGCCCTACGATTTTCCACACAGGGCATACCGCGTTTTATCAGCCTGGCGCAGATTGAGCAGGGTTATTTATCCGTCCCACGCGGATGCCTGGACGACGTACTGGCATTACTCACCGAACAACAGATTTCGGTAACCATTGATGACAAGCGGATGAGTGGCAAGCGATTACGGGGACTGCAGTTTAAGGGCAGCCTCCGGCCTGAACAGACGAGGGCAGTATCAGCTCTTGTCAAGCACGAAATGGGGGTCCTGCACGCCCCGACCGCATTTGGAAAAACCGTAACCGCTATTGGATTGATCCATAAACGCGAGGTCAATACGCTTATCCTGGTCCACAGTCGGCAGCTTCTCGATCAGTGGAAAGAGCGACTGGCGGTATTCCTGGAAGGCAGCGATATTGGAGTCATTGGCGGTGGTAAGAGAAAGCCCAGTGGAGAGATCGATATCGCGACCTATCAGAGCATGCTCGACCGCAAAACTAACGCTGTCGATCCTCGGCTGCTTGATTACGGCCAGATCATAGTGGATGAATGCCACCACATTGCCGCTCCCAGGTATGAGGCACTGCTCAGTGAGGCACGGGCGAAGTACCTCGTCGGCATTACAGCGACACCGCACCGGCAGGATGGCCATCAATCGATGATTTTCATGTTGGCTGGCCCAATCCGGTACGCGGTCAAAGACGATCGGCGCCATACTTTTGAGCAACACGTTATAGTCCGCCGTGTTCATCGGGTGCCACCACCGGAACTTTCCATTCCAGAGAGTCGGCCGCATATTGCCGATATTTACCGTTGGCTGGTTCAGGATGATGAGCGCAACCAGTTGATCATTGGGGACGTAATCACTGCGGTATCGGAGGGACGCAACCCATTGCTTTTGACAGAGCGTCGAGAGCATGCCTCGTTATTGGCGGATCGCCTTCAAGAACTGGGTATCTCTTGCCAGGTACTTAGAGGAGCAATGGGCGTAAAAGAGCGAAATGCAGCGATGGCGGCCCTGGACACCACCCAAGTTCTGATTGCCACAGGGAAGTACATCGGGGAGGGCTTTGATCTCCCGCGGCTTGATACCTTGTTCTTGGGGTTGCCGATCTCCTGGAAGGGTTCGCTCGCGCAATACGCTGGGCGAATCCACCGACAGTTCGTGGATAAGGACACGGTGCATATTTACGACTATCTCGATACCAGCATGCCTACACTGGTACGAATGTTCGGGCGTCGGGAAAAAGCGTATGCGGCACTTGGCTATTCCATCGTTGATGGTGAGGCCCAATCTCAGTATCAGGCGAACCTACCCCTCCCGTCTTCGTAACATGATTCTGGTCGAGTGCTTTGGGACCACCATGGGACCACGCCCGTGCCCTCTTACGCCACCTCATGCCCACCCCAATTTTTTAAGTCTCTGATTTAGAAGGCATTGGAGGGCATGGGACGGCGTCAGATTCACCCTGTGAAGTTTCGAATCCCTCGCTCTCCGCCATCTAAAGAAAAAGGGCACCCAGAGGGTGCCCTTTTTCTTTAGCAGGTGGTGAGTGCGGACCTGGTTCGAACCCTCGGTTCGATAAAACGCGACCATAGGAGCGTTTTAGACGCCGCAGCGAAGCAAAGGCGCCCCGAAGGGGTCAGAACACCCCTGAGGGTGTTCTGATCAATCCCTCGCCCGGAGTGTCAAGAATATTCCGAAAGTTTGTTCTGAGAGTTTTGTTGTGGTGTCAGGCAATCCCTCGCTCTCCGCCAAGCAGTCTGCGGGTCAGAGACTTTAAACAGAGACTGACCGCAGAGCCCCCGCAAAGCCCGCTATTTAGCGGGCTTTTGCATTCCTTGGGTTATCGTAACAG
>Ga0316189_10005812_pt1 | contig 11833 bp, 12 predicted proteins | sample LowCovwburrow_MG_FD_204930 | JGI IMG/M metagenome (GOLD analysis project Ga0316189, IMG submission 204930) | Coastal sediment microbial communities from Maine, United States - Lowes Cove worm burrow | ecosystem: Environmental > Aquatic > Marine > Coastal > Sediment | place: USA: Maine... | reverse complement strand
AGGCTCATCGACTATCTGACGAGCACCCATAACAAACGCTTCCTGCTCGAAGCTCTGGCTCTCCGAGCGATGCTCCTCGACGCAAAAGGACAGGGCGAAGCGGCGAAGCAAGAGCTGAAAAGAGCCATCAAGATGGCCCAGCCCGGCCGGTTTATTCGCTTGTTTATCGACCTGGGGCCTCGTCTTGGTCATCTGCTGCATGGTCTGAAGCTCGATGAAGGCGGCCTTAGCTATGTTGGCGAAATAGTGGCGGGGTTTCGAACATCCTCCGCCGCTTCCGGTGCGGATGTCAGGCCTGCGCCGATCGTTACTCCCGGCATCGGGGTGGAACCCTTGTCCAAACGGGAGCAACAAATACTGGGATTGCTGGCAAGCAGGCTGAGCAACAAAGAGATCGCGGACCGACTCCACATTTCCCCGGTGACAGTGAAGCGTCACACAGCGAATATCTACCAGAAGCTGGGCGTTCATGGCCGACGTCAGGCGGTGGCAAAGGCGACCGGTCTGGGTATGTTTAGCCGTAGCGACTAGCCACCGCATCATTTTTACACCCTTTTTTGCATCTTCTGGTTCGATGCGCCCAGGACGTGCGCGGGCGAATATACGCCCCATGCAAGGATCACACGCGACGATGCAGGGGCCGGCTGTCTATCGGATCAACGTTCAAGGAACTGTTCCGCTTTACTGGTCGTCCCGCTTTATGGGTATGAACATCACGGTATCGAGCGAGGACCAATCGACTCTCGTTGGCCGTTTACCCGACCAGGCAGCGTTGTCTGGCGTGCTGAGCGCTCTTTACGAGCGGCAATACCCCGTTTTATCTGTTGAGTGTCTGGAAGTTGGCTGAGGCCAGACGTTTTGGACCCTAACAATTCACTTCTGTTCGGAGAGTAACAATGAGAACAAACCTTTACGCAGCGATCGGCAGCTTGGCATTACTGGCGACACTCGCTTTATGTGCAGAGAGCAGCGCTGAAAGTACACCAGGTTATAACCACGTCATTCCCGAAAAGATAATGACGCCGGATACCGTGGAGACCCGCATTGGAACTCTGGAGTTTTTCGATGGCATGCCAGACGAAGCAACAGTTGCGAAGGCGTATGAGAACCTGGATTTCATGCGTGGTGTGGATGTCTTCCTGAATTTCATACCCGCGACCTCCGTCGAGGGTATTCGGCTTGGCATGGTTGAAATGGGCGCGACGCAGTCCAACCACGTATTGCTGTTTGATACGTTGATGCACTCGGACCCGCTCTTTTTGACCGGTAACACCGATACGGTCTACGCATCGGTCATGCTGAATCTGGACAAGGACGGGCCGACCGTCGTAGAGGTGCCGCCTGGTGCAGGCCCAGGTACGGTAAATGATGCCTTCTTCCGCTTTGTCATTGACATGGGAGCGCCCGGGCCGGACCGCGGTAAAGGCGGCAAGTACCTTGTTTTGCCACCAGGCTATGAGGGTGAGACTCCCGAGGGATATTTTGTTGCTCAGTCCAGAACCTACTCGAACTGGCTGATTCTTCGCGGCTTCCTGGTCGACGGAAAACCTGATGCGGCATCGAAGATGTGGCGAACTGGTCTTAAAGTTTACCCGCTGGCACAGGCTGACAATCCACCTGCGATGAAGTACATCGACGGGTCAACGGTTCCGTTTAATACCATTCACGCTAATACGTATGAGTTTTACGAAGAACTGCATACAGTCATTTCTCGTGAGCCGGTCGATTTTGTCGAGCCGCAATTGCTTGGCATTGCTGCTTCAATAGGGATTCAAAAGGGCAAGCCGTTCGAGCCCGACGCACGTATGGAGTCTATTTTAAAAGAAGCCGTCGCGGTCGGTAATGCGACAGCTCGTGCGATCTGGCTGAAGCCGCGTGATGAGCGTGCGTATTTCTACGAGAACTCCTGTTGGTACACCGGATTCGTCGGCGGTGATTACAAATGGTTTGTCGAAGACGGCAACGGCGCTCGAAACATCGACGCTCGCACGCTGTTTTTCTACTCGGCCACGGTTAACACGCCAGCGATGGCAATGAAGATGGTCGGCGTTGGTTCGCAGTATGGTTTTTGTGCAGTCGATAGTGGCGGCGAATACCTGGACGGCGCTAGGAACTACAAGCTTCGAATTCCGGCGGACGCACCAGCGAAAGACTTCTGGTCGGTTGTTGTATATGACCCGCAAACGCGCTCCGAGCTGCAAACAGGTCAGCCGTTCCCAAGCAAAAACAGTAAGAAGAGTCCGCTGGTCTACAACGACGACGGTTCCGTTGATCTTTACTACGGCCCCAAGGCTCCTGCCGGCATGGAGAACAACTGGACGCAAACCGTTCCGGGTAAGGGCTGGTTCGTACTGATCCGTTTGTATGGGCCCTTAGACCCCTGGTTCGACAGGTCCTGGCAACCGGGTGAGTTCGAGTTAATCAACTGATTACGGTGAAATGAATATGCAGATTACAAAGAACAGATTGTTTTTGATACTCAGCGCTATTGCGCTGCCATTCTCCGCGAATGCACAGACGCAATCGCTGGGTTCAACGATGGACGTTTTTGTTTTTCCAGGCAAAGGCCAGGAGGCAAGTCAGCAATCACAGGACGAAGCTGCGTGCTATGAATGGGCGGTCGGCAATACCGGCACGGATCCATTTGAATTGGCCAAGAAAGCCGAGTCGGACGAGCAACAAGCTCAGGCAGAGCAGCAAGCTGCCCAGCAATCGGGGCAAGGTTCCGGCGCGCGTGGTGCCGTTCGTGGCGCTGCTGCTGGAGCACTAATCGGCGAGATCGCCAACGACGATGCCAGTGAAGGCGCCGCATGGGGCGCAGCGGCTGGCGCTATCCGCGGCCGCCGTCAGGGCAGGGCGGCGCAGCAGCAAGCGCAGCAGCAGGTAGCAGAACAGTCAGAGCAACGTGAAGGTGCAACTGAAGAGCAGCTTTCCAACTTCAAAAAGGCATTCAGCGTCTGCCTCGAAGCCAAGGAGTACATGGTCAAGTACTGACGCCATGTAATTCTCTGTCAATTCGAACCGTAACAACGCCATGTCCGTGAAGAAACGTGCCTTTCTGCTTGCCTTGAGCCTGGCTCTCTTTGGACTGGGGCAATCAGGTGTTTCGTACGCCCAGAAAGTTGTCGACCTCGATGCTTTTGTTGACGATGTGGAGACGCTCGATCATGTAGATCAGCGTACGCCCCTGAAAACAGCTCAGGGATTCATGCGCTTTGCTGAACTTGGCGAGTATGAACGTGCAGCAGAGTATCTTGATTTGCGCTACTTGCCGGAGGGCCTCGACGAGGTTGACCCTGCGGCTCTGGCGGAGCAGCTTTATATTGTCATCTCGAGAAAGATACCGATCAATTTCGGGGCACTTAGCGATGAACCCGATGGGATGGACGGTGATGGCTTGCCGAGCTACCGCGATGTACTTGGCACATTGGAGACGCCGCGGGGGAAGCTATCGATTTACCTGCAGCTGATTCCCCGAGAAAACGATACGCGGATATGGAGAGTTTCCAACGCCAGCGTCGCGCAAATTTCGCAGCTCTACGCTGACTATGGTTACAGCCCATTCGTTGAATCGGTGCGTGAGTTCGTCCCGAAGGGATCGTTCCTTGGTGCCGAGTCGTTCAAGTGGGTCATTGCGCTGGGGGCAGGATTTGCTGCCGCGTTGGGCTGGTTGGTTATCGCATGGCCACTAAGCAGTTATCTGACGCGCCGCAATGCCAGCAATACGGACCGCGTCAGGCAGTACCTGACACGACCTATTCCCACTCTCGTATTCTTGGTCATAGGCGTAGAGGTTCTGAGAAACCTCGGTCTTGGCATAACCGCGGCCCGCATAGCTGAGGGCGGCACGCTGGTAACGATTGCGGTCGTCTGGTTATTGTTTGCCACGACCAATTTGTTGCGCGACATGTATGCGAAGTTTTTGCGGGCGCGCAACAGAGACAGCGGCTTGATGCTGGTGCGTCCAGTCACGAGTACTGCGAAAGTCGTGATCGCAGCACTTGCCACTGTTATTTGGCTGGACAACATGGGCGTCAATGTTACGGCATTGGTCGCCGGGCTTGGCGTCGGCGGTCTTGCGGTTGCGCTGGTGTTGCAGAAACCGCTTGAAGATATTATGGGCGCAATAACCCTATATACGCAGCAACCGGTGACTGTCGGTCAAATGTGCGTCTGCGGGGATACCACAGGAACGGTCGAGGAAATCAGTCTTCGTACCACGCGTATACGTACTATCAGCAACACGGTTGTTGTCGTTCCGAATGCCGTCTTTGCTACCGCCAGTATCGAAAACATTACCGAAAGACATCGCATTCTTCATCGCCAGACAGTACGGCTGGCTTTGGGCACATCCGAGTCGGTCGTGCGATCGGTGCTTGAGCAACTCCGTGAAATGGTGCTGGCCATAGAGACGGTCTCGGCAGATTCATCGCGAGTCAGGTTGGTCGGGTTCGGTGAGTTCTCAATCGACGTGGAGATTTTTGCTCACGTTGGCACCACTGATTGGAGCGAGTTTCTGGCGATCGCTGAGAATATCAACCTGGGAACGATCAATATCCTCGAGAAGGTTGGGGCCCAGCTAGCGGAGCCCCCACGTTAATAACCACAAATTCACCGACTTTTTTTAAGGACTCGCAACATGATCAAGGTTACTTCTGCTTTAGTCGTTCTTTGCTGCGCATCTCTTGCCGGTTGTGCGGCAAACGAATCTGCGCCCGACTCAGCGTCAACGGCGGGCGATGATTGCTTCCATATACGTCAAATCAATAACTGGAGTGCGCTCGACAAGGACCATGTATATCTGGAGGAGTCGGGCAATGATCAGTTCCTGCTAACGATGTTCTCTGCCTGCCCGGGCCTAAAGTTCGCTCAAGCTATAGCGCTTTCAAATCGCATGGGACGTGTCTGCCCGAATGATTTCGGTCAGATCACCTACCGTGACGGGGGAGTCCGCTCTAGTTGTCGAATTGACAATGTGGAGCGCGTTACAAGTAAAGAAGAAGCTGTTGCACTTGTCGAATCAAGAGCAGCGGACGATGAGGATCAATAATGATGAATAGCTTAAGTGAGTTGCTAGTGACGACCGCAAAATTCGCTGCACGCGTCCTGGCGGTGGGTTGTGTTTCGTTGCTGGCCATTTCGAGTACGTTGGCAGCGGATGATTCAGAGTTTAGCCTGAGCCTCGGTGTTTTTATCACCGATCGCAACAGTACAACTCGCCTGGATGCGTCAGTTGGAACGCCGGGCACGCCGGTCGATCTCGAAAAAGAGCTCGGGTTGGATAAGTCCGATACGGTCTTCCGTCTTGACGGATACTACCGATTTAACGACAAACATCGAATCGACTTCAGCGCTTTCGATCTTTCCCGAACTTCCAGCAAAGCGATTGATACGGAAATCGACTGGGGCGGCACAACCTATCCGATCAATACAACGCTAGCGGGCGAATTCGATCTGAAGGTCTACAAGCTCGCTTACACCTACTCGATCATGCGCCGGGAAAAAGGTTACCTCGGTCTAACGGGCGGCCTCTACGTAGCGGATATCGGCACTCGTCTCTCTGCCGAAGGCGTAGGAGCCACGGAGGGGGGCGGTATAACCGCGCCGTTGCCGGTTGTGGGCCTGCGAGGTGAGTATCGATTATCGGAGAAGTGGACGTTTCGGGCGGGCGGCGAGTTATTCGCACTCGAGTACGATGCTTTCGATGGCTCTCTGGTCGATCTCTATGCAGGCGTCGATTATCAGCTATTTGACCATGCGGCTCTTGGCTTCGGCCTTAACAGCGTCCGAATCGATGTTGGCGTCGAAGATGCAGATCTTACTGGCAACATCGACTGGCGCTACGACGGTGGATTGGTTTTTGTAAAAGTTAATTTCTAAAACGGCTGAACGTGCATACAACTTTTAAAATAGGAGCAACACAATGAAAAAACTGGCGATTGCCACTGCCGGGATACTGGCCGGTGGGCTAACGCAAGCTGATAACCTTGACGGTGTCAGTGAGATGATCTGTGCTGCGGCGCAAGTGCAGATTTGCATCGAGAACGACACATGCTATTCCTCCACAGCCGCGGAGCTTGGTGTTCCTGACTTCGTAGTTATCGACACCAAGAAGAATACGATATCAACCACCAAAGCGAGCAATGAAAACCGCTCCACGAAATTTGGCAGTGTCGCGAAGAGTGACGGACTGATCTATCTTCAGGGTATCGAGGGTGGGCGCGCATTCAGTTTCGTGATTGACGAGGCGACTGGTCGCATGACTGTCTCAGTTTCACGTGATGGTCTTTCTGTGAGCGTATTCGGCGCGTGTACGGGCACCGATCTTTAGAAAACGATATTTCCTCGGTGTTTAGGCGGGTGATAGTCAGTCGGATCGTCTTCGCTTTTCTGTTCACGACGATTGCGCCCATGTTCGGCACAGTTTTGGCGCAGGAACTTACCCCACGCGCTTATTGGCCGACGCCGAACGGCACGAACGTGCTTGTTGTGACTTATCAGAAGACGACCGGTGACATCGTGACCGATCCATCCTTGCCGTTGACGGGTGTTGATTCCGATATCGATTACCTGCAATTGTCGTATCAGCGAACGTTCAGTTTGGCCGGGAGAACCGCGGCCATGCAGCTGAGCGTTCCCTACTCTCAGGGAGAAACCGAAGGCCTGATCGAGGGTGAGTTCCGTCGCCGAGACACATCGGGCCTGGGCGACACCAGGTTGCGCCTGGCCTACAACATCAAGGGCGCACCAAGCATGGATGCGGCGGGGTTCCAGGCGTTACGGGATGCGCCACAGACAATCGTCGGGGCAAGTGTGCTGATACAGGCGCCAACCGGTGATTACGAGGCGGACAAGGTGATCAATATCGGCACCAACCGCTGGTCAGTCAAACCTGCTATTGGCGTGATCTGGCCTTTGCGCCCAACGTGGCTTCTCGAATTCGAGCTTGGCGCCTGGTTCTTCGGCGACAACGATGATTTTCTTGGCGAGAAGCGCAAACAAGACCCAATCGTGTCCACCGAGTTTCACCTGGTCAAACGGATCCGGCGCGGCTTCTGGGCGTCACTGGACGCGAATTTCTACGTGGGTGGTCGTACGAGCGTTGGTGAAAGCGAACAGGCGAACCTGCAGCGGAATTCGAGAGTTGGCGCGACGGTGGTGTTCCCATTCAGGCCCGGACAGGCGATTCGAAGCAGTGTGAGTACCGGAGTCGTTACTGAGTCCGGCGGCGACTTCAAGATGTTCACTCTGAGCTACGTATATATCTGGTAAGCACTACACGCGCTACACGCGCATTAAGGAGCAAAATTAGCAAAAGAATATCAATTACGTTGCTAGCAGTACTGCTGTGTGGCCAGGCAGTTCTGGCACAGGATGACGAGGAGCTGGCGAAACAACTTGCGAACCCGTTGGCAGCACTTATCAGCGTGCCCATTCAGGCAAATTACGACAGCGATTACGGACCTGACGATCAGGGCTCCATTATTCGGATTAATGTCCAACCCGTTATACCGATTTCTCTTAACGACAACTGGAATGTCATCTCACGTACGATCGTCCCGATCATTGATCAGAATGATTTCCCAACACAGGGGGTCAGTGAGTTTGGGCTAGGCGATATTTTGCAGAATGTCTTTTTCTCTCCGAAAGCGCCGACATCCGGTGGCTGGATTTGGGGTGTCGGCCCGGCGCTCTTAATGCCAACAGCGACGAACGAAGTTCTTGGAGGGGAGAAGTGGGCAATTGGGCCAACCGCCGTCGCACTTAAGCAGATCGGGCCCTGGACCATCGGTGGTCTCACAAATCATCTTGAGTCGTTTGCGGGTGATAGCAGTAGAGCAGATATTAGTGCGACGTTTGTCCAACCGTTTGCTGCCTACATCACCAAGAACAAGAAAACACTGACCGTTAACTCCGAGTCGACTCACGACTGGGAGACACGAAAATGGTCGGTACCGATCAATTTCCAGGTCAGTTCAATGATGCAGCTGGGCAGTCAGTTGGCACAGTTGACGGGTGGCATACGCTACTGGGCTACTTCGCCGGACGCGGGTCCGGAAGGCTGGGGATTCAGAGTGCAGCTCACATTGTTATACCCAAAGTAGAAGTTTGGCGAGCCTACATCCCGGATTACAACTTCGGGAGTCATGAGCGAACGAAACCGATAGTTTATGATCGAGTTAACAGAACGAAGTCTGAAGAACAGGAGTAAAAGTGTGGGCAACAAATCTCATAAAATGCTAATCCAGAAGTGCATGGCCTTGTCGTTTCTTTCGCTTTCATTGGCCGGATGCGCAACACCGACGCCGACACTCGATACAGGCCCGAATGCCGAGATTACATTTGATAGCTTGCATGCGGTGCAGAATAGCGCTGCGGACTAGGCGTGGGCGATGCCGGGCCTTGATCTCTCGGGTTACACAAAAATCATGCTTCAGGGTGCTGGCATCGAGTACCGACCTGGCGGTGAATCCGGCCGAACATCATTTTCTCGCTTGAGGGGTGGACCATACGAAGTTACCGACGAGCAGAAGGCCCGGTTTCGGCAGGTTGTCGGAGAGACACTACTGGACGAACTTGGCAAGAGTACGCGATTTACACTCGTCAACGAGCCGGGTCCTGACGTACTTCTGATCCGTGGTGCGCTTCTGGATGTTGTGTCGTACGTGCCCCCGGAGCCCATTGGACGCAGTGAGATCTACTTGGCGGAAATTGGTGCGGTTACGCTGGTGCTCGAGATTCGTGATTCTATTACGGATGCAATCCTTGTTCGCGCAATCGATCGCGACAGTATTGGAGACGATGTCATGATAAAAAAGTCGAATCGGGTGACCAATACTTCTGAGGTCAAGCGGGTCATCAGAAAATGGGCGTCGACACTCCGTGAAAGACTCGACAGTTTTAGCGGATTTAGAAATACCGCCGGATAGGTTTTTGTATGCGAAGGCAGGATCTTCATCAGGAGGTTCGAACCGGAGGAGGGCGCCAAGATTTATGCAAAAGTTGAGGCCCAACTTCGTGTCAGAAGTTAAGATCGGAGAGGAAGGCGAGCGGCAAGTTCTGACCGAAAGCAGACCATCACCACTTCTCGAAAGCAGACGCTTGAACGGCGAGTGTCGGGAAAAGCAGCCGTTCAGCCTGAGTGGCAATTAAGGGTCAGGAGTTTCCGCACGTGCTACGGACGCGTCAGGGTGCGAGATCATCGGACACTGTCTGTCAGATCAAGCGCTAACTAATACAACTAGTGCAGCCAATATTGTTCTGATCTTGCTTGCTAACTGCGATATTGGCACCCATCAGTCGACAATCAGATCGGCGGCACCCTGCAACATTTTCCGGGTCGAAATAGACGTTTCCAGGAGCAGGCAAAGCAGTGCCAGCACCAGCAACAGCATTGCGATTATGAACAACGCGGCGAGAAACGTACTAATATCGATCGACGCAAACGCAGCGATGAACAGGCTGATGATCACGCAGCAAATCAACAGGGCTGAACCCACGGCCAGTCTCATTGCCCAGTTAATGATCTTGATACGGCGCCACAACATGATGGTCTCGGCCTGCAGCCGTTCACGATGATCGTCCGACGTTACCTGCGCAAACCGGCGGTCGACCTGGCGCGCGCGATCCACGACACGACCAAGCCGTATGGTCAGGACAGACAGGATCGCGCCAATGCTCGCCAACAGAAAGACAGGGGCGATGGCGAGTTGAATGGCCGAGGATACGGCGTTAATTGGCGCGTTCACTCTTTTCCGGGAATCGGCTCGTCCAGCATCAGTGCCCGCACGTACTTGACCGGCGGTGAGCCGAAGGACAACGCCGTGTCGTGATAGCGACGCAGCGTGAATTCCTCGCCCCAGGCGGCCTCAACTTCGCGTCGCAACGCCATGTGCTCCTGGTAGCCGACGAAGTAGGTCGACAGTTGTGCTGACGTTAGTTGTGCACGTACCCACTTGCCGGCCGCTTCGCGTTCTTCCTGGAAACCACCTTCGATCATGAGCTGCATGGCCTGCTCGCGTGTCATGCCGTCGACGTGTATCGCCGAGTCGATGATCGCGTTGGTGACGGCGCGCAGGTACCACTTCAGGTTGATCAGGCGCATCAAGGGATCGTTGTCGAGGTAGCCTTCGTCGATCATCACGCGCTCGGCGTACACCGCCCAGCCTTCGACGAACGGTCCCGACCACAGCACGCTGCGCAGCACCGACGGATAGCGATTACTCAGCGCAAGCTGCAGGTAATGTCCCGGAACACCCTCATGGATGGTCAGGTCCTGGATCGAGTAGATGTTGTACTCGCGCAGGAATGAATTCACCTGCTCGTCTGTCCAGTCCTCCGGCAACGGTGCAACCGCGTAAAAGGCACTCTGGCCCTTGTCGAGCGGTCCCGGTGGATCGAGGTAGGCCACTGCAACGCCGCGCTGGAACTCCGGCATGATGATGATCTCTACCGGGTCGTCGGGCATTTCGACGATGTTCTTTTCGATGACGAAGTCGGTCGCCTGCTGCAGCTGCTGCTTCGCGATTTCCACGATGCCGTCTTTGGGCGGCAGCTCCTGGTAGGCCTGCTCAAGCGCGGCGCGAATAATCGTCTGTTTGTAGGCTTCCTCCGGATTGTCGGGAAAAGCCGTGTAGGGATGAACGCCGAGATACACTTCTTTGGCGATCTCATACATCTGGTTACGCACCTGTTCATACTCGCGCTCTGCCAGCGCTTTTACTTCTTTGCGACCCAGCGGTGAATTCAGTGCGAACGCCAGCTTGGTGTCATACAGTTCGGCGCCGATGCGGAATTCGCCAGCGGCCTTTGGCAGCAGCTCTTCTTCAAGCCAGTTCTGCTGGTCAGCGATAGCGTCTTTGGCCGTCTCGATCGCAGCCTCCAGCTCCGCTTTTTGCTCCGCGGACAGCACGTCCATCTGCGGCACGATCATCGTCTCGATAATCGACAGCAAGCCCGGGGTCTGCTTGACCGCAGTTTCCGCATGAATTTTCGGTACCCGCTGCGGCTGGATTGACGCGCGAGCCTGCTCAAAAAAACGGGGCAGCTGTTGCAGGCGCGAGGCGGCACTCATCAGGCGCTGCTCAATCGGCGCGTAGTCTCGCGACATCAGTCCGTAGATGGCACCACCCGAGATATTGACGTAGTTGATCGGATTCCACGCCCATTCCTGCAGCGTCTCGTACCACCAGAGATTGGACTCGACCTCATGGCGCAGCAACTCTGCATCCACCTGGTTGGCGCGTGACAGTTCATCGCGATCGATCGCGGCCAGTGCCTTAAGATACTCGCGGTATTTCTTCGTGATCCTGGCGCGCGCCGCAGCGCTGACGTCATCAAGCTCGCCGTCGGCGCTGTGGTCGCCAATGCCGGTTGCGCTGACTGGGGAAAACACCGGCAGGTCGGCGATGTACTGTTCTGCGAGGACTTCAAACGCGTCGTCCGCTGCCGTGCTTGCGTGCACGGAACAGAAAGAAAGCGTCAGGAGAATTGCGGCGGCTATGCGCTTCATGGGGAGCCTCGTTTGTTTGCGATCTGAGCGTCAAGATAGCATGGCCGCGCGTAACTGGCAGCTGTAGTATCACGGCATGATCCGCCTGTTGCTGTCAGTAATCCTGCTATCGCCACTTGCAAACGCTGAGTCGGGCGAAGAGCTGCAGCCTGCCTATTTCCTGCAGCTACCCGCATCGGTTGCTGATGTGTTCGTGGCAGAGACTGATGCCGCGGAATTGCATCACTTCAAAAGCGTTGCTGGCGAGCTCACCGCCGTCGGTGTCTACTACATGTCGATAGGCCAATACGGCGTTGGCAAGCAGCGTCCATGGGACCGGCG
>Ga0316189_10005811_pt1 | contig 11835 bp, 8 predicted proteins | sample LowCovwburrow_MG_FD_204930 | JGI IMG/M metagenome (GOLD analysis project Ga0316189, IMG submission 204930) | Coastal sediment microbial communities from Maine, United States - Lowes Cove worm burrow | ecosystem: Environmental > Aquatic > Marine > Coastal > Sediment | place: USA: Maine... | reverse complement strand
TCGATCATTTCTGCGGCACTGAGCCAGCCATAGGTTTCAACGGCCTGCTGGGCCATATAGGCCAGCACCGCATAGGCACCGCCAAATGTCACGACAGCAAGCTTTGAAAAGAACAGGCCGATAGTGACCATGAGATGATCAAACCCGTAAATAACGGCAAATATGGCGAGTGGGGCAAGCCAGATGATGAGCCATTTAATGATTGTCAGAGCGGTTTGGTCAGGTGAGATATTGAGAGTCGTTTCAGTGTGTTGCGGTAATCTGTTGTTATTTTGAATCATTCCAATCAACGCGGCAAGGGCTATAATCAGCGGAAATGGCACGGCAAAAAAGAACAGACCGATAAAACTGGCAATGGCGATGGGGATGAAGTTTTTGGTGTGTGAGGCGCGCTGTGAAACTTTCAGCAAGGCTTCGATAACGATGGCCAGAACAGCCGCCTTGATGCCAAGAAACATCGCCTCGATATAGGGCACTTTGCCAAACAGTGCATAGAGTGCCGAGAGGGTAAAAACCACCAGGGCACCGGGAATGACAAACAGCAATCCGGCAATCAGGCCACCCTTTTCACCATGCAGTTTCCAGCCCGAATAAGTGGCAAGCTGCATGGCTTCGGGGCCAGGCAGCAGCATGCAGAAATTCAGAGCATTGAGGAATTGCTTTTCAGTGAGCCAGTTGCGCTCTTCGACCAGCTCGCGGTGCATGAGGGCAATCTGTCCGGCCGGGCCGCCAAATGATAACAGGCCTATTTTGGCCCAGACCTTTGTGCTTTGCTGTATTGTGGGGACGGTCATGTTGTTGCACCTTTCATAGCGGGTATAGTTGGAAAACCGGATTGTCGCCAGCCTTCAAATCCACCTTCGAGGAATAAGGTCTAAATACCTATCGCATGACATGCTTTTTCTGAATCGACACTTTAACCCGTCATCTCTGTGCTTAACCCGTCATCTCTGTGCTTGTCATAGAGACCCATGCCTCTTGAATTGCCATTCAACGAGTGTTTGTTGATTGTAGAGGTGTTCAGGTATGGATTCCTGTGACAGGCACAGGAATGACGTGATTGGTTTGAGTTTACTTTAAGGTGGCCTGTGCATTGTTGCTACAAACTGAATTGGTCGTCTGCTATGCTTGAAATGATAACAATACATTCACAGCATTTGTGATTTGTGTTTGCATAAAAAATATGTCAGTACTGTTTACCTAATAATATTTCGGGAGAAGAGAGCGACATGGCGATGCTGGACGATGTTAGGCTTGACGATAAGTATGATCTTTCCAAGTCGACAGTTTTTCTATCGGGAACCCAGGCGGTTGTTCGCCTGACCATGATGCAAAAGGCCCGTGACACGGCGGCGGGGTTGAACACGGCCGGTTATGTGACCGGTTATCGTGGTTCACCGGTCGGGGCGCTTGATCAGCAATTTTCCAAAGCGCAAAAGTTTATTAAAGCCAGTGATGTCAAGTTTGAGCCGGGAATCAATGAAGACCTGGCGGCAACGGCCCTGTGGGGATCGCAGCAAGCTGCGATGCGCGGTGAGGGCGCTTATGACGGGGTGTTTGGTGTCTGGTACGGCAAGGGGCCGGGAGTTGATCGAACCGGCGATGTGTTCCGTCATGCCAATGCTGCCGGTTCGGCTGAATATGGCGGGGTGCTGGCGCTGATGGGAGATGACCATGCGGCTGAATCCTCTACGGTGCCGCATCAGTCCGAATTTGCCCTGATGGATGCCATGATGCCGATCCTAAATCCGTCAGGTGTTCAGGAAATACTCGATTATGGCATTTATGGCATTGCTTTGTCGCGGTTTTGTGGTTGTTGGGTGGGGTTGAAGGCCGTGCATGACAATATCGAATCAACAGCGATTGTTGATGGTTCGGTTGATCGAATCAAAATCAATATTCCGACGGATTTTTCCATGCCACCAGGTGGTCTGAATATTCGGGCTGCCGATGACCGGTTTGAGCAGGAAGAGCGCCTGCATACCCACAAGCGTTTTGCTGCGGCAGCTTTTGCGCGGGCCAACAAGCTTGATAAAATTACCATTGCTGGTGGCAAGAAGCCAAAGGTCGGGATCATTTCAACTGGCAAGAGCTATCTTGATGTCTGTCAGGCGCTTGAAAACCTCGGTATTGATGAGGTGGTAGCTGAAAAACTTGGTTTGCGGGTTTTGAAGGTTGGTATGGTGTGGCCGCTGGAGCCGCAGATTGTTTCAACCTTTGCCGAGGGACTTGATCTGATCATTGTGGTTGAGGAAAAACGCTCACTGCTGGAAACTCAGGTGCGGGAACAGCTTTACAGTCTTAAAAACTGCCCGATGGTCATTGGCAAAAAAGATGAACATGAGAAGAATCTGTTCCCGGCTTTTGGCACTCTAGAACCCAATCAACTGGCGATCGAGATTGCCAGCCGCTTGCTCAAGCGCCATAAAAACAAGCAGGTAGCAGAAAAACTGGAAACTATAAAAGCCGCGCAGAATAGTGTTACCAATACCGGGGACATGGCCGAGCGGGTGCCGTATTTCTGTTCAGGGTGTCCGCATAATACCTCAACCAAAGTCCCTGAAGGCGGACGGGCCTATGCCGGGATTGGTTGTCACTGGATGGCGCAAATGGTGCCGGGGCGCAAAACCGAGGGTGCAACCCATATGGGCGGTGAGGGGGCCAACTGGATCGGCGAAGCGCCGTTTTCCAAACGGGGGCATGTTTTCCAGAATCTCGGTGATGGCACCTATAATCATTCAGGCTCGATGGCGATCCGGGCGGCGGTGGCCTCAGGTGTCAACATCACCTACAAAATTCTCTACAATGATGCGGTGGCAATGACTGGCGGTCAGCCGCATGAGGGTACTTTGAATGTGCCCCAGATTGCCCGTCAGGTGCGCGATGAAGGGGTGGAGCGGATTGCGGTTGTCTCGGACGAGCCGGGTAAATATCCTTCAGATGCGGGATTTCCAATCGGGGTGTCGTTCAACCATCGTGATGACCTTGATGACGTGCAGCGCGAGTTGATGACGGTCAAGGGCACTTCGGTGCTGATCTATGACCAGACCTGTGCAGCTGAAAAGCGTCGCCGGCGCAAGCGTGGCACCTATCCTGATCCAGCCAAATGGGTGTTTATCAACGAACTGGTGTGTGAAGGCTGTGGTGATTGCGGGGTGCAGTCAAATTGTGTGGCAATTTCTCCGGTTGAAACAGACTTTGGCCGCAAGCGACAGATTGACCAGAATATGTGCAACAAGGATTATTCTTGTGTGAACGGTTTCTGCCCGAGCTTTGTTACAGTGCATGGCGGCGAGCTGGCCAAGCCTGAAATTACCGAAACGGTTGCTGATGCGCAGGCGTTTGAGGCTCTTCCCGAACCTGTGCTGCCCGATATCTCACAACAGCCATGGAGCATGATTATCACCGGTATTGGTGGTACTGGCGTTGTCACCATTGGCCAGTTGCTTGGTATGGCTGCCCGGCTGGAAGGCAAGGGGACCGGCATTATCGATATGGCCGGGCTGGCTCAGAAGAACGGCGCGGTTGTCACCCATATGAAAATCGGCGCAAAGCCTGAAGATATTTCGACCATCCGGATTGCAGCAGGCGGGGCCGATCTGTTGCTTGGTTGTGACCTTGTGACGTCAGCATCTGAGCGTAATCTGTCACGGCTGGCTGCCGGGCGCAGTCATGCGGTGGTTAATTCGCACGAGGTGATGCCGGCGCAATTTACCAATGATGCCAATTTCATGCTGCCGAGCGAAAATATGATGCTGCAATTACAGGCCCGTATCAGCCGCAACAATGTGCATTTTGCTGATGCCACGGCCTATGCCAAAAAGCTGCTGGGTAATTCGCTGGCAGCTAATCTGCTCACACTCGGTTTTGCCTGGCAAAAAGGTTTGGTGCCGCTGTCGGCTCAGGCAATTGAAAAAGCGATCGAGATCAATGGTGTGGCTGTTGCCATGAACCAGCAGGCGTTTTTGTGGGGCAGAAGGGCGGCCCATGACCTTGAGAGCGTTGAGGCGGTTGCCGGGGGTGACAGAACCTCACCGGTTGCTGAAAGTCTGGATGATATGGTCAACAAGCGGGTGGCATTTCTGGCTGAGTATCAAAATGAAGCCTACGGCGAAGAGTATCGGGCTTTTGTTAACAGTGTGCGGGCGGTTGAGTCTGAGGTTGCCGGGAGCGACGATAAAGGCCTGAGTGTGGCGGTGGCGCGCTATCTGTTCAAGCTGATGGCCTATAAAGATGAATATGAGGTGGCACGGCTTTATACCAGCGGGGCGTTTGAGACAGCGCTTAACAACAAGTTCAGCGGTGATTTCAAGTTGAAGTTCTATATGGCTCCACCGTTTTTTGCCAAAAAAGACCCGCGAACGGGTGAGGCGAAAAAGCAGGTTTTCGGGTCGTGGATGATGAAAATGTTTGGTTTGCTGGCTGGCATGAAAGGATTGCGCGGGACGATGTTTGACCTTTTTGGCAAGACATCTGAACGGCGGGCCGAACGGATGGCAATTCAGACCTATCGCGAAACAATCAACCTGTTGCTCGAAAACCTGACGCCGCATAATGTCGGACTGGCCAGAGAGATAGCCTCTGTTCCTGAGAACATTCGCGGCTATGGCCACATCAAGGAACGTCATATTGCCGAAGCAAAAGCCAAAGAGGCCGAACTTCTCAAGGCCTATGAGGCCGGACGGACGCGGGTGCCGGTTCAACAGGGTGCTGGCTCTATGGCGGCTGAATAACAAGGCAAATCAGTTATTGCTCGTCGAACCTGATCGCATCACGATTTTGTTAACAACATTCGTTTGCGCTAGTGGGCAAATTTGAGGACAGTGACCGGATTGTTTAGAGCATTTTGCGTTTATCTGAGCGCGAAATGCCCTCTCTAAGAAATTGATAATTTGGCGTTTTTCGCCCAAGTTGTGATTCAACTTGAAGGCAAAACGCTTTAGTTGAAGGGTTACTGAAATGAGCGGGACGGTTATTGATTATTATCTGACGATGAATTCACCCTGGAGCTATATGGGGGCCGGGCGTCTGGCGGCGATGGCTGATAAATACGGGGCGCGCGTCAATGTGTATCCAACCAAGTTTATGGATTTGTTCAGTCAGACCGGCGGTTTGCCGCTTTCCAAGCGGGCACCGGTGCGCAATGCCTACCGGCTGGTGGAACTCAATCGTTGGTCTGAATTTCTTGATTTGCCGATTGTTGTGCAACCAAAGCACTTTCCGGCTGATGACAGGCTGGCAGCTCATGCGATTATCGCGGCGCAGGAAAAAGGTCTCAATGCGCTGGGCTTGTCACAAGAGCTTGGTCGGGCGCAATGGGAACTGGAGCAGGATTTTTCCCATATGGGAACCGTTGCTGCAGCGTGTGATCGGGCGGGTGTTGAGGTGAGTGCCCTTGGTGATCTTGAACAGTATGACGAACAGTTTGAAGAAAACACCAAACAGGCCATTGCCCGTGGTGTATTTGGGTATCCGTGTTATCTGGTCGATGGCGAGATGTTCTGGGGTCAGGACCGGCTTGATTTTGTTGAGCGGAAACTGGCCGGATAGGATTCAAATGATTGTTTGATCCAGTCTGCCGTGTGTTCGATATAACCAATGCCCTTATCAGCGCGATGTTTTAAAAGCCATGCGTGTCGGTAGAGGCTGGCATGGTGATCTATGCAGACAAGATCGGGATCTCCTTTTGTCATTAAATCGGGCAGCATGGCTTTTGCGATACCGGATTTGACCATCTGTAACAGAGTTTCAGTTTGGGTAGCATAGTGTATGCCGTCTTTTGCATCCGACTGGTTCATCGTCCATTTTGCTTCCGGCAGATGAGCGTATTCAGACCCCAGTGATGCCCATAGTAATGTGTCCGGATCAACGCCGCGCTTTGCCACCGGATGATAGTGGATGGTGGCGATGTTTTCAGCGTGAATGGCCGGTTGATCCGGTTTTGCCAAACGGATGGCAATGTCAGCTTCGCGACGGGTCAGATGGATGTTGCCGGTCTGGACCATCAGTTCAACCTGAAGATTATGGCCCTTCAACAAGATATCGAGACGCGGTGCCAGCACCTGATTGGTGATGAAGGGAATGGTGCTTATGCGTATTTTCCTTGGCAAGCGATGATCAATCTGAATGAACCGGCTTTCTATTTCATTCAGTCTCGATGCTGCCTGTTCCAGTTGCGGCAGCAGGGAAAGGCAGAGACCTGTCGGTTTCAGGGTTACGCCCTGACGATGAAAAAGCACCTGATTGATGGTGGTCTCAAGGCGTTTTATTTTGCGCGACAGAGTCGTCGGATTGACGTTTAATTGTACTGCGGCGGCGCCAACCGAACCAGCTCGTGCAGCGACGAGAACCGATTGCCATAAATCCCAATTTTTCATACTGCAAATATGCAGGTAATTGCTCAATTATTGCAAGTATTATCTGCTGTAATGCAGGTGTAGGTTTTAACCTGTTCAATTAATGGAGAAAGTATCATGTCTGCTACCCCCCAAACCCTGATGCAAATGGCCGGGGCTAAACCATTGCGGCCTGTCCTTGATGAATGTGCGCTATTGTTTATTGATTTTCAGTGCCAGTATCTTTCCGGTGCCACCCGATTACATGAGGTGACTGCGGCACTGGATGTTGCGGGCAGACTGTTGGAGAAATGTAGAAGCGCATTGGTGCCGGTTGTGCATGTCTGTCATCAAGGTCGCCCGGGTGGCATGTTTGACCCTGAAACAAATGCCTCCGATATCGTGCCTCAGGTTAAGGCCAATCCGGGTGAAAAAATTGTCAACAAATTGCTGCCTAACTCATTTGCGGGAACCGACTTGCAACGGGTGTTGAAAGAAACCGGGCGTGACAATCTTATCGTTGCCGGGTTTATGACCCATATGTGTGTTTCATCAACCGTTCGCGCTGCCCTTGATTTGGGGTGGACCAGCTTTGTTGTTGGTGATGCCTGTGCGACCCGCGATTTGCCGAATCCTGTTGTCAAAGACGGGGTAATCTCCGCCGAGATTTTACATTCGGCCAGTTTGGCTGCATTGGCGGACAGGTTTGCAACGATTATCACTTGTGATGAAGTGAGTTGAATTTGAAATATTGTCGGGGTAATCATTTGGACCTGTTGCGCAAGGTATAGTGAAAGCTCCGACAATAATGGCATCTAACCCAGCCAGAACCAGTATGGTGATTTTTGACTGTGACGGGGTGCTTGTTGATACCATGCCGGTTGCTGATCAGGTATGTGTCAGATTTTTTAATCAAATGGGATTGCCGATTTCAATTGGCGACTTTCGGGCCATTTCGAGTGGGCGCGACCTGGTGGGATTGTGCCAGCATTGTTGTGATTTGGCGGGTGTTGCATTTAAGACCGATATGCCAGAGCAGATTCGCAGTGAAATTGTCAGAGGGTTAAAAAATAATGTCACAGCGATTCCGGGGGCGGTTGATGCGGTGCGATGTCTTGATAATAAAGGAAAAAAGCTCTGTGTTGCTTCATCCGGTTCGGTGATGAAAATGAAAATGACCCTTGGGGCTGTTGGTTTGTTGCCAATCTTTGAGGGTTTGTTATTCAGTGCTCAAGATTATGGGCGTGGAAAGCCGTATCCCGATGTCTTCCTGAACGCAGCGCAGGTGATGGAGATGGATGTTGGGTGTTGTCTTGTGGTGGAAGACACGCTTGCAGGTGTGCGGGCAGGTGTTGCCGCAGGGATGAAGGTTTTGGGATTTATCGGCGACGAATTTGCGCCGCGTGAAGAAATGGCAAGGGCCGGGGCGCAATTATTTGATGATATGGCATTGCTTGAGGAAATGATTGATTTTTTTGAGCGGAGTTTGTAGCTTGTGGGCCTGTTAGTTGGATGCTGATGAGGGGAGGGGTCAGTGTTGACTGATGGTGATCTATGTCAACAAATGGCAATCGTTCGGTTTGTCCACACTAAAGTGATACAGATTTTTGAATTTGGTGCTTGATTTTGTAACACAAGGTTGCCAAAGTCAGGCCAACATTTTTGAGAATGGCTAAAACCCGACAAGAGGTTGCCAAACAGTACGTATCGGATACAGATACGGGTTATTATTATTGTGAGTTTTTCTGGGAGGGGAACTTTTTGAGTATCGATTCTGTGTCATCTGAGGACACCTTTCCAAAACTGTTGTTGCGCAACGCAAAGAAATTTGCCGATCGTCCGGCCATGCGTGAAAAAGATCTCGGGATCTGGCAAACGTGGACCTGGGCTGACGTACTTGATGAAGTGCGTTGTCTGGCGATTGGGCTAGGCGAACTGGGCATCAAGAGCGGGGACAAAGTTGCCATTGTCGGTGATAACCGGCCCCGGCTTTACTGGACAATGTGCGCACTGCAGTCGCTCGGTGCGGTGCCGTTGCCGGTCTATCAGGATTCTGTGGCCGAAGAGATGGGATATGTCCTTGCCCATGCCGAGGTATCCGCGGCGGTGGTTGAAAATCAGGAGCAGGTCGACAAGATGCTGGAGATTGGCGAGAGCTATGACGGCATTAAAAGCGTTATTTATGATGACTCCCGCGGGTTGAGCAAATATAAGGTTGATGGCCTTTTTTCGTTTGAGACTGTACAGGAGATGGGCCGTGAGGCACTGAAAAGGCAGGGTGTTGAGGCTGACTGGCTGGCAGGGATTGAAAAGGGCAGTGGCGATGATGTCGCGATTTTCCTTTATACATCGGGTACTACAGGCCAGCCCAAGGGTGTTGTGATGACCATGGAAAATATGGTCTGGGTGGCACGTGCTGCCAACCGCTTTGACAATCTGACCGAGGTTGAAACGGTTATCGCCTATTTGCCGATGGCCTGGGTGGGTGACCATGTATTCTCTTATGCCCAATCTTATGAGGCCGGGTATTGTGTCAGTTGTCCTGAAAGCCCGGAAACGGTTGTGGCCGACCGGCGCGAGATTGGTACGACCTATGTATTTGCCCCGCCGCGTATCTATGAAAACATGATCACTCAAACCATGGTCAACATGGAAGATGCCAGCGATCTGAAGAAGAAAATGTTCCATTATTTTCTTGATGTTGCCAAGAGCACGGGTGAGAAAATTCTTGATGGCGAATCTGTACCGCTGAAAGACCGGTTGCTTTATATGCTGGGTGAGTTTTTGGTCTATGGGCCGTTGAAAAACCGTTATGGTTTATCAAAGGTACGGGTCGGGTATACGGCCGGTGAAGCGATCGGGCCGGAAATATTCAAGTTTTATCGCTCACTTGGTATCAACCTCAAACAGCTTTATGGCCAGACTGAAGCCGGAGTGTATATCACCAACCAGCCTGATGGCGAGATCTTTGCCGATACGGTCGGCAAGCCGCTGGACGGGGTCGAGGTCAAGATTGCTGACAGTGGCGAAGTGATGTTCCGCTCACCAGGGGTATTCAGGGAATATTACAAAAACCCGGAATCAACCAAAGATACCAAAACCGAAGATGGCTGGGTGCATTCCGGTGATGCCGGCTTGTTTGACGAACATGGCCATCTTAAAATCATCGACCGGGCCAAAGATGTTGGCAAGATGAATGACGGCACCATGTTCCCGCCAAAATATATCGAGAACAAGCTGAAATTCTTCCCCAATATCAAGGAAGCTGTGGCGTTTGGTGACCATCGCGATTTTGTTACCTGTTTCATCAATATAGATCTGGTGGCGGTTGGTTCCTGGGCCGAGCGCAACAATGTTTCTTATGCGTCCTATCAGGAATTAGCGGCGCATCCTGATGTTTACAAGATGATTGAAGAGAACGTTGATGCGGTGAACCGTGAGTTGTCAGGCGAGGAACTGGTGGCAGGCGCGCAAATCAAGCGTTTTCTCATTCTGCACAAGGAACTTGACCCGGATGATGGTGAAATTACCCGGACGGCCAAAGTGCGCCGGTCAACCATTAACGAACGCTATGGGGTGCTGATCAAGGCGTTGTTTGATGAAGGTGTTTCAAGCCAGCACATAAAAACCGAGATGACTTTTGAAGATGGTCGCAAGGGGGTTGTCGAAGGGGATGTTGAAATCCGCGATATGACGATTTATCCACCCAAAGGGCGCATGCAGGAGGCGGCAGAGTGAGTAACGAAATTAAGCCGGGCGATGTGCTGCTCGACCTTGAGGATGTGTCGCTGTCATTTGGCGGTGTGAAAGCCATTCGCAATGTCGGCTTCGATATTAAAAAAGGTGAGGTGAGGGCAATTATCGGGCCGAACGGGGCCGGGAAAACCTCGATGCTCAATGTCATCAACGGGTTTTATCACCCGCAAGAAGGCACCATTACCTATAAGGGTCTGAAACGGCATGATATGCAGCCTTATGTGGCGGCGTCGCAAGGCATTGCCCGTACGTTCCAGAACGTAGCGCTGTTTCGCGGCATGTCAACGCTCGACAATATTATGGCCGGTCGGACGCTGAAAATGCACAAGAACTTTTTCTGGCAGATGTTTTATTATGGTCCGGCTCGGGCTGAGGAAATGGAACATCGGGAAAAAGTCGAGCATGTGATTGATTTTCTCGAAATTGCCCATCTGCGTCGCACCCCTGTTGGTCGCTTGCCATATGGTTTGCAAAAGCGGGTTGAACTGGCGCGCGCTCTGGCGATGGAACCGGAATTGTTGCTGCTTGATGAGCCGATGGCAGGGATGAATCTGGAAGAAAAAGAAGACATGTCACGGTTCATTCTGGAAGTGAATAATGAGTTTGGCACAACGATCGCCTTGATCGAACATGATATCGGCGTGGTGATGGATTTGTCAGACCGGGTTGTGGTGCTGAATTACGGGCAGAAACTGGCTGACGGTACACCGGCTGAAGTGTCATCGGATCAGGCGGTTATTGATGCCTATCTTGGCGTGGCGCATTAGGGGAACGATGATGGATATGCTTTACAATATAGTCGTTGATCCGTTTGTGCAGATGTTCGGAACTCCGGACTTTTTGTTGCAAGTGATTTGGGAAGGTTTTGTTTCGGGGACGCTTTATGCGTTGCTGGCGCTCGGTTTTGTCTTGATTTTTAAAGCCTCTGGCGTGTTTAACTTTGCGCAAGGGATTATGGTGGTGTTTGCCGCCCTGACACTGGTTGGCTTGCATGCTATCGGCATGCCGGCCTATGTGGCGCTGATTTTGACCATCGGGGTGATGGGACTGCTGGCGCTTGGGGTTGAGCGGTTTATCATGCGTAAGCTGGTTAACCAGCCTGATATTATTCTGTTTATGGCCACGATCGGCCTGACCTATTTCCTCATCGGCTTTGGTGAGATGATATTTGGTGGTGAACCGCAAAAAATGATCGCCGAGGAACTGGGGTTGCCGACCGGTCCGGACGATAACATTGCCTTTGATGTGTTTGGTGGTGTTGTCATTCTGGAATATCGTGATATTGCGGCGGCTGTTGTTGCGGCATTGCTGGTGTTTTTCCTTGGCTTTTTCTTTTCCAAAACCCGTATCGGGCGGGCCCTGCGGGCGGTGGCTGATGACCATCAGGCTGCGTTGTCGGTTGGTATTTCGCTGAACCAGATCTGGGCGATTGTATGGTTTGCCTCAGGTATTGTGGCACTGGCTACAGGCATTATGTGGGGGGCAAAGTCGGATGTGTCATTTGCCCTGCAGATTATCGCCCTGAAGGCCCTGCCGGTGCTGGTGCTGGGCGGCTTTACCTCTATTCCCGGTGCGATTGTCGGCGGGCTGATTATTGGTATTGGTGAGAAGCTGTTTGAAATTTATTGGGGTGGCCTGATGGGTGGCGGGGTTGAATCCTGGTTTGCCTATGTCATCGCCCTGGTGTTTTTGCTGTTCCGTCCACAAGGGCTGTTCGGTGAAAAGATTATTGACCGGATTTGAG
>Ga0316189_10005808_pt1 | contig 11838 bp, 4 predicted proteins | sample LowCovwburrow_MG_FD_204930 | JGI IMG/M metagenome (GOLD analysis project Ga0316189, IMG submission 204930) | Coastal sediment microbial communities from Maine, United States - Lowes Cove worm burrow | ecosystem: Environmental > Aquatic > Marine > Coastal > Sediment | place: USA: Maine... | reverse complement strand
GGCTGTCCCTCTGAATCAAGTCGGCCAGATCAAGTTCCCCTTATTTCAAAAGAAACTGTCCACCCAGAACATCGAAGGTCCATGGGGCGCGACCTTGGGTTACAAGGTAGATACATCATTCGAATTGGAAGTGGAAGGTCTCAATTCCGGCGCGACCGAATTGACCCAGATGGATATTACCCCAGCCGCAGACAATTCCATCTTGAATATTGCCCTTTCCGGGTCTCTGGCTCTGGAAGGTAGTGGCAGTGTGAGCGCTTCTTCCGGCGCAGTGAGCGCCAGTCTCGGCGGAAGTGCAGGGGCCAGTGGCGGCGCGGAAGTTAACTACTATTTCCGCAATAAAAGTGAAGAACTGGTGGGCCTTGCCCTCGCGGACGACCTGCGCTCCCTAGTTTCACCCTTTAGCGTGGCCGCTATCGCCAAGGCGGGCACCTACAAACTCGCGGCGGTTCGCTTCATGGCAGACAGTAATTTAAACCTGTCCGTGAACGCCTCTGCTTCGGGAATTTATGGGAACTCTTGGAATGTAAAAAATGACAAGCTTGAATTAGACACAAACGTTCAACTAGGCGCGGGTCTTTCCTTGGGCTACAACGCAGATCTCAAGCTGGAGGGCGGCTTCGACCTGAAACTTGTACCCGCTAACGACGGAAAAACCGTGACGATTAGCCTTAGCCGCTCCCGTTCCAATGAAAAGACGTCCACATTTAATGTGGATGCCAATGTTGGGATCACCGGTCTGGATGTCGTGGGCAACGCCATCATTAAAGAATATATTCCAGATCCCGCCGGTCTATTGACAGAATTAAATGAATGGTTGAACCTTGGAACCAAGTTAAAAGAAATGCTTACCGCCAGGCTGAATAGTTCGCTGAGTACCGTTCCCGAAAATATGCGCTCTGTCCTGGTGGGGACCGTTACCGGAGATAATACGGCCGACAACCTGGCGACTACGGTATCAAACGAGTTAATGACCCTCGCCGACAGTCAGATAGATGCACTTTCAGGCGATGCCCTCAAAAAAGGCACCGAATTGGCCGATGACCTTGCGGACAATTTGGGTTTGCCCGAAGAACTCAAGGAAGAATTCAGCGAGAAAATCGGCGAGTTGCTCGGCAAGGAACTCGACAAACTCAAAGGAGATCTCGAAACCAAACTGGCTGAACTAATCCAAGACAAAGGCAAGGACGAGCTCAAGAAGTTGTTCTCACCGGTGCAAGATGTGGGCGAGAATGTCAACGAACTCATTGATAAGGCCAACAATCTCTCCCAAGATATCCTGGCCCCGGTGATCGCATTCATCGAAAAATACCAGGACTATCGCAACAAGTTGATTCGTGTTGTACAGGGTGCGGCCAAACTCAAACTCTCCCTCTCATTCGCCCGCACCCTTCAAAAGACGAAGAAGAGTAATGTGGCCCTGAAATTCGTCGTGGACGCCCAGAGTGAAACCGCTGGCGAATACGTACGTCAGATGCTGCTGGGTTCCTTCCAAGATGCCTTAACCGCAGTTAGAGAAAAGAAAGCGGGGATCACCCTGGTCTCCGGTTCTTTTATGAAGGAAATGAGTCGAAACGTACAATCCGATCTGAACATCGACCTCGCCGGCTTCCCAGCCGCGACCCAAACCATCCTCAATGAGACGGTCAATGCCACATGGGATCTGGCCGGCAATGTAACGGCATTCACCGGAACAAGCAGCTTCCAGAAGATGAACAAAATGTGGGGCGAGACACGTTCCTTGAAGTTCGCAAACCTGCTGGAGTTGGCCAAGGCCGATGAAAGGAATACAGATACGGTCCTTGCCAGCTCCTTAACCCTCTCTGTTACCGACCCTGTCATCCACGCCAAAGAACTGGCTGGTGCCCTCAATAGCCTGGGTGGGCTGATTGCTTCCGGCGCAACCGATCGCGCTTTGGCCCGTCGCCAGAGCCTGGACAACAAATCAGAGGTTTTGGGCGGCACCTATGGTGCGAATATGGTTTTAAGCATGGAAGACCTGCAGCGCTTTGTTGACCGTACAACAAAAGATATCATCAATGCAGCCATCGACAATCAAGTCGAAACCCGAGTCTCCGATCCTGCATTATTTCAACGGGCGCTTAACAATATGTTCAAAGGGACCCGCAACGACCAGATCAAAATTATTGCCACCCACTTCCCAACCATTCAAGCCGTTCAGAAAAAATTCAAAAACCGACGTGACATTATCGGGTATGCCCGAATGGCCTGGGATATCAGTAATAATGCACATAACCTGGTTCGGATCAGGGATATCATCAGGGACATGTTGGCTCTAGATCCCAGCTCGGACGTTGTGGAAGCGGTTCAGAAACAGCTCCAGAATTACAACAAATACCTCAAGGGTTGGTTGAAAGGTGGCGCTGCTATTGCCTTCTTCGGTGGCGACAGTTTCTCTAAGAAAACGGTGGCCTTTATCAAGACCATCCACGAACTAACCAGCCTGGATGCCAGTGCGCCAGCCTTGATACCCACCATCCAATGGGACGTAGACGGCGTCAAACAAGATGACTTGATCGTCTAAAGAGCCATCCGGCCCAAGCCGCTCTAACCCCCTCCGGTCGTCTGGAATGACCGGAGGGGCAGCACTTGAGAACAGGTGGCGTAGAACTTCTAGCTTACGTTTTGGAGGCAGATTCTCACGCAGTGTATCAAGGTAGAAGCCTGAAGTTGTTAAACAACGACCGGTGTGGCCACCATCACCTTTTCCTTTCCCGGCTTCGGTTTCAGACCAAACAAAACGCGCATCGCGTTGTAGGGTCGAATCAGGAAGTGGTAGCTTGACCACGTGCAAAGGATGGTGCCCAGCACGGTGATGGCAAACTTGATCCACATGTTCATCTCCAGGCCAACCAGGTGGTAGACAATGGCAACAGTAAAGGTCTGGTGCAGGATGTAGAAGGGATAGACGGCTTCGTTGCAATAGGTCAGGATCCGATTCTTGAATCCCAGGTGGTGTTTCCCGTAACCGAAAATAGCCAGCAACAGACTGAGGAAACCGATCACGTTGGTCAGGATGATCTGCCAGGCCTGGTACTGGTAGTCAGGTGTCATCCGCATGTAATACATTGCCGAAATACCCAGGGCGGCCAGGGCCAGGGAAACGTGGCGCTGCCTCTCGATGGCCCCCCAGATCTGGGATCGGGAGCAGAGAACGAACCCATAAATAAACAGGGTCAGTTGGGAAAAAATATCCACCGGGTGTAGCCAGAAACTCTTGGGCAGCGGATCAAGCAGCACCATTCCCAGGAACAGGGGCCAGATCAACGCGTAGATCCCGCCATCGCGACCCAGCACAGAGGCGACTCGATCAAGAGCACGGCCCCCCGACTTAGACTTGAAAAACATAAATATGGGCATTGCCATAAAACAGTAGATCAACAGGTAGCCCACAAACCAAAGATGCAGGGGTGAAAAATTACCGTTCGGAAAACCGCCATCAAAGAAGTGTGGATAGAATTCCAGAAAGGACCCACTGAAAGCGCCCTCGAACATGCGCTGGTAGTACATCTGTGGGGGTACGATGACCAGAGTTCCAAAAGTTAAAGGCAAGAGCAAGCGAACCAGGCGCTCTTTGAGGAACCCGCCGGCGCCGCGAGATTTGAACGCAAACCACACCCCCATTCCCGAAATGGTGAACAATAGGGGCAGTCGCCAATAGTGCAGGAACCCCCAAACGTGGGTCAGCCACACGCTTTGGTCGGAATTGTCTATGTGCCATTGATGGGTGACAAAGGGCATGCCAGCGTGGAAGAAAATCAGTAGGAAAAAGGCCAAAACCCTTAACCAGTCGATGTCGTGTCGTCTGATTGTGTTCGTCATGAGAACCACCTCCTTTTCTCATCTGGTTTGTACGCTATGGCAGGACAAGCATTGTCGGACTTGTCACCAACCGCTAGAAAAGAGACCCCAACCGCGTATTTCTGGCATGTACGGGGTCCGTAGGTAAGGCGTGGTTTTGCATAGGCTCCGAGATGGCCCACCACAAAGCGAGGCAAACTGTTACAATTCTCCAGAAGACATCAGGTTGGTCGTTGTCAAAAATAATCATGGGGGAATTATCTGGGTCAATCGGTAATGAATTATGGGACCGAAGCTTGTGCCATGGTACTTATAAAAACCTGTCACAAATTCATGGCTCGCACCGGTCCCAATTCCCCACCTACCTTAATCGCCGGAGGATATACAGAGAATGAGTTTTCGATTCTACTTATTGTTGCTCGCTACAACCGTGGCCTTTAGCGCCGAACAGGACTACCTGATCTCCCACGCTCCTGAGAATCAACAGTGGAGTTCTGACCTATATTTCCGTACCCAACTCCCGGATACCCTCATCACCATTGATGGTTATGTTGTCAGCAACGGCACCGGAAACGGGCCGGGAACGCTGACCTGGACCTCGGACCCGCTGAACAAGTCCGTTGCCAATAGCCTGATCACGCCAGCCGAGCTCAAAACCCTCATCAATGGTCGCGCATACGATTTCCTGATCATCCATGCCAATCAACCTCTGGGCGAAGGCAAAGCCAATTTCACGGAGCCCAACGTAGCCCATTCTACGCGCGTATTAGCCATGGATGCCTACAAAGCCTCCGCAAATTTCAACAATATTACTATAGACGAAGAGGCGTTTGCGGGACTGGCCTTTGTGGTGGCGAATCCCAGCGGCGAGGAAGTAACGCTGCGCTACCGCTTCAGCAGCGCCGCTGGCGAGATTCTGAAAGAAGCTACCACCACTTTTTCGGATCATTACACCAAGGTGCTGGGCCTGGTAAACGGCCTGATCGAAGATTTTGAGGTACCGGCCAATGCCCGCCTTAACGTAGCCGTGGACGGAGATGCAAAAATCGTCAACGGCATTCTGCTACAGGGCAAGGGTCTCACCATGTATGGCGGCGAGGCTGAGAGCGTAGATGGCGACATTACCTTTCACAAGGACGTATCCCGCATTCTGCAGAAGAACTGCCAGCAGTGCCATCACAGCGGCGGCACCGCCCCCTTCTCGCTGATCGAGTACGACGAGGTAAAACCCCTGCGTCACGTCATCGAACACGAGGTCGAAGAAGGCAAGATGCCCCCTTGGAAGCCAACCCCCGATTGTGGCAGTTTTAAGTACGATAATTCTCTGTCCCCCCATGACAAAGACGTTTTGATGGCCTGGATCCGTGATGGCTCCCCCCAGGGTGATACCGCTCTGGCACCTGAAAAGCGCGAGTTTGCCGATGCGGGTTGGCAGATTGGGACACCCGATTTGGTCTACGAATACACCGAGCCGGTACTATACGAACCTGGGCCCGATGCCTATGTTTGCCTGCCCGTTCCGCTCAATAACAGCGAGCCCATTTTCCTTGAGGCGCTCGAACTGCAACCCGGAAACCTGAACGTGGTTCACCATATCGTGCTCTACAGCACCACCACAAATGAAGCGACACAGCGCGATGACGCCGAAACGGGACCGGGCTACACCTGCTTTGGCGATTCCGGAATCGATGAGCAGACCCTGGTCGGCGCTTGGGCACCCGGTTCCCCGCAATTTCCCTATCCCGTTGATCTGGGGTTTGTGGTGGAACCGAATACCACGCTCATCATTCAATTGCACTATAGCTCGGAGTTGGGCATCAGCGAACCAGAGGAAGACCTGACCCGCATTGGTTTATACACAACAGAGGTCGCGCCGCCCGAAGAACTTCAGTTTGTTTTTCTCGGCAACGATGAGTTTGTAATCCCGGCCGGTAATTCTGCCTATGTGGTGGACGACGAGATCATTCTTCCAATTCCAGTAGACATCTACATGGTTTTCCCGCACATGCACCTCCTGGGTCGTGAAATCTCGCTTGGCTTCACGCCTCCTGGCGGCACCTACCAATGCATTATTAATATCGAGGACTGGGATTTCGCCTGGCAAGGGTTCTACAACCTGATGGAGCCGGTAACGATTCCTGCCTTCTCACGCATAAAAATACATGCGGTTTTCGACAATTCCGAGGACAACCCGCTCAACCCCAACAGCCCGCCCCAGGACACCCGCTTTGGCGATACCACCAAGGACGAGATGTTGATCCATGCAATCGGCTTCACCGCGCCGATAAAAGTGGACAAGCGGGCGATACAAAAACACCGAGCCAAACACTAACGCTTTATGGAGAGGGGTCTTGTGATCGGGGCCATTACGGACCACTCTTCCATGCTCGGAAAAAGTGTCTATCAATTCTGTCCGGAGTCCGGAACGGGACCCAGTTCGCGGGCCAGCCAGTGTTTGGCAATACGCCATTCACGTTTGATGGTGGTCTGCGACAAATCAAGCTCCGCTGCCATCTCGGCCAGGCTTAATCCACAAAAGAACCTGAGTTCAATGATTCGACTCTGTCGTTCATCCTGTTCTGTCAGTTTGGTAAGTGCCTGGTCCAAGGCAATAAGCGTGGGCAGCGTGATGCCTTTTCTGCCGACCATTTGCGATTCATCCAAGCGAAGCGCTGCTTTACCGCCACCCCGTTTTTTGGTCATTCTGGCACGCCCATAATCGACCAGGATCTGGCGCATTAGCAAGCCGGCAAACGAGAAAAATTGCGTTCGATTATTGAACTTCATCTTTTTGTTTTCAGCAAGCCGTACATAAACCTCGTTGATGAGTGCGGTGGGCTGAAGCGTATGATCGTTGCTTTCTGACCGCAAGTGCCAACCCGCCGCATCTCTCAACTCCTGGTAGATGATCGGCATGATCTTTTTGAGGGCCTGATCGTTCCCCTTATTGAAGTTTTGGATGATCTGAGTTATCTCGCCTGGCAGAGACGATGGCTTCTGACTGGGTTGTTGCTTGTTGTCCACGTTCCATATCTCCTCGTCAAGACAAGACTTAACCGGGTCATTATATCCTATCAGCAGCTATGTTCTGTTCTTTTTGGGGCGGCGTGAAATCGTGTCGGTGCGATTCAAAAAAAGGGTCCGAAAGCAGGAGCCTTATTTCATAGGGAACGTAGTAAACCACAAAATCGACCCATACTATCCGACTCTTACCATTATCTCGGTGAATTGTGCCATGCTCTTTTCTCAGCTACAATAGCTGGCGATGGGAGGCCGTTTTTGAAATCAGAGAATTGGGACCAGGTCAAGAGCCTGCTAGATGATGCATTGGAGCTGCCGCTCGAGGAACGCGAAGCCTTCTTGGAACGGGCTTGTGCGGGAAAGCAGAGCCTGCACCAGGAAGTACTCTCTCTGTTGAACGCGCCGACCGATTGGGTGAGTTTTATTGATGAGCCGTTGTTCGATTCGCTGGCCACGCCAGAAGAGCAAGTCACCCACAGCTTCGGCGCTTGGAGGATTGTCGAGGAATTGGGCCGGGGAGGCATGGGTGTCGTTTACCTGGCTGAACGGGCAGACCAGACCTACCATCGCAAGGTAGCACTCAAGGTTCTGAATTCGGGTCTGGGTTCACCCGAGGCGATAAAACTATTCGAGCGAGAACGTCAGACGCTCGCCGGCCTGGAGCACCCCAATATCGCACGACTCTACGACGGAGGTGTTAGCGAAGAAGGCGTGCCATTCTTTGTCATGGAACTTGTGGAAGGAGAACCCATCCACGCCTATTGCGACCGGCTGGATCTAGATGTTCGTGAACGCTTGAAACTCTTTCTGCAAACCTGCGAGGCGGTTGCTTTCGCCCATCAGAACCTGATCGTGCACCGCGACCTGAAACCGTCGAATATTCTAGTCTCGAGTGACGGGGTGGTCAAACTCCTTGACTTTGGGGTGGCACGGAACCTTGATTCCGGAGTGGATCAAACCCGCACCCAGTCTGGTATGCAAGCCATGACACCGGAATATGCCAGCCCGGAACAATTGCAGGGCAGGCGCGTGAGCACCCAAACCGATATTTATTCGCTCGGCGTGATTCTTTATGCCTTGCTCACGGGTCAAAGGCCATACACCTTTCCCACCACTTCCAGGGAAGAAATCAACCGGGTGGTCTGCGAGGTCGCCCCAGAGAAACCCTCGGTCGCCGTGACCCTGAAGCGCACACCGCAAGAGGTCGATGGCCAATCCTCGCAGCGAGACCGTGGCCGCTCAGGAGGACAAACGGCCCGCTTGGCCCGTAATCTTCGTGGTGATGTGGACAACATTGTCTTGAAAGCTTTGCGCAAAGAACCGGAACGACGATATCCATCGGTTGAGGCTTTTGGTGCCGATATCAAACGCTATTTGGAGGGCTTTCCCATCCATGCCAGACCAGAATCGCTGCTTTACTCTTTCGGGAAACTTGTTCGCAGGCACCTTTTTGCTGCCGCGTCGCTGGCCGCAATAGCTCTTTTGGTCAGCGCTTTTATTGTAACCCTGGTGCATCTCAACCAAAAGATCGGTCACGAGAGAGATCGTGCGGAAATCGAGACCTTGGAAGCCAACTACAATCTGAGCAGTGCTTTTAATGAAAGAGCCGGAATCTCACTTGGTAAAGGCAACCCGACGGAAGCCTGGCTGGGCTCCCTCGCCGCTCTTTCCCTTAAAATCCCCGCCACAAGAGATGTACCGGAAGCGCGTGGACGCTTTTTAGACCCTCGAATGGCTGGTATGAAACGACTCCTTTGGACCTCACCGGTTATTCCGAAACATGTGCGCATCGCGACAAACCCCGATGGAAGTCTATTGGCTCTGGCAGGCACTGAAGACATTGTTCGCCTGCTGAGCACCCAAACAGGGTTTCAAGAAAAACTTTTGTTTGGTGCCTCACTGGGTATCACCGATATGGATTTTTCCCCGAATGGGGCCTGGCTTGCTGCCGCTTCGGAACGGAAAGAAGTGTTTGTATGGAACGTTGGGAACGGCTCATTCAGGTCCTATGATTTCGGACACCAAGGAGCGATTTCCTGCCTGGCATTTTCACCCGACAGTCATCTACTCGCTTCCGGTGACGGGGACGGGAATGTGGTGATCCAGTCTCTAACGGGAAAGGCGGAATCAAGCCGCCACGAGCTGGGCTCAGGCATCCACGACCTGCTTTATGCAAAGGATGGCAAAACCCTTTACGCCGCATTGGACAAGGGGTTGGTACGTTTCTCACCGGGAAAACAGGCTAGAGAAACGCTAGCAGAGGGTCATTCCGCTGCTGTAACCGTGCTTGCCTGGACCAACACGGGCCTTTTGGTGAGTGGTGGTGGTGACGGTATGGTGGTCTTTCGCAACCCGCAAAGTGACAAAATAGTGGCCAGGAAGAAAGGCCACAATGGACCGGTGCGCAGCCTGAAATCCAATCCTGGTGGTCAACTGATCTCCAGCGGCGAGAACTTACAGGTCTGGGATACGCACTCCTTCCAGGCCGAAATTTTAGCTGATCTCGCGAATCTTAGGGATGTCAGCTTGGGTCCTACGGGAGCGGTCAACGCCCTTGATAACGCGGGGGTCCTATTCCGGCACCACCTTGACGAGAACCAATCACTGGCGCAACCGGTCGGCCATAACGCTTTTGTCAAAGACGTGGTTTTCTCTCCTGATAGCAGCATTTTGGCCAGTGGTTCAAATGATGGCGTCATTCAACTCTGGAACAAACAAGGAACAAGCACCTCTCTGCGAGGGCATCAGGTGATGGTCACCGGCTTGGCCTTTTCACCCAACGGAAAACTGCTGGCCTCCAGTTCACTGGATGGACAGATCGTCTTGTGGAATCCCAAGACTGCCGGAATGGTCCATCGTTTCAACGTCCCGAAGACTTTTGTGCAAGGTCTGTCCTTTTCGCCTGACGGCACTCGTCTTGCTATTGCCGAAGCGAAGCAAATCCGGCTCTGGGACATGTCTTTTTACCTGGCCGAGACTAGCCTTTCAAAGGCAAGCGGCTTGTCGCGTGGGAAACCATCCTCGAGCAATTCAATTGGCTTGCTGACTGGCCCCGCTGTCATTGACTGTTTTGCCTTTTCTCCCGGCAACAACCACCTGGCTTCTGGTTCCACTCTTGGTTTAATCAGAATCTGGGATGTTGCCACGGGCAGACTCGTTCGTGTTTTGGACAACGATTCAAACACCGTAACGGGTTTGGCTTACTCTCCCGATGGTAACACCTTGGTTTCTGTCTCACTGGACCAGACTGTAAGCCTGTGGGACCTCAAAAGCATGGGCAAAGGCCAGGCCTCAGCCAACCCGGTTTCCAGCTTCCAAGGACATGCAGAAGCCATTACCGGTATGTCTATCTCTGCAAATGGTGAACGCATGGTTACAACTTCGGCGGATAAAACGATGAAGCTGTGGAACTTCGACGCCCTGCTCGCTTCAAAACTGTCAAGAGAAGGTAAGAAAGGTCCGAGCCCTTCTTCCTTCGAGGTATTGGCGGGTCATACGGGAATGGTATTCGCCAGTGCTTTTTCGCCTGATGGTACTCGGCTGGCCACTGGATCAGAAGATACAACCGTTCGCCTGTGGGACGTGGAAGCTGCCTTTTCCACCGATTTACTGAGCGGCCATTCCAAATCTGTGGTTGGGGTCGCCTTTTCTCCCGTATCATCACTGTTGGCAACCGCCTCCGTAGATTATACCGTCTGCCTTTGGGACACAACCCAGGCCGCTCCTTTAGACATTTTGCGCGACCATTCGGACAGTGTTTTCGGGGTTGCTTTTTCGCCGGACGGCGCACGCCTGGCTTCCGCTGGGCGGGATCGAACGGTGCGCTTATGGGACCTGTCAGACGAGAACCGGGTCAAGCCTGCTGGCGTCTTGAGCGGCCATTCCGCCGGCGTGATCAATGTAGATTTTTCGCCAGATGGGCGTCGCCTGGCTTCCGCCTCTATGGACCGAACGGTGAGGATATGGAACCCTGCGACCATGGCTGTCATAGGCATTCTCCAGCATCAGGCGCCTGTTGTGGATGTGGCCTTCTCGCCCAACGGCATAAGTCTGGCCTCTTCCTCGCAAGATCACACGATCACCTTGTGGGACAGCATAAAACAGACGCGGACACACCATTTGCGGGGCCATACCAAACAGGTCGAGACGTTGACCTTTTCTCCGGACGGAAAATGTCTGGCCTCGGCCTCTCGTGATAAAACCATCCGTCTCTGGGACCCCGAAACCGGGTCCCTGGTAGCTATTTTACGCGGCCATTCCTCGCGCGTTTACGGGGTGGCTTTTTCACCAAATGGTCGCTGGTTGGCCTCCACCTCGGCCGATCATACAGTCCGCATTTGGAATGCAGCCGATCACCAACTCATAGCGGTGCTTCAAGCCAATAAACGAGAGGTGAACAGAGCAGCTTTTTCCTTCGATAACTCGCTACTCGCCACCACCTCGGACGACGAAAAAGTCCTTCTATGGCGAATGGGAAATATGCTTGAACCCCACCAGGGGCAAGATCCCAGGCTATGGTATAAAGAGCTTTTGCAGCGATCACTGTACCACCATGCCTACAGAATCGATGGTTTCCGCCTGCGTCCACAACCCCACATGCGCCTCTATGGAGGTAGTATGCCGCTTAAGTCCACGGCTTGGGACCATTTGGATCAACCGCAGCCTTCCGCCACCGATCTTGCAACCTGGCTGATGGATCCACCGTCCCGAAGATAAGGCAAGCTGCCATACGCCCGAGTTTTATGAACAAGCCGGAACATGGTGAGGCGAGGATCGGTACAGCAACACACCTATGCATAGAATAAAGAGCCATCTCCTCTCGTGGAGGCTCAGGGTGCACAAAAGTGAATTGCACACGTCCAACACGAGCCTCAACACATACAAAATAAAGAGCCATCTCCTCTCGTGGAGGCTCAGGGTGCACAAAAGTGAATTGCACACGTCCAACACGAGCCTCAACACATACAAAATAAAGAGCCTTCTCCTCTCGTGGAG
>Ga0316189_10005807_pt1 | contig 11838 bp, 11 predicted proteins | sample LowCovwburrow_MG_FD_204930 | JGI IMG/M metagenome (GOLD analysis project Ga0316189, IMG submission 204930) | Coastal sediment microbial communities from Maine, United States - Lowes Cove worm burrow | ecosystem: Environmental > Aquatic > Marine > Coastal > Sediment | place: USA: Maine... | reverse complement strand
AAATGCCCAGTCCGAGTCAACTTCAGGCCCGAGCCGGATCACCCCGCGGGCGCCACGGCTATCGACCGGTTTGATTACCAGGGAGGATCCCCGTTCAGCAATGATGTCGCGCAGTTCTTTTGCATCAGCAAGCGGGGCGTACCAGGGAATTCTAACGCCGCGCTCGGCGAACCGATCTTTCATTGCCAGTTTGTCGGTGGCCAGGGTTGCCGATTCCAGCGCAAGCCCGGGCAAGTCAAAAAAGCGCGCCACACTGGCAACCGTCAGCGGAACATCGGTTCCCAGACAAAGCACACCGTGTAGGGTCTCAGCGGAGGCTTTGACCGCTTCGATCGTGGCGGGGGCGTTGTAGGTATCTGCCACCAGGGCGACATCCGCATCGGCAAAACATGGGGCTTGCGGATTGCGGTCGCTCACCAGAACACGCAGTCCCATCTGCCTGGCCAGACAAACGCCGGGACGGGTCTCGATCCCACCCCCAACAAAGAGCACCGACTTTCCCAAGAGCGCCTCCCGAATATTTCGCTTTGAGGCCGAAGCCGCCAAGTGTTGTCTGCAATGAGAACCTAGAAATAGAGCCCACCGTTCACGTTGAGCGTTTGAGCCGTAATATAGGATGAGGCGTCGGAGATCAGGAAACGGACCGCGCGGGCCACTTCCTCGGGCGTGCCCATGCGACCCAACGGAATGCCTTCCGCTGCTTTGCGCACGGCCTCGTTTGCCAGACCCGCAGCGGCCATCTCCGATTGGATCAGGCCTGCGGCCAGGGTATTGCAACGAATGCCGCGTTTGGCGCCAAAGCGGGCAATGACCTGGGCCAATGAGATCAGGCCGGCCTTGCTGGCCGCGTAATGTGCGGTTCGGGGTCCGCCGTATTGACCACTGACCGAACCCACCATCACGATCGAGCCGCCATCGTTCATGAAGGGCAAGACCTCTTGACTGCAAACAAAGGGACCTTTCAGGTTCACACCCAGCACCTCATCCCAGTCCGTGTCCGAAATGGCATCAAAATCGGTGGGGTTGTTGATGCCCGCATTGTTCACAAGCGCATCCAGGCGACCCCAGCGCTTTACAACTTCGCCGTAGGCGGCCCGCAGGGCCTCGCGATCACGGACGTCTGCCTTGAAACACAGAGCCTGCGAACCCATGGCCGCCAGCTCATCTCTGGTTTTTTCAGCCCCAGCACTATCTGACCGATAAAGGAAAGCAACATGGGTACCATTTCGCGCCAGCTCCAGGCAAATGCTCCGGCCAATACCGCGACTTCCGCCAGTAACGAATACGGTCTGTTGCGTCATGGTCGCCATCCTTGTTTTCGAACCAGCACGTCCTTGGCCGCTTCGGCAATATCAGTGGCAGTCAAGCCATATTTCTCGTGCAGTTCGTCGCATTCGCCCGACTCGCCAAACCTATCGCGAACACCAATCATCTCCATCGGGCAGGGGTGGTTGGTAACCAGGGCCTCGGCCACGGCAGAGCCCAGCCCCCCCAGGATGTTATGGTCTTCGGCGGTTACCATGCAGCCCGTTTCACGAGCGCAGGTGGCCAGACATTCCACGTCGATGGGCTTAATCGTGGACATGTTGACCACACGGGCGGAAATCCCTTGCTTTTCCAGTTGCAGGGCAGCAGCCAGGGCGGTGCCAACCAAACGGCCACAGGCGACCAGGGTCACATCGTCACCCAAGCGCAGCACCGAAGCCTTGCCCAAGACGAACTGGTGGTCTGGTTGCAGGAAGCGGGCAATCTCACTTCGGCCCGAGCGCATATAGACAGGCCCGTCGAACTTGAGGACAGCCTCGGTGGCCTGCGCCATTTCCAGTGGGTCGGCCGGCGAGACCACCGTCATGCCCGGTATGGCGCGAAAAGCGGCCAGGTCTTCCAAGCACTGGGCTGAACCACCGTCTGGGCCCACCTCCAGTCCGGGGTGCGAGGCCACCATTTTTACGTTTCGCCCGGAGTAGGCAATCGAGAGGCGTACCTGCTCCAAAGCACGCAGCATAAAGACGGCGAACGAGGTTGCAAAAACGGGGATGCCGACAGAGGCCATGCCGGCTGCAACAGACATCATGTTTTGTTCGGCAATCCCGCACTGGTAGAAGCGATCTGGCCGTGCCTTGCGAAAATGGTGGGTTCCGGTGCCGCCGGCCACATCGGCATCAAGAACCACGAATTCGGGGTAGCGGTCGGCCAGATCGACCAGCGTTTTGCCAAAAGCCTCGCGCAGGGAATCGCCGGATGATCCGATCAGATGGGGTGTTACTTCCTCGTTCATTCCGCCTCCCAAATACGGCCGCTAAGGTGCGTCTCTATTTCTTCCAGGCCGAGCCCCAGATCCCTGAGTGCCCGTTCCAGGTCGGCGTCGCTCAAGGCCACACTTCCGTGCCAGTTGGGCAGCCCTTCCATGTAAGACACGCCCTTGCCTTTGAGGGTGTGGGCCAGGAGAAGCGTCGGTCGTTCCGATTCGTTGCGGAAAGAGGCAAAGGCGCGCTCCATTTGATCGAAGTCGTGGCCGTCGATTTCATGGACACACCAGCCGAAGGTGCGCCACTTGTCAACCAGCGGTTCTATATCCGAAATATTGCGATTGAGGTCATCGCTCTGCATCTTGTTATAGTCGAGGATCGCGCACAGCCGATTGAGACGATGGTGGGCGGCAAACATGGCACCCTCCCAAACCTGGCCTTCCTGGACTTCCCCATCGCCGATAACCGCATAGGTGCGCGCCTCGCAATTCAGGTGGCGCAAGCCCAAGGCTATTCCGGCGGCCACAGAAAAGCCCTGGCCCAGCGAGCCGGTCGATGTTTCGACCCAGGGTGTGGTGCCCACATGGGGGTGACCCTGAAGATTGCGATCAATCTTGCGAAACCCGCTTAGTTCTGCTTTGGGTGTCAGCCCGGCCAGGCAGGCCACGGCATAAAGCGCGGGACAGGCGTGGCCCTTCGACAAAATGAGTCGGTCACGGTTTTTGCGTGCCGGGTTATCCGGTGCGTAATTGAGTTCACGGAAATAGAGGTAGCAGAGCAGATCTACCACAGAAAGAGAGCCGCCTGGGTGACCCGAGCCAGCGTGATAGATCATGGTAAGCGCATAAGTTCTTGCCTGGCGGGCCAGGCCTGATAAGTCCGTCATTGCCATGCCTCCATCCTACCCGTTTCTCGGATCAAGTTTCAAGTTCTTTGTTTCAGATGTGGAACCTCGATATTCCCCTTTTAGCAAATAATGGAAACGCCGTGGGCTTTGTGCCGATGTAGCGTCGGAGCCGTGACATTTGGTTTGTACGATACTCAGCCTCAGAGAATGCCGGTCAGACCACGGGTCTTTGAAGTGGAAAGATAAGCCGGCCTTGTGACGATGAAGGACCTTCAACCACTTGCAGAACATATTCGGATCGAAGGCGTGTCAGGAAGAGAGGTCTTTGCTGGTTTCCCGTCTGTGTTCCACAACCAATATTCGAAAAGTCATCCAGCTGAGATAGAGAGCTGTATACCCTTGTAACGCTTCAGAGCCAACCCAGTCAGCCCTTCAGAAGGACACTTTCTAAATAATTCCTGTTTGGAGATGTCGTCCCAAATGACTGTTTTCAGCTCTTAAAAATCGAAAAACTGGTAAGTGCTTTGAGTGCTGCCTCGTACTTGGGCGGAAAACCTGGTGCAATGCGCACCAACACGTTCAAGAAATTTTCAACTTTACCTTCAGGGATGATACCCGGTCTGGCTTCGTTGATGATACTCGGCCTGGCTTCGTCGATGATGATATCTGCAATAGTCATAAAAGCCTCCCTGTTCAATTCTATCAATCTCTTTGAGGTCTTCCCCGCCAGTCAAATTTTGTACCGCTATTTCGCGCCACGGTATCGGCACCGAAGAATTTTGGAGCGAATAACGACAAGGAGGTAGGACCATTCCTTCTCACTGCCTCAATCAATTCGTTTAAGTCAAACCAAACCTTTATGAGCATTAGGTTGACAAAAAACCGCTAGCTCTTTATCATGAAACTGCTCGACAGGAAAAAAGGCAATTGTTATGAAATCGCACGCACTTAGTCCGGAAAAGAAGATTCAATCCTCATGGCGGTCGCCCCCCGCCGTGAATGCCCATGAAGCGGTTACAGACTCCTTACCGGGGAAACCTATACAACAAAAGCAGGAAGAGGGTGGTTGCGGGATTTTGTCCCTACAGCGGACCCTGGACTCCCTGTCCGGGGAATCTGGACAGGATAAGCATTTGCCTCAGCAGGGCGAGAATAGTTTTGGCGTGTCGTCTCTAACCAGCAACGAAGCAAATAAGGCAAAGCGGCTGCCGGATAATGCTTGGCTTGAGGTAAATCAGCTTCACAGAAGCGAAAAAGCACCGAACATAAATTCAGCTTCAACAAATGATATTACAAGTATTGTCCAGAAAAAGGAAAACCGCAAAGAACTGTTGCCAGTGGAAGTGGGCAATAATCGCGAAAAGAACCGTCCATCAACACCTGATAATAGGGTGCTCCAGCTTGTTCCATTGCCTCCTGCTTTTAGAGCGGCGATACCAACCCAGCACGCAATAGACGAAAAACATTGGGTCAAAGATGTGCTGCCATTGGCGCCAAAAGAGAGAGTTAGAGCTGGCCCAGATGCTACAATTTACCCCAGGGAATGGTGTGATTGTAATCTAATGGGGAAGGTAGACAAAGTTGGGTTAATATTCAGTGATAATGTGAGTCGTGGCAATGATTGGACATTTACCAGAACGATAACAAGAAGAAACACAGAGGGCGAGGATATTCCTGTGGAGCATCGCTACGGGTACGAAGGCTGGCATGATGACGTACTAGTCAAGATTATTGTCGGCCATAAGATTAGGGAAAATACTCAGGCAGTAGTAACAACCTTTCCTTTAAGTGGGAGAAACGCAAGAGTGACCTGGACTGCGGCAGATGAAGCGGCTGCGGCAGGGCCAGCAAAGAAAAAATTAAAGATAACTACAGTTGCAAGACAAAAACCCGAGGAGCGACAGAAAAAATTTGAAGAGTGGTTAGGAGATATCAAAGGTGGAATCCAGGCCAAGGATGGCTATAAAGTGAAAGCTGGGGGGTCTGGAAAAAAAACTATATCAACCATTTTAGAATTTAACACATCTGATATAGCTTCTTTAGCTGCAGCAAGTATTAAGGCAGATAATAAACCGAAGGCTTTTGATATTGCATCGGAACTACTTGCCTAAACTTCTTCATGCGAGGCGGCCACCTCTATTGTTAGCACAATGGGGGGATGACTGATGTCGATTCATCGCCTTGTGAGCAATTGTGAAATCTGAACCATCGAGCAGGCCGTTAGTCGGGCCAACCTGTCGATTGGCTGGCAGAGCCCCAAACGACAAGGCTCTTGCCTAAATGATAGCGTAGAACCAGGGTGCTGCGGGCTGGGCTGACCAACTTTCTAAATAAGCCCGGCATTCACCGGCACCACCTTGTCGTGACTTTACCACTCTGACTGCTCGTCCAGATAACCCATGCCGACAGGTATCGATCACCACGCTGCCCCATTCATCAAGGTAACCCTTGGTCAAACGACCACCGCGAGGATCCAGCGCTACGGAATCTATCTTTCCGAAGAGTTTGTCCCGATCAATTTTGGTCTGGGCCAACTCAATGGGGAACTCGTCCAGTACCAGGTTTAATTTGCGTGCCATATGATCGTCCATGTTTTTTATTCGCGCATGCAAATCTAACAAGCTTCACTCCGGCTTGCAATGGTTTATGTGTCTGACGCGATCTCTTTCATTTTTTTGTGGTTTCTTGAGCTGTTTTTTGGCCGTTTTCCGCTTTACTAAATAATTATGTTTGTGCCGGCTCGGCCGGTGGGGGGATTTATGAGAATCATGAAATTTTGCTGGCTCCTTTGTTTGCTGCCTTTCCTGGCCGCACAGGAAGCCGAAATAACGGCCGAAGAATTTGAGGCCGGTCTCAACTACCAACAGGGAACCATTTCACTTGGCGAAGGACTCGCCGTACTCGAGGTTGGCGAGTCCTTCCGTTTTCTCGGCGCCGAGGATACGGAGAAGGTCATCGCCGATGCCTGGGGAAACCCACCGGGCATCCCTCGTCTGGGCATGTTGTTTCCAGCATCCATGAGCCCGCTCGATGAGCATTCCTGGGCCGTGATCATCTCCTACGAGGAAGAGGGTCATGTCAAGGACGACGAGGCCGCCGACATGGACTACGACGAGATCCTGACGACTATGAAGAAGGACTCGACAGAGAGCAACGACTACCGTCGTGAAAACGGCTACCCTACAGTTGATCTGGTTGGTTGGGCCGAGGAGCCTCACTACGACAGTGACGCCCACAAAGTATACTGGGCCAAGGAACTTAAGTTTGAGGACTCTGACGTTAACACACTCAACTACGACATTCGCGTTCTGGGCCGTCAGGGCGTGCTCGTCTTCACGGCCGTCGCCAATATCACCCAATTAGGAGAAATCAAGCCGGGCATGGAAGAAGTGCTTACCATGGCCAGTTTCCAAGATGGCCACCGCTATGCAGATTTTAATCCCTCCGTCGACAAGGTGGCCGCCTATGGCATCGGTGGTCTGATCGCGGGCAAACTGGCGCTGAAGGCCGGTTTTTTCAAGGGCTTGATTGCGCTCCTGCTCGCCGGTAAGAAATTCGTGATCCTGGCGGTAATCGGCATCGGTGCCTTTGTGAGCAAGCTGTTGGGCCGCAACAAGGAACAGTCTGCCTGACTCCATTACCCAAGCCTGACGCCCCTCCTTGCTGAAGGCTAAAAAGGCCCGCGGCGCTTGCCACCTGCGGGCCTTTTCCTGTTTCCGCCGCCACAAAAAGCAAGCCATTGCGGGTCTTGCACAAATAAGCATTGCGCCATGCACCCGATCCCATGGCAAACGCATGATCCAGGGCGTGCCCGATCCGGATGAGACCCCTCGGGTCTCTACCCAGGCCCGCCCACTGGACCTTCCTTTTTCTCTCATTTAGTTAATGCCTTACTTGATGTCTGCTCTTTTTATCGGTACACAGATCCTGGAAGATGACCCCTAAACCGGAAAAGATCCATGATTTTTCATCCCAGCCCTGCGCCAGCATGAAAGCGGGCACCCATGGCATTGGCCCACATGCCCTAACTTCGTTACTTGACAAGTCCCCGCCAACGCGTTAAAAGCTTTAGTCTAGTTCTTTTTCACGAGGTGTTGTCATGGATCCGAAAGACAGTGCGCTTTATTGGTTCATCCTTGGTGTGGCGTTGCTCTTACTTGAATTGTTGATGCCAGGACTTGTTGTCGTGTTCCTGGGAGTTGCCGCACTTCTGGTTGCCCTGCTGCTCTATATGGGGTTTGTGAGCACCTGGACAGGCGCTCTGGTCGCCTTTTTCATCCTCGCCATTGTGCTGGTCCTCACCTTGCGTCGCATCTTTGCCCGCTTTGCCTCCTCCGACTCAAAAACCGCTAGCCTTGACGAAGATGCCGATGCCTTTGGCATGGTGGTTGACATTCTTAATGCCTCGGAGGGTGATGAGAACCGAGGTCGCATCATGTTTCGCGGAACTACCTGGGAGGCCGAATCCTTCGACGGTCCCCTAAAGGAAGGTGGTAAGGCTCGTCTGCTCAAACGCGAAAACCTGGTGTGGATTGTAGAGCCCGTTTCTGGAGAATAAGGGTTATGGACGATTCCTTGAATGGGTAACGCACCACGACCCCTGTTCAGTTACACGGTATTAAAGGACTGAACCTACCGGGTGAAGTGTTTGTGGAGATTGATGATAAACACTTCGAAATCCACGTACCATTCCTTTGGTCCCTTCCAAGCTCCAGCGACCGCGCGCGGGTCTTCCAAGCGGTTGAGGTAGGCAATGACCTCACGATGCTCGAATGGCAAGAACCCTTGCTTGATTACATCCTTGAGTTTGTAGTACCCACGTAACCCAAAAAAATCCTTGCGAGTAACACCCTTGGGGATGCGCTGGATATTCTCTTTGACCTCGTTGATCGAAAAGCGGTATTTGAAGTCTTTGTAGGCCTGCTTGAAGTTACGCATCAAGATTTTCCACTGGGAGCCTTCAATTTTCTTCAATCCATATTCCGAGTAAATGTCGATACCGGCCTTTTCCTCATCACGAGCAAACTCACGAATTTTGCGCTTGTCCAGGTTAAGTTGGTCAGCTACCTTGGACAACCCGTACAACCCATCATTGTTCAGAAGTTCATCTTCTGACCATTGGGGGTCCACTTCTCGTGAGATCTCGTCGTTCTGAAAGAGCCTGCCAAGATCAACCATAAATCGTCCTCCTATCACCATCAAACCGTCTTCCGAAGCAAGAGACGGCAGAAAATTGCACTCGCCGACCTCTTGAACTCCCAATACCAAATACCTGGCTGGGATCTTTGCTCGCACCGAATACAGGTATCGGTACCTTAGAATACCAGAACCTTGACGGAAAAAACAGGAAAAGCGAAAGGAAGAATCCGTCGATGCAACAAAAAGATACTACTCTTTGCGCCGACGAGGGGGATTTACTTGATATAGCCTAATGAGCGCATGGTTTCGATCTGCTCTTCGCTCAGTCCGTCAATAAGCCGGCCATCTAAAGGCTTGTTACTGAGATAGCTCTCAAGAAAAAGGAAGAGCGCGTCCCTTCGCAACTGCTGGTTGGCTTGTTGATTGTTTGTTTCCCCTGGATCGGTCTCCAAATTATAAAGTTCTGCGCGAATTTTACCGAAATTGCGCGTCTGAATCAGTTTGTCTGTTGCACGCCAAACGCCAACAACACGCGGATCAACTGCTTGAATTTGAGAACCGAAATAAAAGGACTCGGAAAAGGCAAGCTCGGGTTCCTGGTGCGGGCCGAACAGGTCCCGTCCCTCCCAGGAATGGGGGGTATTGAAACCGAAGCGGCCAAGCAAAGTGGCGGGCACATCAACAAGAGAAGCGATGCGCCCATCCTGCCCGTTGGGTATTTGGACACCGGCCATCGCAAAGGGGATGTGGGCGGTTTCCTGGTACACCGTGTCGGCGTGGAGCAGGCCACCGTGTTCGCCAAACTCTTCCCCGTGGTCGGCGGTCAAAACCACCATCCAGTCGCCGTCGGCCAACAACTTCTCAAGAAAAGCGGCCAAACGCTGATCCAGCCAGGCTACCTCACCGCCATAAAGCGCCTTGAGTTGTTCTAAATCGTTGGGGTCCAAGGGTTTGCCATCGGACTCAAGCAGCCATTGGGTCAGGCCAAGGCCTCGCTCGTCCTTCAGGTCCCCGCGGGGTACGTAGGGGCAGTGCACCTCGTAAGTGTGGAAAAAAGCGAAGCGTGGCACGCCCTCCAGTGCTTCCAGCTGTGCCGTGATTGCAGCCAAACTGCTTTCGAGCTTGGAGATGGTGTCCACATTCTGGTCCAAGATCGACGGTGGGTTCTCTTGATATTCGTGAAAACCCTGGTCGAAACCGTAGGTTGCCGAGACATAATTGCCCTCGGTAAGCGCTAGGGTGTAATAGCCATTGTCGCGAAAAACCTCTGCGAGGGTGACCGCCTCTTCGGGAATAGCTTGATTCGGCTGGCGCACCCCATGCCGCGCCGGGTACTGGCTGGTGAGCATGGAGGCGTGCGCAGGAAGGGTCCAAGGGGCGGTGGTATAGGTCTTGGTGAAGATGGTACCTTGAGACATGAGCGCGTAGGTGGCAGGCATGTGTTCCGGGGTGAAGTAATCGGCGCGCAGGGTATCGATGCTCACCAACAATACATTGGGTTTTTTCGACGGCGCTTCCAGGTAGATTCCGCCGAAACGCAGTTCAGAGCCTTGCCAATGGAAGGCAAGCCGATCAGAGGTGAGCCGGCCCCTGATCCGGGTCCAACGGTGGGGTTCGAGGGACACGGTTTCGGGATGGGCGCCTTCCAGACGTAGACTGATCGGTTTATTCCCCTGATTGGCCACCTGGGTAATGAAGTGTTGTCCCCGAGGAACGGTTTCAACCACATGGGGCGAGCCGGTCAGACGACCTAAAACGGTCATTTGTCCCAGCTTCAAAGGTTGGGCGTTCTCAGCGAGCAGGGTTAGCGGCGGGCCCTGGAAGCAACCAAGGCAGCACAGCAAGGGCAGGAGCCAGACAATTCTCATGAAGAAAAACCTCCGCGGATCTGGCGAGATGCTTCGTAGGCCGCAATCCCGACCGAAATGGCCAGGTTATGGCTGCGGATCTTGCCGTAGATGGGGATCGTGCGCGTTTGTTCCTGGTGTTTCTCCAGCAGCGACTCGGACATGCCCTTGGTTTCCTTGCCGAAGAGCAGGAAATCCCCCTTCTTGTAGCATGCGTCGGTATATAGGCGTTGTGTCTTGGTCGTAAAGAAATAGAAGCGATAGGGGTCAGCGATTTGCTCCAAAAGCGTCTCCAGGTTGGGCAGTGTCTGCCAGTTGAGGTGGGGCCAATAATCCAAGCCCGCCCGCTTCAAGTATTTGTCTTCCAGGGAAAAACCCAAAGGTTCGATCAGGGTAAGGGTGGCTTCCAAACCCACACACAGCCGTCCGATCGACCCCGTATTCCCCGGTATTTCCGGTTCCACAAGTACAATATTTAAAGTGTTTTCGTAATCCACGTGCGCCCCCGTCCTTCGAGGCGGATCATATCATTGCCATTTTTTATTTGTTAAGTTTATTTTTCCATGGCTTTCATCTAAGGGGACGTCGGTCGACTCCAGCTGGCTTAAGAAAGAGAAGGCATGAAAAGCCATTGGATCTGCAGCGCACAGCGACTGATCGTATTGAATCTCGCACCCAAATGACTATGCACAAGCTTTTTCCCATTTCCTGTGCTAAGCTTTCCATGACTTTTTTTCAAGGTGAAGCTGACCTTATGATCGATATACAATCAAACGCGGAACTGGCGAGTTTTTGCTCGGAAATGGATGGCCAGCCCTATATAACCATCGACACCGAGTTCATTCGCGAGCGCACATTCTATCCCATTCTTGCCTTGATCCAGGTCTCGTGGAAGAATCGCGTTCCCGTTCTTATCGACCCACTCCGGATCACAAACTGGGACCCCTTCCACTACGTATTGAAAGACCCGGCCATCCGTAAGGTTTTTCATGCCGGGCGTCAAGATGTGGAAATCTTCTTTTACCAAATGGGCGAGGTTCCCGAGAACCTTTTTGACACCCAAATCGCAGCCTCCATGTGTGGGTTTGGCGATCAGGTCGGCTATTCCGCTCTGGTTTCCCGCATTCTGGGCACGCAACTCACCAAGGGCAGTAGTTTTACCAACTGGCTGCGACGTCCCCTGACCGATGCCCAGCTCTCCTATGCGGCCGACGATGTACTCTACCTTCCGGCCGTCTACGAACGCTTGCATAAGCGCGCCGAGGAAAAGGGCCGCCTTGAGTGGATCTCCGATGAGACCCTTACCCAGTTCGACCGCAAACTCTTCGAACCGGACCTCAACCAGATTTGGCGCAAGGTCAAGAAGAGTAACTCCCTGAGTCCTAAAAATCTTGCTGTGCTCCAAGCCCTGGCCCGTTGGCGCTACGAAACCGCCCGCGAACTGGACAAGCCATTGCGCTTTATCATTTCCGATGAGGCCATGGTTGAGCTGGCCAAAGTTGACCGACTCTCCCACGAAAGCCTTTCCGCACGTCGCGGAATGCAGTCAAAAATCCTTGACCGCTACGGCGACGACATCATTGATGTTCACGATGAAGCAAGAGCCCTGCCTAGTAGTGAATGGCCGGTCACACGCAGTAATCGCGACCGCACCCCTTCCGATAAGAGCGAGGCCCTGGCCGATTTTGGCTGGCTCCTGATTAAAGAAATCGCCCGCGGCGCTCATATTGCGCCAACCCACCTCACCAGCAAGAAG
>Ga0316189_10005806_pt1 | contig 11838 bp, 15 predicted proteins | sample LowCovwburrow_MG_FD_204930 | JGI IMG/M metagenome (GOLD analysis project Ga0316189, IMG submission 204930) | Coastal sediment microbial communities from Maine, United States - Lowes Cove worm burrow | ecosystem: Environmental > Aquatic > Marine > Coastal > Sediment | place: USA: Maine... | reverse complement strand
GGACTACTTTTAACTTGAAGGCAGCTGAATGACTTTTACGTATTGATTTAGACATAGATACTTAGGGGTTAAAGTGTAGCTTATTTTACCCTATTTTTTTGTCTAGATTTTTGGGACCATTATAATCATCTTTCATAAGCTATTCGAACAAGACTTGAGCCCCAACAGTAAAAAGGCCCTGGCTTCAGACATCAATCACTTCATCAAATGGTTCATCCGGTTTGGTGAGGTATTTATGTTCAATCGAATCACGCTAAGAGACATTGTGGATTACAAAAGGCAGTGTATTCAAAGCCTAAAACTCAAACCAGCCACCATCAACCGGCGACTGGTGAGCTTGCGAAGTATGTGCAGGGTCGCTACTGAGTTAGGAAAGATGAAAGCCAATCCTGTTGAAAAGGTGAAGCTCTTGCCCCTGCAAGCCTTGGCTCCCAAGGGGCTTAGTAAGCAGGAACTAAGACGATTACTTAAAGAAGTGGAACTCAGAGGTAATTTGAGAGATCAACTCATCATTGAATTGATGTGTGGGGCAGGACTCAGAGTTTCTGAATTAGCGAACATGGAGGTTGACGACGTTCACTTGAGTGAGCGAAAAGGCTTTGTGAATGTGAGGTATGCCAAAGGTGGAAAAACAAGAAAGGTGCCGCTCAATCAAGCAATACGGTCACTGATGCGGGAGCACCTTGAACAATCAAAGCCAGATGAACGAGTGTTTGTGGGGCAACGGGGTGATCTGACCAATATCGCTTTTAATAAAGTGGTGGAGGTTTATGCCAGTAAAGCCCAGATCAAATGCTCACCTCACACGCTTCGTCATACCTTTGCTTATAATTATCTGGAGAAGAATAACGGAGATTTGGTCGGATTAGGGACACTGCTCGGTCACTCCAATATCAACACCACGGCCATTTATACGCAGCACAGGCTTGAGGATTTGCAGGAGCGGGTGGAGGGGGTGCTTGAATAATAAAATCTAAACTTAAAATTATGAAGAAAGTATTTTTACTCACATTAATACTTATTTTGTCTGGATGTTCATCGGCGAATAATGAAGCTGATTCAGCTTTGATTCCTTATGAAGAGGGAGAAGCATGTAAAAAGCAGTGTATGGGGGTGTATAAAGATTCAGGTTGGTCTTCGGAAGTGCTTAAGGAGTGTTTTGATGAGTGTATAGAGAATTTGAAGTGAATGAGACTTGGTAAATGGTACTGGAGAGGTTTGGATAGTGTGTTAAAATTGGGCTGCATAAAAAGTAATACCTCTTTATGAAAAAAATTGTTCCACCAGATTTTTCAGTTCCTAAAGAACTAAGAACAGATAAATTATTACTCAGAATGCTTACAATGAACGATGTGGTCAAAGATTATGATGCGGTCATGACTAGCATTGAGCATTTACAAAGAACTCAACCATTTGGCCCAGAGCACAAGTGGCCTACAAAAGAACTAACTTTGGAACAAGATTTGATTGATTTAGGTTGGCATCAGAAAGAATTTCAGAAAAAATCATCATTTGCTTACACGGTAATGAACCTAGATGAATCCATGTGCTTAGGCTGCCTTTATATTTATCCTTCATCAAGTAAAACTTATGATGCTGAAATCATGATGTGGGTTAGGCAGAGTGAAGTTGAAAACGGCTTAGATGAGCATTTATTTTCTGCTGTGAAGGATTGGATAAATAAAAAGTGGCCCCTTGACAATCCTGGTTATCCTGGGCGTGAGGTGGATTGGAACACATGGAGAAAGCTAGACTGACATTCAAAAGCATTTTTTAAGAAGGAGTAATAAATATTGAGACATCTCTATGTTAGATAAAATTGCAAAAGAGTATTTTGAAAGCATTGTAAACTACAGTGATGTGCATGCATTTACTCAAAATCGAACACCTGAAAATAGCTACTTAGACTTTAAAGTTTATAATGAGTCAAAAAAGGATGCTGAGCGTGATCTCAAAAGAAAATTATCTAAAGCAGCTAGTGGCTTTGCGCATCAGCATGGAGGTGTAATAATATGGGGAATAGATGCAAGAGATACTGGGGCGGGAGATTTTGCTTTTAAACTTAGTGCAATTAATAATTTAAGAAAATTCCTTAGTCTATTAAATAGACTAAGTCGAGATGCCCTATCGCCTCATCTAAATATTACACATGAAGCAATATACCAAAATGATGACATAGATAAGAATACGGGTTTCATAAAATCATTCTTTCCAGCTAGTTACGATATTCACAGGGCTTGTTTTGATAATAAATATAACTTCTACCAAAGAATTGGGGATAATCATATGCCAATGTCTTCAAAGGAAGAGCTGACCAGGCTAATGCTTAGGAACAGAGCACCGAAATTAAAACTAAAAGTAGTGGTATCGATAAATTCTCACAGAAGAAATGATAAAGGTGACATAGTAGCTGGAACAAAGCTTTTAACCTTTGCCTTAAAAAATGATGGTAATGAAATAGCGGAGTTTCCAAGTTTAATTGTTCGGTCTCCGTTGATTTTGGGAGCATTTGACACCTTCAATGGAACCAGTGCACGTGTTGGTACTTTTTTCCCAGTTGTTGGCCAGGATAATTTGAAACAGTTTATACCTACAGCTGGATTTGTTATCCACCCTAATCAAGAAATTACCGTCGGAAGCGCTCTTCAAAAAAATCTTAAAGACATTGAGATTACTTATGAGTGTTATGCAAAAAATATGCCTGTTATTGAGGGTAAAATCATTACATGAGTTTTAAACTCCTAGTGTAATGAATCTGAGCACATAATAAAGTCACATGAAACCAAACAAAAAAATAAAGCTGGGGATATATTTAAGAGTATCAACCGCAGAGCAAAGCCGAAAATTCGGCCTAGATACCCAACTAAGAAAAATCAAGGCCTACATCAAATACCACGAAGACGATGGATGGGTTTTTGATGAAGATCTGGTGTACAAAGACGAAGGACTGTCAGGAACGCTACCGCCCGAAGGAAGACCAGCACTTCTCCGTTTGATGAAAGATGCCAAAAAGGGCAAGTTTGACTTTGTGCTTGTATACAAGCTAGATCGATTCTTCAGATCCATGCGCCTTTTGCTAGAGACAATCGAGAATCTCCAAAAATTGAATATTGGCTTTGTCTCAGTATCAGAGAAATTCGACACCAGCCCATTGGGGAGGCTTTTAATGAACATCTTCGGCACGCTCGCTCAATTTGAAAGAGATCTAATCATAGAGCGAACCAGTGAGGGGAAAATCAGTGCCGCCAAGGCCGGTCGATATGTGGGAGGTGCCATCCCTCTTGGCTATCGCGTTAAACCGATTAAAGATAGTAAAAACGGTAAAACAATTGCTCCTGACAAAGAAGAAGCTCAAATTGTTAAGGATATTTTTTATTGGTTTGTGGATTTAGATCACACCCCACTAGAAATTGCTCGAGCCCTGACCAAAAGAGGGGTGCTGACCAACAAAGACAAAATGCATAAAGGCAAGTATAGAAAAGCCAATCCCGTTGGCAAATGGAACGAAACCACCATTCGAAGAAAGCTCTCAGACCCCCACTATATCGGCAAATATTACTACAATCGAAGAGACGGGAGCGGTAAGTTAAAAGCAAAAGAGGATTGGGTCGAAATGGAATGCCCACGAATCATCAATGACGAAACGTTTAATAGAGCTCAAAAGAAGTTAGAAAAAATGAAACGCGGTAGCAACTACAAAAAATATGACTACCTTTTCTCAAGTAAAATCGTTTGTGGTGATTGTCATTCAAAGTTCACCGGCTGCATGTCAACCAAGAAGACCAAAAACTATCGATGTCTCAAGACCAATAAGTCAAAAGTAGTGCACCCCTGTAAAGCCTCAGGCATTTCTGAAAAAATACTAGAAGCAAATCTATTCCCCATCATTCAGCACTTTTTAAAACACCCCAAAGAAGCCATAGAGAGCCTAGAAAAGAAGCTAGCAGCTAATAAGCAATACAACTTCTACAAAGAGCAAAAGAAGACCATTGACCTACAATTGAACAAGATAGAGCAAAAGCGAAAAATCTTGGTCGACATTCGCATGAATCAGCAGATTTCTAAAGAAGAATTTAATGAACGACTCAAACTCCTAAAAAACGATAAGGAGCTCCTAGAGGAAGAATTGCAAAGCGTTGAATCCATGCTCACCACCCACCAGCTCAAAAAGGAAAAAATCAGTTCCGTTAAAGAAAAACTAAAAAAATACAAAAAGAAACTCGATAATCCTACTTATAAGGACAAATTGGAAATCATTCAAGGAATCGTGAAACGTGTTACCATAAAGGGAAATGACGTCAGGATGGAATTATTCATTCCTAGAAAACAACAGAAAAAAGCTGTTAAGTCAAAGGACATGTATGGAGGTACCGGTGGGATTTGAACCCACGAATGGCGGTTTTGCAAACCGCTGTGTTAGACCACTTCACCACGGTACCTTAATTTGTCAGCCTATTAGTTTTATCAAAAATACACTTAAAATGCAACTCACTTCTTTAAAAAGCTTGTCACCATGGCACCCACTTCATCCCGTAAGTTTTCAGGAGTATCAATCGGCATGGCACCTGTGATCGTGTAGCCAGTTTGCCCCTGGGTGGCGTAGAGCTGGATGAAGCGTAAGAGTTTTTCGGTGGGATTGAGTCGGGCTTGAAAAATATGAACTAGAGCTGATTCCCCTCCTAGATCGACAGATGCTTCTTGGATTTTTTCGTAATCGGTTAAATTGCGCGCGGCCAAGCTGATGTTTGAACGCCCAAAATCTACCGAACTTAAAGCGGAATCAAGCCCCTCTTCGGTCACACTTACATTTAAATAAAACCCGTTGTAAGCCTCCGGGGCAACAAAGGCCAACTTAGCTTCTTCCGGAATACCAGGATAAAAATCTGCCTCCGTCAGGGTCGTCCAGGCGGGGTTTGTGTTGATGGTATAACTTCCTGCATCATAAGCACCAAGATTGCTTTCTGGAGCCTCCTCTCCACAGCCAGAAAGGGTGAAGGCGAGAGTCAACGCCAATGAAATCAATAGGCTCTTTTGGGTCCAGTTTCTCATATTTTTTATTTGGATTAGATGCCCTCATCTTAGCAGACGCTGGGTTATTATTACAAGTGGGGATGGGGGTTCAATTTTTTTAAAGTTCATGTTAAAATGAGGCTGTTTATTACCACATGATTATGGCTTGGCTTCAACAATACCCCATCCTCCTCCCCTTCATTTCTATTTTAGGCGCAGAGATCACCAAATTTATGGTGGACTGGATCAAACAGCGTGACAAAAAACGCTTTGTGAATCCTGGAGGAATGCCTAGTGGTCACTCGGCCTTTGTTTCATCGTTGGTGGTGGTGGTGGCTTACCGTGAGGGTATTGAATCCACCTTGTTTGCTGTGGCGGCTGTGATTGCCTTGATTGTGATGTATGACGCGATTCATCTAAGAAACGAAGCGGGTAAGCATGCCACAGCCATCAATTTACACCATGACGCGGAGCTTGAGGAATCCCTGGGTCATAACCACTGGGAAGTGATTGTGGGCTCTTTGTTTGGGGCTACATTATCGTTCGTCCTTTTGGTGGTGTAATTTATACCCCTTAGATCTCATTCTATTTTTTAGGATTCTAAACTTTCCCATTCCGCCTTACTAATACCTGCTTGTCTTAAAATTTCAGCCAGTAAACCAGCACCAATATTACCTCGATGAGGATTAGGAATACGAATTTTTAGCTCTCCTTTTTTCATGAAACCATGGCGTCCTCCTGAAAAAGGACCTTCAAAACCTAATGATTTAAATTTTTGAATTAACTTCCGTCGCGAAATAGTCTTAGGCATGATTCAAAATGGGAACCACCCTGGCGCGTGAGCGATTTTTAGGATTAAATCCGGGAATTTTATCGCCATCTTGCAACTTTAAAATCAACCACTCCTCTAAAGTTTCTCGTAGATCTTCTCGACAGGACTCAAGCGAATCCCCATTGCCCCACACCCCCTTTAAGCGGGGGATTTCCCCAAAATAGCTGCCATCTTCTAGCATTTTATATTTGGCTCTCGAAAGTTGAGTGTAAATGTATTCAGTAATCATAAAAAGTGATTATAAGTACATTATATCATTAAAGTACACGCGCTTCAATCTCCTCCAACACCCCCTCCACAAACTCAGCCTTCGACTTTAGCACCTGCTCCTTGGTTTTATAATCCCGTACAGTCACGGTTTGATGCTTCACCTCCTCATCCCCCATCACCAACATGTAGGGTATTTTTTGCTTATTGCATTTGACATAATTTAAAATTAGTTATATAATTAAAAATGTATTTAAACAACAAAAAAATGCGCCCAAAAAATACTAGCCAACTCCTACCTCAAATTGATGCCTTCCTGACTCAATTATCGGAAGAAGATCGAAGGACAGTTGTTAATAATATAGGTACCCTAACTGGCTTAAAATCACTTGATCTAGCTACATTAGATGAAGCAGGCTTAGGCGAAAATGTAAGATCCTGCATTACACGAAATCTAGAACACTATATTAGTTTTTTAAGGAAAAACCAGGGAGCCCCTCACTATCTCAAGGCCGCTGATAATCAAAGGTTATACAATCAAATAGTTAGCAATCCTAAAGCCAAAGCAATTATTGATAGATGTAGAAAAATTTGTGATGAACATCGTGCTGAATCTCATGCTTATAGAGAAGTAGGGGATCTAAAGTTTAAGTTAGACTTATCTACAATAGAAGGTTATTTAGGCAGTGGACGGGAGGGGGATGCATTTGAAATTGAGACAGATGATGGAAAAGTTGTACTTAAAGTGTGTAGCAATGAACCACATGCAACCTATAGAAGCATCACTGCTCTCAGAGCTGCAGAAAGCATCTCAAGCAAGACACCCCAAATCATCTGCTACTCTTTAGCTGATAATATTGTAGTGATGACGCGAGCAAAGGGCGAGCCCCTTTCTCCAGAACTCCTTGAAAAAAATCAATCTATTCGTGATGAACATGTTTCTAATTTAATTAATGATATCGATCAGTTAAATAAGGCTGGAATTCAAGTTGATATATCCCCTCCTGACTTTCTTTATGATTCGGAGGATGGTTTTTCAATCATCGATTTTACAAAAGCTGAAGCTGAAGGAGTAAATTCTCCTAACTTGAGTGAAATGGCATTTGTCTTTGTGAATAACTGCTTACTTTTTCATTTCCGTCGAAAAGATCGGGCCTCAATAGACGAGATTAATGTTGCAACACGCCTTATTCTTGAGCCATTAAAAAAAGAACGCCCTGATTTACTTGGAAAAATAGCACAACCAAAAGAACGCCACAAATCATTCATCTACCACCTCTGGATGGCAACAGGGACTCAATCAAGAGACAATCCGGCTGAATATAAGCAACTTTTTGATAAACTCATTAAAGATTTTAAATTCAATGATCCCCGCCGTTAAAGTAATTATAGCTTCCGCGCTTCAATCTCCTCCAACACCCCCTCCACAAACTCAGCCTTCGACTTTGGCACTTGCTCCTTGGTTTTATAATCCCGCACAGTCACGGTTTGATTTTTAACCTCCTCATCCCCCACCACCAGCATGTAGGGTATTTTTTGCTTTTCTGCCTTGCGAATGCGTTTTCCAAGGGAATCTTCGGCAGTGAATATTTCGACTCGAACATTTTTTTTGAGAAGCTCCGCTTCTATCTCTCGAACATAGTCATCGTGCACCTCTGCCACAGGAAGCAAAGCCACTTGCGTGGGAGCAATCCATGTGGGGAAAGCCCCTCCAAAATGTTCGATGAGCACGGCCATAAAACGCTCAACCGAACCGAGAATGGCTCGATGAATCATGATGGGGCGCTGATCCTCACCCTGGTCATCAACGTATTTGAGCTCAAAGCGTTGCGGCAGATTGAAGTCGAGCTGAATGGTAGCTAATTGCCATTCTCGACCCAGTGCATCGTAGGCCATAAAATCGAGCTTTGGCCCATAAAATGCTGCCTCTCCCACCCCCTCGAGAACCTCTTTAGCACCAATTTTTTCAAGTACTTCAGCCAATTTTGCTTCGGCATTCTTCCATATATCAGCTCCACCTAAATATTTTTCTGGTGTTTCAGGATCATGAGTGGAAAAGCGAACTTTTAGCTCCATTCCCATCACCTCATAAAATTTTTGAATCATCTCATAAATTTTCATGGCTTCTTCCATGATTTGATCAGGACGGCAAAATACATGAGCGTCGTCTTGTGTTAAGGCGCGCACGCGACTGAGCCCATGAAGCTCACCCTTTTGCTCATTTCGGTAACAAACTGTGACCTCGGAGTAGCGAAGGGGAAGGTCGCGGTAGCTGCGAGAACGTGAGGCGTAAATTTGAGTATGATGAGGGCAATTCATTGGTTTCATGGCAAATTCTTCATCTTTTCCAGTAGAAATCTTGAAGAGATCGTCTTTAAACTTTTGCCAATGACCACTGGTTTCATAGAGTTCTTTTTTGGTGATGTGAGGAATGTGCACCCGCTTGTAACCCAAAGGCTCCTGCAGTGATTGTACAAATTCTTCTAAATCACGACGCATCTGAGTACCCCGAGGTGTAAAGAGTGGAAGGCCAGATCCAACCAATTCTGAAAAAGTAAAGAGATCGAGCTCTTTTCCTAACTTGCGATGATCTCGCTTTTCTGCCTCACGTCGCTGCTCCAAATATTGCCCTAATTCTTCTTTGGTTTCAAAACCTAGCCCATAAATGCGCTGTAGCATAGGGTTTTTTTCACTCCCTTTCCAATAAGCCCCTGCAATTTTATCAAGCTTGAACGAGCCATTTTTTATCTGATTGGTGGATTCAATGTGACCTCCACGGCACAAATCAACAAAAGGTCCATTGCGGTGGAAGCCAAGTTCAGTCGCCCCTTCTGCCTTAAATTGCTCGGCCAACTCAACTTTGTAAGACTGCTTGATGCTTTTCAAAAACTCAATCGCCTTGTCTACGGGCTCCATTTCGCTAGTAAAAACTTGGTTTTGTTTGACGATGTGCTTCATCTTTTTTTCGAGGATGGGCAGGTCTTCGGGAATCAAGGTTCGTGGAAGTTCAAAATCGTAGTAAAAGCCATTGTCGATGGCAGGTCCGATGCCTAATTTTGCCTCAGGGAACATGTCTAAAACCGCTTGGGCAAGGATGTGAGCGAGACTATGGCGCTTGACTTCGAGAGTTGGAGACATTTTGATTTTCTTAAAAATAAAAGCACTTTGAATTATAGCAAGCAACGGATAACGAGACAACGGGTAACGAGATGACTTAGTTGTGGCTGGGGGTTTGGATTTTAGTTATTGGGAGATTCCACGGTCGGTGCCGTGGAAAAAAAATACCCCAACACTAATGAATTGGAGAGAATTACCTCTCCACGCCGAAGTTTTTATCTCTCCACGCTGAAGCTTTTATCTCTCCACGCCTCCGAGCGTGGAGTCCCACTAATCACCAAGCGCAAAAAAACGCTTACAAACTTATAACTCCTAACTTGTCTAAAAGCTACTTCATTATCAGAAGGGTAAAAGGATTTAAGCACAATCTTAAGGTCAGTTGAACCTGAAAACCTAATCCACAACTAGAATTTTTTAAAAATTAGTCATTTTCTTTTTTTGCAAGCCCTATGCTAAAATTGATCCAGTATTAAAAAAACAATTTATGGGCACTACCATCTTCATCTACGTCGTCCTCCTCCTTATCTTTATTGCCATCAGCGGGTTGATTTTTAGACACACCTTAAAATTCAGCTACCTCAGCCCAAAATTCAGATACATTGTTGTTCTATTCGCCTTCATTTCACTTGCCCTCATCATCCTCTCGGTCTATTTACTCTCCCAAGTGGATAATAGTAGCAACTCTACCCCCATCAATAACACCCCGAGCACCTCAGGTGAGTTGAATTTTTAGCTTAAAGTTTTTGCTTTAAAATTTAGAATTTAAAATTTAGAATTGGAATTCCTCACCCCTGCCATCATTGCCCTTGGTTTAACTGTTTTGGCTGGATGGTTTGCCATTCGTTTTTTTCCACAGTGGGGGCTTTTGGACAATCCTAAAAAATACGGACTCAAGCGCTCCCCCATCCCCTATCCAGGCGGTGTTTTGTTGTTCTTTGTCTTTGTATTACTGGTGCTTCTTTTTTTGGATGTTACGCCTAAATTGATAGGGTTGGTTTTTGGCAGTGGCCTACTAGTTCTCATCAGTTTTTTGGACGACCGCATGAATCTTCCAAGTCTCTTTCGACTGGGGATTCAAATTGTCGTCGGCCTCACCATGGTGCTTTCAGGGATTGGCGTCGAGGTGATCACCAATCCTTTTGGAGGTGTGATTGAGCTCAATCAACTGAAGTTTTTATTTGAATTTGGAGCCCAGAGCACCGAAATAATGGCCTTATCTGGCTTATTCACCTTGGTGTGGATTGTTCTGATCATCAACACGATGAACTGGATGGATGGGATTCCAGGATTGACCAGCGGCTTGACCTTTATTGGGGGGCTGACCATGTTTTTTTTGAGTATTTCGGAGGTGGTGAACCAGCCTCAAACGGCCATTTTAGCCATCATCGTCGCCATGATGGCGCTGGGGTTTTGGCTTTTTGATTTTTATCCGCCCAAAATCATTATTGGGGATTCAGGGTCGATGTTTTTTGGCCTCCTCTTGGCGGTTTTAGCTATTTTTTCAGGGGGGAAAATTGCGACGGCTTTTTTGATTTTAGGCTTTCCCATTTTGGATGCCTTCTTTGTCATCTTTCGCCGCCTGGCCAACAAAAGAGCTCCATGGAAGGGGGGAGAATGGGACCGTGAACGCAAGGCGGTTCATCTACACCATCGTCTTTTGGATTTTGGTTTTAGCGAGCGGCAGGTACTCCTTTCTATCTATGCTTTAGCAGCTACTTTTGGTATCACTTCTCTATTTTTGGACACGCGTGGTAAATTTTGGGCCATTGTTTTGATTTTTGTGCTTTCCATTGTGCTGAGTTTTTTGTTGCGAACGAGGAAGAAGCGGTGAGCGGAGAGCGTTTAGCGGTGAGCCTTAAGCTGACAGCTAGCCGCTTATCGCTAACCACTAATTTTATGTTGCCAAAACGTCTCAGTCGAAAAACCATTTATAAAAGCCAGTGGATCAACCTTCATGTCGATCGAGTCAAAATGCCCTCAGGAAAAATCATTGAGGAATATCATTTTATAGACCTTCTCACTGATGGAGTAGTGGCATTGATGATGAATTTAAAAAAAGAAATTTGCCTAGTTAAAGCCTATCGCTATCAAACTCAAAAAATTGCTTGGGAGCTATAGCTGAATCACTATAATTTGGCATAAAATGAGATTCTCAATGAGCTTATTCTAATTATTTTTTGAGGTGATAAATTGTGCCATTTTAAATTGGGTTAGCTATACCTGCTGGGCGAATGGACTCTGGAGAAACTCCGGAAGAATCTGCTTCCCGAGAATTACTATAAGAAACTGGATACCAAGCAAAGAACCTTAAAAAAATATTAGATTTTGATGCTTTAAATGGAATGTCTAACTTCAAAATGCATGTTTTTTTGCTGAACTTGAATCAAACGAGCAGGCAAAATTTGATGAACATGAAATCAGTGAAGTCAATTGGCTTTCGATCGACGAAATCAAGCAAATGATTCAAAAAGGTGAGATTTGTAATGCAGGAAGCCTCCTCACACTTTCGTTTTATATGAATGATTTTTTTGGTTAAAAATAGGTCTGTATTAGCTCATTAGAAAACCTGACTTAACTTATGATGTTTTTGAGCAAACAGTTTTAACAATGATAGCCACTTTTTTTTCAATAGTTTTCAATAGCTTGATCGGATCTAGTTTAACATATTGATC
>Ga0316189_10005805_pt1 | contig 11838 bp, 9 predicted proteins | sample LowCovwburrow_MG_FD_204930 | JGI IMG/M metagenome (GOLD analysis project Ga0316189, IMG submission 204930) | Coastal sediment microbial communities from Maine, United States - Lowes Cove worm burrow | ecosystem: Environmental > Aquatic > Marine > Coastal > Sediment | place: USA: Maine... | reverse complement strand
TCGCAGTGCGGAATTTGATCGACTACCCCCTGTGTACCGAGCTTGCGTACGTCGCGAACGGAGAGGATATTCGATCCAGCAGCGCGCGCCGCATCGTAATCCGCCCGGTTTGATGACGATACATTGCGAATGCCCATTTGCGTCATGCCGACGACATGATCCATTTCCGATGCGCGTCGCAGCGGATTACCGTGGCCATAACGCACGCCATGACGTTCATCGACGAAATCGAGGTGGGCGTCAAAATGCAGAATATGAATAGGTCCCTGGTCGGCAAAGGCCTCTATGATGGGTGCATGTACCGAATGATCACCACCGATTGAAACCGGCATAGCGCCGCATTCCAGGATCTTGCTGACCGCGGTAAAGGTATTGCGATGGCTCTTTTCCATATTGGTATGGACGATATCAACATCGCCAACATCGACCACGCGTACTTTATCTTTCTCCAGATAAAGTTTGTCGTCTTCAAAATCATAAGCGCCGCCATGACCAAAGGAAAACAAAGTCGATGCCTCGCGCACACCGCGCGGCCCGAACCTTGCGCCGGAACGCCACTGCGTACCCATATCATTGGGGACACCCAGTATGGCGACATCAGCATCGATATTATCCCAGTCGGTGCAGGCAGGTGATTTGGCAAAGGTACAATGACCGACAAAGGGTAAATCAAGGCGGCCGGATTCGTATTGATTTTCCATTTGCATTTACTCGTCGATGAAGTTATCGGGTAGTTTACCAGCGTATTCGCAGGAATGGTGCTTTGTGAAGGTTGAGCCGCTACTGCCCGGATAGGAAACCGAATGTGATTCAGAACACATTAATCGCATCTCGATTCCATTATTCTCCGTCTATCAGAAAGCATCGGATAAAACCCGTGGACCAACACCATCCAATAATTGCAAAGCAACTGTTCGAAGGCAGCGAGAGCGCCAGTCGCAGGCGAACTTCAGATAACCCCCAACCACTGGACTACGTGACAGAGGAACTGGTGAAAGAAATCATCGAAGGCCAGCCCCGCAAGTCACAACCTCAGAAATCGTTCATACAGAAACTGCTTAAGCTGAATTAATTTTAGCTTTCAAGCTTGAAAAATTGCCCCAGAAGCTACCTGTTGCGAAAGCAATTAATGAGAGGGCCATGAACGTCAGAATCGGCAACATTGTCGCACTCATATACGGCTTGACGTTGTCAATGACGAAATCGGTCAGACCCAGTGCATCGCTCACGTCCTTAAGCATAAACGACACTACGATGATCGCCATTGCTTGAAGCAATCAAGGGTTTAGTCAAAGAGCTACTGAAGTAAAAATTGAAATTGAAATAAGACCTCCATCTGAACTCGAGCAAGAGGTTTTACACGGACAGCTGCATGCCGCGATTTGTCCCTGCCCGGTATGTGTTTCGGGTATTGAATACAATCCGCTATTTTAAGAGCAACAGCTTTTGTATTGTAGTCATAATCATCCGTTGTTTAAAGCTGATGAAGTGACTGCCACCGCGATTCGAGGTCTGCGTATTGTCGCTCGAACCTATATGCATGCAGGTGATTTAAAACTGCTTGGTGTTAGTTTGGCATCTGCTTTGATCGACAATGTAGAAGCGCAGACCTTACTGATTCTCACCGGCGAATACATCGGCTTTCTGCCTTCGCACTATGCGCAGCAATGGGTTGGCAAAGGTCAGCTTCGGGCACTGCTACCCGAGCAACTGTTTTATTCTTCGGATATGGAGTTAATCGTCAAATCAGGTGCGTTTCGATCTCCGGTATTAACGGCATTTCTGGAGGAACTGACCGGGTTGATTCTATAAGTCATTGCTATTCGATATTTAGCTAATCAGATATTGCTCCAATTCCCCTCTGATATTCGGGGTGAAACCCAATCCGGGTTCTTCGCTGAGTGTCGATTTACCGTTGTTAATGATATTTAGCGGTCCGCACAATTCGCTACGTAGCGGGTTTTCATTGGCATCAATTTCTAACATACCATCGCCTCCAACGGCGGCGAGTAAATGAGCTGAAGCCAGCAAACCAATACCACCGCCCAGGTAGTGCGGGCAAAAGCACGCGGAGGATTTTACGATATCACGAGCGGTAGGCAGGCAAGCGCTAAAGCCACCCCATTTGGCCAGATCAGGTTGAATAAATTTTAATGTTCCAGAATTCAGCGCCAAATTGAACTGTTCCGTACCCACCAAGTTTTCCCCGCCAGCCAATGGAATATTGCTAGATTCAGACAATTCCTGCCACTCATTTAATGGACTGGTTACCTTTAATGGTTCCTCCAACCAGGTTAGGTTAAAAGTGTCTAAATAGGTGACTGCCTTTTTTGCAGTTATAAGATCCCAACCCTGATTCGCATCCACCATTAGTTTGACATCTTCTCCTAGTACAGAACGCAAAATCCTTAAATTATCGCAATCACGTTGTTCGCCAAATCCGATTTTAAGTTTAAATCCACGATGGCCTTCTTGCATTTTTTTGGCTGCAAGCTGTTCTGGGTTAGTCGGGTTTAGCCCACTGGCATAGACATTTATAACCGGATCATGTCCTCCCAGATATTGCCACAACGGTATTTCCTGCCGCTTTGAAGCCAGATCCCATAACGCTTGATCGATACCCGCTATAGCTTGAGCAAAAGGCCCTGGTTCAGCACTTTGAATCGCCAGTATTTCAACTTTTCTGGTCAGTTTAGAATATATGCTTTGTGGTCGATCGAAATCTTCGCCAACAAACATAGGTGCTAAAATATGATCGATAATTCTTTTTCTATGCTCAGCGCCCACTGAAGGAAAATTGCACCAGACTTCCCCCCAACCTTCAAAACCATCGGCATCGGTAACACGGACCAGGACCATAGGACGATCTTGCATGAGACCAAACGATGTTTGTACTGGCGTTGCAAGTGGGTAGCGATAGACGAATGTTTCGAGCTTACGAACATTTAGTGTTTTATTCATTGGCTAAGCTCCATTTTCAACTCTATATATTCGCTTCGGTAAGTAATATCAGCGAGATAAATGATGTTACTGTCTTCGTCACAAATTATACGGCGGACTTCGGCCGTGGGTTCACCCACCGGGATATTGAGTAGCCTGGCGGTTTCTATATTTGCTTTTGACACCCTCAGAGTTTGCCAGCCGCGCGCAAATTTGAAGGCTGGCAGGGATGACATGACCTCCAGAGCTAGTTCATTTCTGAACCTGTCCGGTGCTTGCTGAAACAAATCGTCGGCGATGTATAACGAAATGACACAATATTTTTCATTACCCCGTTTGTGAACCCTGCGAATGTGACTGTAGGCCTCAAGAAGCGTGCCTTCGTCATCGGTTACCTTTGGTGAATCTTTTGTTTCGTGGGTATTGTTGAGTAAGGGTATATCGCCCTGGTAGATGTTAACCAGATCTTCAAATGAAGAACTCAAATTGAGCGGCCGAGCTTTATTTGGCTGACGAATAACGGAAGTACCCAGCCCTCTCTTAGCCTGCACCAGACCTTCATCGCTTAGCAGACTAATTGCCTGCCGTATGGTGATTCGTGATACCGAGAGCTCTTCCATCAAAACCTCGATAGTTGGTAATTTGCTACCCACAGTCCATATGTCATCGGATAATCTCTGCCGCAGCTCATTCGCACACTGTACATAAAGAGGGAGGTGGCTGTGGCCAAACAAGGGGTGGGAGGTCGATATTTCATGGGTCATTTTTTGCGCCAAAGTTAAATTTTATTGTCTACTCGATATAGCCAGTTGACATTATGCACTGATTGTGTGAAGTTATATAGTCATAATGTTGTGACATTAAGTTTATATAATTTTTTTGGGACAAATTTTGCCTTCAACTAAAACTGAATACGACTACATCGTTGTTGGATCCGGCTCTGCGGGTTCGATAATAGCAAACCGATTATCCGCTAATCCAGATTGCCGTGTTCTGGTTTTGGAAGCAGGTGGTCACGACAGCAATTTCTGGTTGAAACTACCGGTTGGCTATTTTCGAACAATTTACGATAATCGTTTTTCGCGCACATTTAAGACCGAACCATGCGAAGGCGATGGTCATCGTGGTATTGATTGGCCGCGTGGCCGGATTGTCGGTGGATCGAGTTCGATTAACGGCTTAATTTTTATTCGCGGACAGCATGAAGACTTCGATGATTGGGCGTCTCTCGGTGCTCGTGGCTGGTCTTATAACGACGTGTTGCCGTATTTTCGATCATTGGAAACCTATCAAAACGGTGACCCATATTACCGTGGGCGTTACGGCGAAATGACGGTTTCCGACCTTCGCAACGACCACGCTTATTGTAAAGCGTGGCTAGCGGCGGCACTGGAGCATGGTCTTCCAGATAACCCGGACTTTAACGCTGCCTCTACCTACGGCGTAGGTGCATATCAATTGACCTTGTCGGGACGCTGGCGAGCGAGCACAGCCAAATGTTTTCTGAAACCTGCATTAGTAAGACCCAATCTGGATTTAAAAACCCGGGCGCTTGTCAGTCGTGTTCTGTTTGACGGGCAAAAAGCAACAGGGGTTGAGTGGGTGAGCAATGGCAAAACGTATAAAACCAATGCTACGCAGGAAGTCATTCTTTGTGCTGGCGCACTACAGACGCCTCAACTTTTACAATTGTCCGGAATCGGTTCTGCCGAATTATTAAAGAAGCATAACATTCCGATAAAGGCAGATTCACCAGAAGTGGGTGAGAATTTGCAGGACCACTATCAAATGCGTGTCGTGGTGAAGTTGAAAAAACGCCATTCCTTGAATAACGATGTACGTAACCCTTTAAAGTTAATGCAAATGGGAGCGAGTTGGTTATTCAATGCTTCAGGGCCGTTAACTGTCGGTGCGGGTCAGGTCGGTGGCGCGGCCTGTACATCATATGCGGTTAATCAACGGCCCGACATTCAATTCAATGTCATGCCGCTGTCAGTGGATAAGCCAGGTGTGCCCATGCACTCCTACCCCGGGTTTACCACGTCTGTGTGGCAATGCCATCCATCTAGTCGTGGTTCAGTTCAGATTAATTCAGTCGATCCGACGATTCAGCCCACAATTGAATCCGGTTATTTTAGCGAAGAGATGGATCGTAAGGTAATGGTTGACGGTATAAAAATCGTTCGTGATATCCATGCACAGCCATCATTTCGAGATTTGTGGGACGAAGAAATGATGCCGGGTAACGCGGTTAAAAGTGATGCGGAAATCCTGGAGCAAATTCGCTCAAAGGGCAGTACTGTTTTCCATTGTGTAGGCACTTGCCGAATGGGTAATGATGAACAGTCAGTAGTCGACCCATCACTAAGAGTGCGCGGAGTAGAAGGTTTACGAGTAGTCGACGCTTCTGTTATGCCGAAAATCACATCCGCAAATACCAACGCAGCAACACTTATGATCGCAGAAAAAGGCGCACATGCCATTCTCGAATCATAAGCCAGGCGTACTTGTATGCAATGCCTGCATTCGAGTTCTTGATAGATAAATTTCAGTGATATAAAACCTTTGGAGGATTAAATGAAACAGTTTAAAAAATGCATTTCGGGTGTAGCGCTAGCCACTAGCCTGGCCGCTACCACCGCTTTTGCTGGTAACCCGATCGACTGGACATCGGCGCCAGAGAAAGACGATCAAATCGTCATGAAAATAGGTCATTCTGTCAACATAGAATGGAGCTCACATACGGCAACATTGAAACGTTTCGCTGAACTGGTATCGATATATTCGAACAACGAAATCCGAGCCGAAATTTTCCCCGGCGCACAACTTGGTGGTGAACGGGAGATGCTCCAACAGGCACGTCAGGGCGTATTACATGTCACTTTACCGGCAACCAACAATGCTGCGGCACTGGCACCTAGTTTGAATGTTTTTATTCTGCCTTATTTGGCGACAAGCACAGAACAGGTCAATCACCTTCAGGATAAGATTACGCCTTTTCTGGTACCAAGAGTTATCAAAGAAGCGGGTGTTCGTATTGTCGGTTGGGAAAATAGCGGTTGGAGAGCGTTTTTCTATAAATCTGATAAAGCGATCGAGAAACCGTCAGATATCTCTAATTTGAAAATGCGTGTTCCGCCAAATCCTATTATGGTGGCATCGTATAAAGCCTGGGGTGGCAATCCGACCCCATTAGCCTGGAAGGAGCTTTATAGCGCGCTACAGCAAGGTGTCGTAGAAGGTGGTGACAATCCTGTTACCGATGTTATTGGCATGCAGTTTCATGAAGTTATCAATCGCATGACGACCTTCCACTACACAATATTGACCCATCCAATCATGGTTAGCGAACGCTGGTTTCAGAAACTTTCTAAAGAGCACCAGGAAGTTATTTTACGAGCTGGTCGCGAAGCCACTGATTACATTCGTTGGTGGCAGCCTATCGACGAAGCTAAATGGTGGGCGGAAGCTGAAAAAGCCGGCGTAAAAATCACTGCGATTGAAGATGAATCAGAGTGGATCGAGAAAGCACGCGCCATTTGGCCTGACTACTACGAAACGATTGGCAAAGATGGCAAGGACGTCGCTGATCGAGCTTTGAAAATTCTGGCTGATTTCAAATAACACTATATTTGAGTATTGCTTCAAGATTCTGGGGTGACAGGCTGATTGCCTGCCACCCCGGATCGGCCTCAGGGCCGCTATCTTGATGACTTTATGATCTGCTTATACGAGGTGTAATGAAAGTGCGAAAAATACTAACCACGAGTCTATTTTACTTTTCCGCATTGCTACTGTGTGTGATGGTCACTTCGCTTTTTACGCAAGTTTTGGCGCGTGAGTTTAAATGGGATGTTGACTGGTCGGAGGAGCTCGCCCGGTTTAGCTTTATTTCAGCTGTTTTTCTAGCCTCAAGCTATGCCACGCTGACTAAGTCACATTTGCAGGTGAGCTTTTTTTCAGATCTGGTTGCGAGAAAAATTGGTCGGGTTTATGTGTCAAAGTTTCATACCGTTGCGCAATTCCTGTTCGATACTGCTGTCATTTATTACGCATCAATCAATCTGATTGACGGTATTCGCTATCCTAATATTTCACCGTCTCTTGGATTTAACCAGAATTACTTATTCGTTCTGATGATACTGGGCTTTGGGCTTTCCGCGCTGATTCATTTACTGGACATGTTCTCAGATACACCGATTGACTCCGAACCGAAAACCCCTGTGATATCGGGCGAATAACATGAACGAAATCCATCTAACATTATTGATACTGTTCCCGCTTCTTTTGTTAAGCGGCATCCCGATTTATGCCGCACTTGGCATCACCGGTTTTGCGGTCACTTTCCTGACTGGTAGTCCGCTCGATTTTGCCAGTCAAAGCATATTAAACGGTCTGGATAATTTTCCATTGCTGGCTATCCCTGCATTTATTCTGGCTGGGAATATTATGGAGCGAGGAGGGATTACTAACGACATTATTCGAATATTCCGCCACTCGTTTGGCCACATTCCGGGTAGCCTCGGCATTGTAACTATTTTCTCCTGTATGTTTTTTGCGGCAATATCTGGGTCCGGCCCTGGTACCGTTGCCGCCATTGGCGCCATTTTAATCCCTGCGATGATACGTTATGGATACCCCGCACCTTACGCAGCAGCGGTATCGGCTACAGGCGGTACTCTGGGTGTCATGATTCCACCTAGCAACCCGATGATCATTTACGCCATTATTGCAAATGTCTCGATTGCTGACTTATTCATGGCTGGCATGGCGCCTGGTATCTTAACTGGATTTTGTCTTGCAGCAGTAGCTTACATACTTGCCAAACGCAGCGGAGTTGTGTTGATAGCCGATGAGGAAATCGATCAAAAAGACAGTGCACTAAAATTATTGTGGCAGGGCAAGTTTGCTTTATTTTTGCCGGTACTCATTCTTGGTGGGATTTATTCCGGTATCTTTACCCCGGTAGAAGCCGCCGTCGTAGCCGTTGTTTATGCACTCGTGGTAGCGGTTTTTGTTTACCGAATAATGACCTGGGAGGATTTGAAACTCGCTTTCGAGGGTGCATTGCGCATTTCAGGTGCGTTAATGATTGTTGTCGCCTGCTCGACGTTGTTTGCGAGGACAATTACTTTCGAGCGCATACCTCAACAATTAGTGGATATCTTTTCGCAAATCTCAACCAGCGGAATTGTTGTGCTGCTAATGATAAACGTGTTGTTACTGATTATCGGAACGTTTATGGAAACCATTTCTGCGATTATTATTCTGGCGCCGATATTGGTGCCGTTGGTAAAAAGTTTTGGAATAGATCCTATTCACTTTGGCATCATCCTGATCATTAATATTGAAATTGCTTTCCTGACGCCACCGTTGGGCGTCAATCTGTTTGTTGCTAGCCAGATTGCAAAAATCCCAATGGAAAAAATGGTCAAGGCGATACTGCCCTATATCGCAACGCTTATTGCTATCCTGTTAATCCTCACGGCATTTCCACAGATCAGCCTTTTTCTTCCAAACCTAATGCGATGATTCAGAATATGAAACTGAGTCTGCTCTATAAATCTATTGGCGTAACACGAGCTAACATATGAACTACGAAAAACTGGAACTTTTAATCAATGGCGAATGGCGATGCGGATCGTCGAGTAAAAATGAGCCGGTAATCAACCCGGCAACCGACGAAGTGCTCGGATTATTACCCCACGCCGATAGCAGTGATCTTGATCAGGCTTTATCATCCAGTGTCGATGGCTTTCATGTCTGGCGCAATATGGCCCCCATAGAGCGGCAGGCAATTATGGAGAAAGCGGCTCGATTGCTCGAAGTTCGTCATGAGGAAATTGCAATCAATCTTACCCTTGAGATGGGTAAGCCGCTAGTTGAATCGCGGCTCGAGCTGGGTGTGGCTATCGGTGTCTTACGTTGGTATGCCGAGGAAGGAAAACGTGCTTATGGTCGGGTGATTCCATCGAGAATTCCCGGTGTTCGTCAAATGGTATTTAAAGAACCCGTCGGCCCAGTTATCGCATTCGTGTCCTGGAATTTCCCCGCGCTCAATGTCATGCGCAAAGTTGCAGGCGCGCTAGCTGCCGGCTGTTCAATTATTATCAAAGCCAGTGAGGAAACACCGGCGACCTGTATCGCTATCGCGCGGGCTTTGACCCAGGCTGGATTACCAGCCGGTGTTTTGAGTCTCGTGTTTGGCGTTCCCGCTGAAGTTTCCAGTCATCTAGTCGCTTCGCCTGTGTCCCGTAAATTATCGTTCACAGGCAGTGTCCCGGTTGGCGCGCATTTGCAAAAACTGGCGGCTGATACGATTAAACGTTGCACACTAGAACTTGGTGGTCATTCACCCGTTATTGTATTCGAAGATTGTGATGTAGAAAGCGTAGCCAAACAGGCGGTTAGTGCGAAATTTCGAAATGCCGGGCAGGTTTGCGTTTCTCCTACCCGATTTTATGTACAGGAAAGTGTGTTAGATCGCTTTGCCGAAGCCTTTGCCGAGGCCACGGCCAAACTCAAAATTGGCAATGGAATGGATGCAGGCGTTGAAATTGGTCCTCTGATTGCCCGACGTCGTGTCATCGAAATGCAAAAATTTGTTTCCAATGCGGTAGATCAAGGTGCGGAAATAATGACAGGCGGTAACCACATAGAAGGTAAGGGCGCATTCTTCGAACCCACGGTTTTGAAAAACGTGCCAGAAAGCGCTCGAATTATGAATGATGAGCCTTTCGGGCCGGTAGCGCCAATCACATCGTTCAAAGATTTTGATGATGTTATGGCGCGAGCGAATCGGCTGTCGTTTGGGCTTTCTGCCTATGGTTTCACTGCTAATGGGGCACGAGGGAGGGCGATAGCAGCTCAAATTGAAGCGGGTATGTTCGGATTGAATTCCTTCATGATCGCAAGCCCTGAGACGCCGTTTGGTGGCGTGAACCACAGCGGCTATGGCTCAGAGGGTGGTATCGAAGGATTGGATGCTTACTTGCGCACAAAATTTGTTACAGAGAGCTGATTAACACCAAATTGCTGCCGATAAGATTCCATGGTCATTGCCATCTGTTTCTTAAACAAACGACGAAAGCTACTTTCGTCTTTGTAGCCAACTTCATAAACGATTTTACTGGATGGTATTTGCGTCAGTTCCAGTAGTTTACAGGCGCGGTTGATGCGCATGCTTTGCAGGTATTGCAGTGGCGAGCAGTGTAGTGATTTGCTAAAGCGTCGGTTCAACTGTCGATCACTGATATTCAGGGTTTTAGCGAGCTGGAGGAAATCGACTTCTTCGTGACTGTGTTGTTCGATCAGACGTTGTGCGCGTAATACCAGTTCGTCGGCGTGATCGGTGGTCTCGATGTTGGTTCGAAAGCGTTGGGGTGAAGGCGGGTGTAAATGCATCATCAATAATTTTGCGGTATCGACCGCGGTGCGATGCCCGGCGAAACGTTCCACCAGATGCATAACCAGATGCTCGTAAGCCATACCACCACCGATCACGCTGATGATGTTGCCATAGTCGGCAATCGCGTTATGCGTGTCGATTTTTATCTTTGGAAACATGCGTCGAAAATGCGGCTCACTCTTCCAGTGCATGAGTGCCGGGCGGTTATCCATGAGCCCGGCTTTGGCGAGCAGGAATGAACCACTGCAAATACTGATGAGCAATCCACCGGCTGCGTGGTGTTGTTCGATAACCGGAATGATTGGCGTTGCGTCTTCGACGGCTTTCTCAACCTTGTCAAATTCGCTGGAAGAATGAAATACCGCGGGAAATAGCCAGATGTCAGGTTGGCTTGCAAGCTGCTGGTATTCCGCCAGGCTGTAATCAGGTTGAATGCTCAGACCATTGGTGGGAATGACGGCCTGACCATCGATAGAAATGCTATCCCACTCGAACAGAGGTTTATGACCGGATTTCACCAGTGTGTAATTAGTTGCCATGAGTGCATCGACAATGCTGTGAATGCCGCTACCGATGCAGCGGTCAGCCAATAAAATAGCAATACGCATAGATATGTCCGAAATGACCAGTATTATGGCAAATATGACACTTTCGGTTTAAAAATACAATCGGCAAACTGGGCGCACTACTCAACAGGGAATACTCATGTCGCAGCTCATTGCCAGGACCAACAAATCGGTTAGCCAGAATATTTCTTCCAGCGGGCGACGCAAACGCGTCATTCCTTTGACTTATCAAATGCTGGGACTGGGCTTAAATTTTGTTTCGCACTTGCGCATGAACTGGGCTGCCGAGATATTGAAAGGCTTCTTCTTCACCGTATTTAAAACCCCGATGAAACCCTGGATAACCGAGTTCTGGCAACAGGCGGATTCCGTGGTCGATGTTAAGATTGGGAGTCAGAGTATTCCAGTTAGACTCTGGGGTGAAGGCCCATTGGTAGTCATGATGCACGGCTGGAGCGGCTCGGGTGCGCAGTTTCGCAAACTCATACCAGGCCTGGTTGAGGCGGGATACCAGGTCGCGGCATTTGATGCACCGGCGCACGGCGGCAATCCCGGTAAACAAACGCATTTGCTCGAATTCGTCGACACATTGCTGGCTATTCAAAATCAGATAGGCCCAATACAAACATTGATGGCGCATTCGTTTGGCGGCATGGCGTCAATGACGGCCAGTCACCGCGGATTGAATGTCGAGCAAATGGTGTTGTTTGCCCCACATCTTGATGTTAATGAAATTCACCAATCGTATAGTGACCTGTTGAATCTTAATCCAGAATTATCCAGGCGCTTCCACGATAAAATTGGCGCGCGCATGGCTGCGATAACCGGTCTCGATGATGTCTGGAGCTTCTTTACCCCGCAAAGCCTGCTCAATGATCGAGACTTTAGTGGTCTGCTGATTTTCGACAGCGACGACGAAGAAAT
>Ga0316189_10005804_pt1 | contig 11838 bp, 7 predicted proteins | sample LowCovwburrow_MG_FD_204930 | JGI IMG/M metagenome (GOLD analysis project Ga0316189, IMG submission 204930) | Coastal sediment microbial communities from Maine, United States - Lowes Cove worm burrow | ecosystem: Environmental > Aquatic > Marine > Coastal > Sediment | place: USA: Maine... | reverse complement strand
GGGGAGACCGGGGGAGACGGCGTCCTGGACCTACCGGAGGAACTCTACAACTACGCTGATCCCGACCTGCCCGCGCACTTCCTGAGCCCCACCGTCGTCGGCTTCGACAACACCCCCGGCGACAACCCGATCACCGACGCTGGTGCGACCCTCGGCCGGGTTCTCTTCTACGACAAGGTGCTGTCGAAGAACGAGAAGGTCGCGTGCGCCTCGTGTCATCAGCAGGGCGCCGGCTTCACCGACCCCGAGACCTTCAGCGAGGGCTTTGACGGGGGTCTCACCGGGCGCAACTCGATGGGCCTGAGCAACGCTCGCTGGTACCCGAGCGGCCGCTTCTTCTGGGATGAGCGGGCCGCGACCCTCGAAGAGCAGGTGCTCCAGCCGATCCAAAACGAGGTCGAGATGGGGCTCACCCTCGCGGAGCTGGTCGCTCGGGTCCAGGAGCAGCCCTACTACGACGCGCTCTTCATCGACGCGTTCGGCGACGACGAGGTCACCGACGAGCGGATCTCGCGGGCGCTCGCCCAGTTCATCCGGGCGATGGCCTCCTATCGCTCACGCTTTGACCAGGGGCTGGACGACGCCGGGGTCCTGGGCGCGCCCTTCGCCAACTTCACGCCCGCCGAAAACCAGGGCAAGGCGATCTTCCTCGGCGCCGGCGGCTGCGCTGCCTGTCACCTCGCCGGCCCGCCGCCGATGCCGGGCGGGGTCTTCGCCAACTCGGCGATCCTCCAGCCGCTGGAGCCGCTCAACAACGGCCTCGACGGCGGGCTCAGCAACGACGACGACGGCGTCGGTGACATCAGCGGCGATCCCATGGACAACGGTCGCTTCAAGGCGCCCTCGCTGCGCAACATCGCCGTCACCGGCCCCTTCATGCATGACGGGCGCTTTGACTCGCTCTCGCAGGTGGTCGATTTTTACAACAACGGGGTCCAGCCCCACGCCAACCTCGACCCCCGCCTGCGCGCGCCGAACAACCAGCCGCGCCAGCTCAACCTGGGCCCCGACGAGCGCGGGGCGCTGGTCGCCTTCCTCAAGACCCTGACCGACGAGGCGCTCCTCGAGGACGTGCGCTTCGCCGATCCCTTCGTCGACTGAGGGACAGTCGCGGGATGCGAGCTCCGTCCGGCGCTGGTGCCTGTGGAGAGCTCGGGGCGCGCGGTGGGGATCGGCGCCCTGAGCTCCTCTTCCCGGCTCTTCGGGACGTCGGTCGTCGGGCTCCGGATCCGGCCGTTATGGGCTCTGCTCCCTCTACGCGGCGCCTTGACGGCGGCGGACCGAGCAGCGAGCATCCCCCGATGAACGACATCAACGCGAAGATCGCGGCGCTTGAGGCTGAGACCGGCAAGAAGGTGACCAAGACCGCGAGCGGCCTCGGCTTCATCATCCGCACCGAGGGAAGCGGCCCCACCCCCCGTCCGAGCGACACCGTCAAGGTCCACTACACGGGTTGGCTCCTCGACGGGAAGAAGTTCGACTCCTCCGTCGATCGCGGCGCGCCGGCGACCTTCCCCCTCTCGCGGGTGATCGCGGGCTGGACCGAGGGCGTGGGGCTGATGAAGGTCGGCGAGAAGCGGACCCTGCTGATCCCGCCGGACCTCGGCTACGGTCGCCGCGGGATGCCGCCGGTGATCCCGGGCAACGCCGACCTCGTCTTCGACGTCGAGCTCCTCGAGATCCTCTAGCCGCAGCGTCGCGTCGAAGCCCTCGCTGGTCCGGTGGCGTTGAGACGTGGAGGGGCGGCTGTGCTATGCACGCCGCCGATCATGATCGTGCTCGTCACTGGATGTCGCTCTGGCTTCGGCCTCCTGATCGCTGTCGCAGCGGCCCGCGCTGGACATACCGTCTACGCCGGGTTGCGTGATCTCGAGACCCGCGGTGAGCTCGAGCGGGCCGCGGCCGGGCTCGACGTCACGCCGATCCAGCTCGACGTCGTCGATCCCGAGCAGCGAGCGTCGGCGATCGCGACGATCCTGGACGAGCACGGCCGGATCGACGGGCTCGTCAACAACGCCGGGATCGCCCTCGGCGGGTTCATCGAGCAGCTCGGCGACGATGAGCTGCGGCGGGTCTTCGAGGTCAACGTCTTCGCCGCGCTCGCGCTGATGCAGCTCTGCCTGCCGCACATGCGAGCCCAACGCAGCGGAGTGATCGTCAACATCTCGTCGATGGCGGGGCGGTCGGCGATGCCCGGGCTCGGCGGCTACGCGGCCTCGAAGCACGCCCTCGAGGGGATGAGCGAGGCGCTCCGCCACGAGATGCGACCCTTCGGCGTCCGCGTCTCGCTGGTCGAGCCCGGCCCCTACAAGACTGAGATCTTCGGCCGTAATCGGCGGGTCGCCGAGGCCTCCGCGGCGCCGGGCGAGTACGCGGCGATGGGCGCGAAGATGGAGTCGATGTTCGCCTCCGTGAAGAAGGGAGATCCGCAGGAGGTCGCGGACTTGGCCGTCCGGATCCTCAGCGATCCGAAGCCGCGCCTGCGCTACCCGCTCGGGCCCAAGGTGCGCGGTCGTGTGTGGATGGGGCGGCTGCTCCCCTTTGAGCTACAAGAGAAGGTGATCGCGAGGATCCTGGGACTCTAGCGGCCGAGCCCGACCCCCGCGACGGCAGGGGCGGGCCCGGGACACGGGCGATTGCGCCGCTCTTCGTCGACGCGAATTCGCGCAGTGCAGGAAGGCTGGCTGTCGCGGCAGACGGCGCCCCTCGGCCTGTGCCACCATCGACCTGTTCAGGGACCGCCCTAGCGGTCGGCCGCCGAGCCTTTGGCCGAGCGCGCCCGGATCCCGCTGATGTTCAGCGTCTTCAAGCATCTCCTCGATTACCTCCAGCCCTACAAGGTGCAGGTCGTCCTGCTCCTCGGCGGGCTCCTGGTCGACCTCGCCTTCACGGCGCTGTTGCCGATGAGCCTCCAGGCGCTGATCGACGACGCGATCAAGCCGCAGAACGCGGACATGCTGTGGACGCTGTTGATCGTCCTGGCGGTCGCCACTGTGGTCGCGGGGATCGTCGCGGTCGGCCGGGACTTCCTCTACGCCCGCCTCGGGACCGCGGTGCTCAACGACCTCCGCTTCGCGATGTTCGAGCACCTCCAGCGCCTGAGCGCTGGCTTCTACGCCCGGACCCGGGTGGGCGACATCATGGCCCGCTTCAGCTCCGACCTGGCCTCCGTGCAAAACGCGGTGGTGATGGCGGTCCCCGACACGATCCTCGGGATCGTCGGGATCGTCTTCTATGCCGGGCTTCTCTTCTATCTCAACTGGGAGCTGGCGCTGATCACCCTCGCCGGTCTGCCGCTGCTGCTGCTCGGCCCCAGACTGCTCGGCCCGCGGGCCGAGGCCTACTCCTACGCCGTCCGTGACGAGGAGGCGAAGGCCTCGTCGATGGTCCAGGAGAACGTCAGCGCCCAGCCGGTCGTCCGCGCCTTCGGCCTCGCCCAGACCCAGATCACCGGCTTTCGTCGCCAGCTCGACGTCGTCTACCGCACCGGCTTTCGCTTCAACATCTACGCCTACCTGGTCGAGCGTAGCCCGAACATCTCCTTCCTCCTGATCCAGCTCGCGGTCACCGGCGTCGGCGCCTACAAGGCGTTCCACGGGGCGATGACGATCGGCACGTTGGTCTCGTTTAACGCCCTGACCTTCTCCCTCTCGTCGGCGGTGACCTCCCTGACCCGGGTGATGCCGGCGCTCCTTCAGGCCTCCGGCGGGGTCGAGCGGATAGCCGAGCTCCTCCGCGAGCCCTCGCAGGTCGCCGACGCTGAGCGTCCGCGACCTGCCTCGCCGCTGACCGAGGGGCTCCGCCTCGAGGACGTCAGCTTCTCCTACACCGGCGAGCGCAAGAACCTCGAGGGGATCTCGCTGACGATCCGCCGCGGTGACAACGTCGCCCTCGTCGGCGGCTCGGGCTCCGGCAAGAGCACCGTGCTCTCCCTCCTCGCCCGCTTCTACGACGCGGGCGAGGGGCGGGTGACCTTCGACGGCGATGACATCCGCGACTTCTCCCAGGACTCCCTCCGAGCGCAGATGGGCGTGGTCTTTCAGGAGAGCTTCCTCTTCAACACGACCATCCGCGACAACATCCGGATGGGCGCGCCGGAGGCCGACGACGCGGCGATCGAGGCGGCTGCGAGGGCGGCCGAGATCCACGAGCTGATCATGCGCTTGCCCGACGGTTACGAGACGATCGTCGGCGAGCGCGGCGGCAACCTCTCGGGCGGTCAGCGCCAGCGGATCGCGATCGCGAGGGCGCTGGTCCGGGATCCCGGGATCCTGATCCTCGACGAGGCGACCTCTGCCCTCGACCCCGCCACCGAGTCCGCGATCAACGAGACGATCGAGCGGATCGGCGAGGACCGGACGGTGGTCTCGGTGACCCACCGCTTGGCCTCCGCGACCAACTGCGATCAGATCTTCGTCTTCGATCACGGCAAGCTGGTCGAGTTCGGCGATCACACCTCGCTGGTCTCCAAAGAGCGCGGGGTCTACCGCCGTCTCTGGGACAAGCAGGAGGGTCTCCAGGTCAGCGGCGACGGGGCCCGGGCCGACGTCACGGTCAAGCACCTCAAGCGGATCCCGATCCTCGCCAAGATCGGCGATCGGGCGCTCGAGGATCTCTGCGGTCTCTTCATCTCCGAGCGGCTTGAGGAGTCCCGCGTGGTCTTCCGTGAGGGCGACGTCGCCGTCGACAAGTTCTACATCGTCGCCCGCGGCAAGGTCGCGGTGACCAAGTCCGATCCGGTGCTCGGCGAGCGTCACCTGAACGTGCTCCAGGACGGCGATCATTTCGGCGAGATCGCCTTGATCAAGGACATGCCGCGGACCGCGACGATCCGCACCTTGACCCCCTGCATCTTCCTGACCCTCCAACGCGCGCAGTTCCTCGACCTGGTGGAAAAGCATCGGCACCTCCGCAAGGAGATCGACGCCGTCGCCAGCGACCGGATCACGCGGAGCACCGTCGTGCCGCCGCTCCGCCAGGAGTAGGGGCCGAGAGGGCGGGTCGCGGGGGGGCTGGGTTTCGGGCTGAGCTCGCTCGGGGCGCGGCGGAGGCGAGCGCCCCTGGTGAGGACCTCAGCGGGTCGCTTTTGCCCCACCACCTGTGGTTGCCAAGTCTCACAGCCGCCCCCTATACTCGGCGAACGTCGACAATTCGCAGCTTCACGGGCCCCTCAAAGATTCTCCGAGGGGCAGGGAGTGCGGGCGTGAGCGAGGAACAAATGATCGGTCGAGTGACTCTAGTCGTGGCTCTTTCGGCTGGACTTTTGGCGGGCTCGCAGCCCGCCTACGCCGCACCCGCGGCCGAGGAGGCGGAGCCCGCGGAGGCTGAGGATCCGAAGATCGAGCGGGCCAAGGAGCTCCTCGAGAACGGCGCGAATCTCTACAACGAGGGCTCCTACGAGGCGGCGATCCTGGCCTTCCAGGAGGGCTACGAGCTCACTGAGGAGCCGGCCTTCCTCTACAACGTCGGCAACTGCTACGAGCGCCTGGGGAACTTCTCCGAGGCTCGCCGCTATCTCGACCAGTACCGGGCCTTCGCTCCGGAGGGGGAGCGTGACATCCTCGCCCGGCGGATCTCGGCGCTCGACGAGCGCCTCCGGAAGCAGCGCGAAGAGGAGGCGGCGAACCCCGGCGGCGAACCCGGCGAGGTGACGGACTCGGAGGGTCGCCAGGATACGCCGCCGCCGGCGGAGCCGACCCCGACCGAGCCGGAGAAGCCCGATCGTCTCTACGGCCCCGCGGCGATGGCCCTCACCGGGGTCGCGGTGCTCGGCCTCGGGGTCGGCGTGGGCTTCGGCGTCAAGGCCAACAACGAGCGCAAGACCGCCCTCGGCGACTGCGTCGACCTCGGCTCGGAGTACCTCTGCTCGGCCGCGAGCCAAGACGCGCTCGACTCCCGCAAGACCTCCGCCCTGATCGCGGACATCGGCTTTGCCGTCGCCGGTGCGGCGACGATCGGCGTGATCACGGCGATCGCGGTGAAGGCGGGCAAGCGCAAAGGTCGGAAGGCCGATATGGCCTCGCGTCGCTCGCGTTTCTCGCCCTACGCCTCGGGCAGGGGCGCGGGCTTTGTCCTGAGCGGCCGCTTCTAGGCCGAGCTCGCCCCTCAGGGACTCCAAGGTGTCAGCCAGCGCATCCTCCCGCGCGGGCGCCTCGCTCGTGTGAGGGCTTTGGCGAGGGCCTAGGAGGCCGTGGCTGAAGCCTGCTCTGCCGAAGCTTGCGGTGCGGCCCGGTACCGCTGTGTCTTCTCGGGGCCGAGAGGAGCACCGACCGCAGCGCGAGAGCATTGGGCCTCAATGACGCGCCCTATGCGGGCTCGGCTGGCCTTCTTCCGGATCTCTCGGTGCCGAGGTCGGCAGCCCCCGCTACACTTGCGCAGTGCGTCGACGCGGCGAGAGCGAGCGCCCAGGGGCGGGAGCCCCCGCCTCTCGGGGCGAGGGGTTTCGGGCGCGGGCGCAGGTCGAGGCCGATCGCTACGGCCCGGACGCCTGGATCTTCATCCGTGAGCTCCTGCAAAACGCCCGTGATGCCGGCGCGACCCGGGTGACCTTCGACGCCGAGGACAACGCGGACTCGGCGGTGCTCCGCTGCCGGGATGACGGCGAGGGGATGAGCTTTGAGCACGCGCGCTCCTACCTCTTCGCCCTCTACGCCTCGAGCAAGGAGTCCCGTCGTGACCAGGTCGGTCGCTTTGGCGTCGGCTTTTGGTCGATCCTCCGCTTTGAGCCGACGCGGATCGTGATCCGCTCGCGGCCGAAGGTCGGCGAGGCCTGGGAGATCGAGTTCGACGGCGATCTGGAGAACGCGATCAGGCGGACGCCGACCATGGAGCAGGGGACCGAGCTGGTCCTCGAGCGAGCTCTCGGCGATGGGTCGATCGCCCGTCGCGTCTGGGATGCAGCCCGGCAAAACGCTCGCTTCCTGACCCGCCGAGACGATCATGCCGAGCCCCTGCCGGTGACCGTCAATGGTGAGCCGATCAACGCTCCCTTCGCCCTCCCGGCACCTTCGGCGGCCTTTCGCCGCGCGGGCTTGCGCGGGGTCGTCGGCCTCGGCAACGCGGCCCGGGTCGAGCTCTTCTCGCGGGGTCTGCGGGTCCGATCGGCGGCGACGCTGGATGACTTTGTCAGCGACCGCGGTCGCCACACCTCGCGCTCGCGGGTCTACTTCGCCGAGCTCCCCGCCCGCCTCGCGCCGCAGGCTATCCTCGAGGGCGAGCGCCTGGAGGTGCTCCTCTCGCGCGCCGACGCCCGTGAGAACCGAGCCCTGCGTCGGCTGGTCCGGCTCGCTCAGCGAGAGCTTCAGCGCCTGATCAACCGCCAGCTCGACGCGGCCAGGCCGCTGCCCTGGTGGCGCCGTTGGCCGCAGAGCCTACGCCTCCTCCTCCGCAACTCCTTGGCGATGCGGACCGGGTTGGCGGCGCTGCTCGGCGCTGTCTTGGCCCTCCTGATCTCGCTGGCGCTGTGGGGGGACAGGCTCGGGGCCCACCTCGGCAATCGCGACCTCCGGGCCGCGGTCGTCGGAGAGACGCCGCGGGTGCGGGCGATCGTACCGACGGGAGGCGCCTACTCCGACCTCGCGGCGCACTATCTCGGGCCGCAGATCGACGACCTCAGGGGGAGCGGTGATCCGGTCGACCTTCACTACTCGCCGGCGGAGCTGGAGCTGAGCTTCGCCGCGCTGCTCATCGACCGCTTCGACAGCGACGAGGTGCCGAGCGCCGACCTCCCCGAGCACCCGACGCCCTACTACGGCGTCGACTGTAGCGCTGGCGAGGGCTGCGTGAAGGTTGAGCTCGGGGTTCATCTCGGGCCAGGCCTCAGCCGAGTGCCGGTGCCGACCGGCCACCGGCTCGATCCGAGCTCGGTCCGTCTAGGCGACGCTCCGGTCGAGATCGTCGCCTCGCAGCATGATCATCCGCTGGTCGTGACCGACGCGGCCGTCCGCGGCGTGCTCTCCTACACGACGGCGCCGGCAGCCCCAGCGACCGCCGCGGCGCGGCCTCAACGATCGCCAGCGTTGCCCCGAACGATCGCCGAGGAGGCCCGGGCCCTGCGCCAGCGACCGCCGCGGGAGCGGATCGAGCGGCTCACGGAGCTGGTCAGCGAGCGGGTCCGCTACACCACCGATCCCGAGGTCGCGGCGCGCCTCGAGGCGCGACGGCTCGCCGGCGAGGCCCTCTTCGCTCGGACCCTCGCGGTCGGACGCGGCGACTGTGATGTGCAAAACGCTCTCCTTGTGGCGCTCCTCCAGGAGGCTGGGATTCCGGCTCGATTGGCCATCGGCTATGTCGGCCGGGGGGGGAGTAGCACCCCATGGCACCACGCGTGGGCCGAGTTTCGCCTCGGCTCGGGGCCCTGGGAGAGCGCCGACGCGAGCGCGAACTCTGCCCCCCCTGCGCTCCAGCGGTACATGGCCGATGTGTCAGGTTCTATGGGGGCGGAGAGCGGCGCTCCGGTCGGCATCACGGCCGCGGGAGAGGTCGGAGGGTCGGGAGAGGTCGGCGATAGGCCCGGCGAGCCTGGCGAGCCTGGCGAGCCTGACGAGCCCGACGGACTCGCCGGTGTCGCTCTTCCGGGGGGCTCCGGTCCGTCGTCGGACGCGCCGGCGACCCAGGGGGACCCAGGCCTCAGGCCTGCCGTGGCCGCGCCATCCGGCGGACGACCGGTGACCGGCTCGCGGGGATGGTTCGTCGCTCGGCTGCCGGCTCTCATCACCCTAGGCGCCCTCGTGTCGCTGCTCTTCCTCTTTCTGCTACTCCTCCGCAGGACCCGGCGGACGGTCGCGCTCGAGTCGTCGACCGACCTCTCGGAGCTGCTGCAGGGGGTTCTCCAGCATCCGGAGTCCTTCCGGGCCCTGCCGGCGGTGTTTCAGCGGCCGCTTGTCCCGGTCGCGGGGGGCCCGGCATTGTCGATCGACGAGGCCCGGCGGATGGCCAGCGAGGGCCGGCTCTTTCGCACGGGGGCCCGGTCAAAGCTCGCCGAGGAGGCGATCCGTTCGCGCACCCGGGTGCTCGATGAAAACGTCCCTGAGGCCAGGACGGTCGCGGACGCCCTCGGGGCGATCGACCTCGACGTCTGGGACCGCCTCTTGGGGAGCGGAGAGAGCTCGCCGCTGCTCAGCGCTGTAAACCGCCACCTCGAGCAGATAGGCGAGCCGTGGTGGGTCGTCGTCGCCGAGGCGCCGCGGGGCGGGGCTCGGACGCTCGATCTCGGGCTTTTAGGCCTCCGCCGTCATCGCCTCCGGGGCCGGCGGGTGATCGTCGTCGAGAGCGGCGATCCATGGCTCGCCGAGGCGATCGTCGGCTATGCGAAGCGGCCGAAGGCCGCGCTCTTCGCCGCGCTCGATCGGATCGCCGAGGCGATCGATCTGCCGGACGCGCGTCGGGCCCGGCTCCTGCTGGTCGGCGCGCGGGAGCTCATTGCCGAGGTCGCCTCCGCGTCAGAGGGGAAGGGCGGACGATGATGGTCGAGGGCTCAGGCAGCAAGGCCGTCGACATCGGCGCGCTCTTGACGATCGACGTCGACGCCGAGCTCCGCAAGTTGGCGACCGCTCAGCTCCAGGGCCCCTGGCAGATCCCGGCGGAGCTTGTCCGGCGGAGCATGGCCGCCGGGGCGTCGAAGGTCGAGGTGTCCTTCAGCCGCCGGCGGGTCCGGGTTGACGACGACGGCAGGGCGATCGACGAGGCGCAGGTCCGGGCCCTGTCCGAGCTCCTCGACCCCAGGGCGCCGGCGGAGACCCGCCACGCGGCGCTCCTCAGCCTCGAGACCGTCGGCGCGATCCCTCTCCTCGCCCTGGCCGGCCTCGCGCTCACCTCCCTGACCCTCGAGAGCGGCGGCGGCGACGAGCGTTCTCTACGTCTCGAGGTCCGTCGGGGTCGGGCGCCGACGCTCGCGGTCGGATCCGCGGTGTCCGGGGGCTCGGGACGGAGGACGAGGATCGAGCTCGTCGCCGACGAACTCGAGGTCAAGCGGGCGCGGGAGTGGCTCGATGAGGTCGGTCGATTCGCCGGCGGCGCCCTGCGGATCGACGGCGAGCCCGGGCCGGACGGTCTCCGCGACTATCTCGTCAGCATGCCCATCGAGCTCCCCTTGGGCGAGCGCTCGGTCAAGGGGACGATCGGGATCCCGCATAGCGGCGACACACCGCGGCTGTGGATCCTCCAGCACGGGATCGTCGTCACCCACCAGGGCCTGAGCAAGGCGCCGACCTTCGAGGCGCTCCTCGAGCTCGGCGCCGAGGTGGCGCCGAGGGCGACGGCCGCGGATCTCCGTGAGCTGGTCGGACCGACCCTGCTGCCGCTCTCGGAGGAGGCGGTGACGCTGATGCTGCGGGCGGCGCAGCGCCTGCCGGAGATGGGCAAGGACCGACAGAATCGGCTGCTCCGGCTCCTCCTCGAGGCGGCGCGGCTCGGCCGCAAACGGGGGGAGATCGAGGCGGCGCGGCTCGTCCCCTGCCTTGTCGGTCACGACGAGGCGCCGGTCTGGCGGTCGATCGCTGAGCTTCGCGGCTCGGTGGCAGAGGCTGGAGAGGGTCGACGTGCGGCGATCCCTGCGGTGTACCCGGGTCAGTCGACCGACGAGGTGATCCTCCGCGGAGCTCCGATCGCGATGCTCGGATCGAGCGCCCGCTCGGCGATCACCGAGCTCTTCGGCCTCCGCTTTGGGCCGGCGCCGCGACAGCTCGGGAGTGGCGGTCGCGGCCGTTGGTTTGCGGACCTCTTCGATCGACTCGGCGATCTCAGCGGCAGCATCGCCGCGGCCCTCCACCTAGGGATCGGCCCACCCCTCGACGACAGCGCCCTCTCCAACGCGGAGCTGCGGCTGGTCGAGCACCTCCGGGCTGTGATCCCGAGCGGAGGCGCCGAAGCGCCGCAGGAGGTGCTCCTGTGCCGGGGGCGTGGCCGGATTCGCCAGACCCGGGGCGCGCGGCGGCGGCTCCTCCTACCCCGTGACAACCCGGACGTGCGCGCCTGTGTAGGGGCGGTCGCAGAGGACGAGGCGTGGGTCTACCCGGCGAGCGTGGTCCTCCTCTCCGGCCGGGGTCTCCCCTCGGTCGGCGCTCGATCGACCTGGCAGCGAGGATGGGGTCGCTGAGCTGATCGGTGTCGCAGCGCGCCGAGGTGACCTCGGAGGGGCGGTGGTAGGATTCGTCCCAGGTACCCATGTCACGCCACCGTCTAGTCCCCTCCGCCGCTCTTGTAACCCTAGCGCTAGGGCTCGGCGCATGCGGGCCGAACCCCGAGTCGGGGACTTGGGTCTTCACCAACGGTGAGGTCATCACCAACACCTGCAACATCGACGAGGCGGACATCGCCGAGGGCAACTTCACCCTGCTCAACAATGAGAACGGCTCCTTCACGATCGATCCGGAGGACGGGACAGATCCCTTCATCTGCAACCTCGACGGCGCCGACTTCATCTGTCCGGAGCGCCTCCAGGACAGCCAGACGACCCTCGGTACGACCCTCGATCTGCGGGTCGAGGCGAGCGGCTTCTTCGACTCGGACGTGTTCGCCAGCGGTCGCCAGGAGGCGACGCTCTCGTGCTCTGGCGATGGATGTGGCGCGGCGGCGGTGGTCCTCGGGGTCGACTTTCCCTGCACCAGCGTCGTCAAGTTCAGCGCCTCTTTTAGGAACTGAGGAACTGAGGAACTGAGGAACTGAGGAACTGAGGAACTGAGGAACTGAGGAACTGAGGAACTGAGGAACTGAGGAACTGAGGAACTGAGGAACTGAGGAACTGAGGCGAAGCCTGGCTTGACCGGGGCGTGTCGCAGCGGCCAAGCTGCGCGGCGTGGGCAGCCCTCGCGTCATCAGCGACCCCGAGGATCCGGCGGT
>Ga0316189_10005803_pt1 | contig 11839 bp, 13 predicted proteins | sample LowCovwburrow_MG_FD_204930 | JGI IMG/M metagenome (GOLD analysis project Ga0316189, IMG submission 204930) | Coastal sediment microbial communities from Maine, United States - Lowes Cove worm burrow | ecosystem: Environmental > Aquatic > Marine > Coastal > Sediment | place: USA: Maine... | reverse complement strand
ACTAGCTCAGAGCCTCGGGTAGGCACTACCTGCGGAGCTGCCACCCACTGGCTCGCTGATCGCTGGCTTGAAGAAGCCGTCCATCAGTTGTCGCCATTGTTCGGGCCAGTCGCTAGTAGGCGCACGCTTGAAGCCACTGCGTACATATTGGGATATGCGTCCTTCTACCGTTGCCAGTAGCAAATTGGCTGCGGCGGACAGTGGCAGCGAGGGCCGCAAACCTTCGCGCATCTCCGCTTCTCGGATGACCTGTTTGAGCTGGGTTTCAAATCGGTCAAATAGCTGGGCTATGCGCAGGTGCAAGCGATCAACTTCACCAGCTAATGCGTCGCCGGTGAGCAATCGGGTGATGCCTGGATTGCGTTCAGTAAAGGCCAGCAACAAGCCCAGCATCTTTTCGCAGCGTGCAGTTGCTGTGGATTCTTCCTTGAGAATGATGCTAATACGTGTGAACAAGGTCTCTTCAATGAACTCAATGAGACCTTCGAACATTTTTGCTTTACTGGGAAAGTGCCGGTATAGCGCGGCTTCCGAGACACCCACCTGCCTGGCGAGCCCGGCTGTAGTGATCCGGCTGCCGGGATTAGCTTCCAGCATCTGCGCCAGGGCTTCCAAAATCTGCTGTCGACGATGTGATTTCTTTTGTGGCATCAAGTAATTACTTATTGGAAGTTGGCGAGACTATGCTATCGAGTCTACACGGAGGCTGCAACAATCCAGCGTTTATATGTGTTCCCTTGTCTAGCATTGGTGGTTTCAGACCTGTCACCTGCGGTTGCTAATGAGAGTGCCCACACCCTCGTCGGTGAATACTTCAAGCAAGACCGCATGGGGAACTCTACCATCAACTATATGGGCACTGCCGACGCCGCTTTTGACGGCTTCCAAAGCACAATTAATTTTGGGCAGCATACCACCATGAATGGTGCCATCAGCTATCAGCTCATCGACTAGCGCCGTGCGCAGGCCGGTGAGAACATTGCCCTGAGCATCTAACAGGCCGGCAACATTGGTGAGCAGCATCAGTTTTTCAGCGCGCAGTACTTCGGCCAGTTTACCTGCAACCAAATCGGCGTTGATATTATAGGTGTTACCCTCGGCGTCTACGCCAATTGGCGCAATGACCGGGATAAAGTTGCTGTCTAGAATGACGTGCAAAACCTCGGTGTCAATCTGATCAACCTGCCCTACATGGCCAATATCAATGATTTCTGATACGCCTAGCTCTTCACTGAATCGATTGACGGTCATTTTGCGGGCCCGTATTAACTGACCGTCTTTGCCGGTGACACCAATGGCTTTGCCTCCACTGCGGTTAATGGAGGCAACAATCTCCTTGTTCACTGCCCCGCCCAGCACCATCTCGACCACGTCCATGGTTTCTGCATCGGTGACCCGCATACCATCAACAAACTCGCTATGGATGTTAAGCTTTTCCAGTAATGTGCCGATCTGAGGCCCGCCGCCGTGTACCACCACCGGGTTCATCCCCACCAGCTTCATCAGCACCACATCGCGGGCAAAACTCTCGTGTAGCTTTGGGTCAACCATGGCATTGCCGCCAAATTTAACCACCACTGTTTTACCGGTGAAGCGCTGAATATAAGGCAGTGACTCGGTCAATACACGGGCGACATTGAGAGCTGATTCGCGGTTTAATGACATTGAGAGTCCTTACCTTTGGCCGCTAGACTTTAAAGTCAAAGCTGGGGTCAACATGTGCAATTCTATCCCGGAACGCCTGTTTGATGGTGTCCAGTGCTTCTTCGGAAGAGGCTTCAAATCGTGCCGTTAAGTTGGCGCTGGTGTTGGATGCTCGCACTAAACCCCAGCCTTGCTTGTAGTCGACTCGCACCCCATCGAGGGTGATCAATTTGCCCGGGGAGAAATCAGCCGAACTGGCTATTTTACGCATTAGCTCAAACTTATAGTCTTCATCTACAGGGATCAATATTTCTGGCGTGTTCACCGACGACGGATACTCGCTTAGTGTCTCATCCAGAGTCTCACCCGTGGTGCTCAGGATTTCGGCCAGTCGAGCTGCTGCGTACATGCCATCATCAAAGCCAAACCAGCGTTCGCCAAAGAAAATATGACCTGAAAACTCGCCACCCAAAAGTGCTCCGGTTTCACGCATTTTCTGTTTCATAAAGGCATGGCCGGTTTTCCATAACACGGGTCTTCCACCCTTGCTACTGATCAACTGGGTCAGGTGACGGGAGCATTTGACGTCAAACACCACGTCGACCCCGGGGTTACGGGATACAACGTCGTCGGCAAATAACATCAGCAGGGTATCAGCGCGGATAATCTTGCCACTATTGCTTACTACAGCAAGCCGATCGCCGTCACCGTCGAAGGCCACACCAAAGTCGGCATCATTTGCTTTTACCGCCCGCACCAGATCAGCCAGGTTATCTTCATTGCTGGTATCAGGTGGGTGATTGGGGAAGCTGCCGTCTAATTCACAGTGCAAAGGCACCACATCGCAGCCTAATTCCTCGAACAGCCCAGGTGCAATATTGCCGGTGACGCCGTTACCTGCATCTATTACCACCTTAAGTGGTACACCAATAGCAATGTCGCCGATGACTTCGTCCAGGTAATGCTGGGTAACAGTTTCTCTTACTATGCGGCCTGCGCCTTTGCTGAAATTTCCCTGTGTTGCTCTATCTCGGATTTCACGAATTCCGCCGGCGGCAATGGTCTCCCGGTTTAAGACAATCTTCATGCCATTGTATTCGCCCATATTGTGACTGCCGGTCACCATTACAGCTGAGTTTACGTTCAAATGCCGTGTAGCGTAATACAGCAGTGGGGTTGGCACTGTTCCGACGTCCAATACATCCCGACCAGTTTCCAGCAAGGCCTTAACCAGAGTGTTTTTTATCCGCGGGCTGGATGCCCTGGCATCTGCGCCGACGATGATCGCTTGTTCACCCATCTCGCCAGCCTTGGTGCCAATAGCGCCTCCTATGCGGCGCACCATATCATCGCCAAGCTCGGTGTCCGCAATTCCCCTAATGTCGTAGGCGCGGAAAATATGATCTGTACCCGTCTTGCTTTTTGCAGTGACAACGGGTTCGTCGGAGGAGGGCTCTACATCAAGCTCCAATACCTCTTCGTGGTGCTCAACAATGATTTGCGTATCCTGGTAAAGAGGATTGGCCATAGTTGGCACAGACTGTTTGCCGGGTGGGGCTTCGGAGTGCTGGTATCGTTGCGCCGAGTCTCTGCGCAGACTGCGCTGGGTGACCAATCGCAGCTGTTTGGCAATGCCTGTCAGTGCGGGGATACTAATGTCCATCGGTGTTTTCTTTTCTGCCGCAGCGATGATGCGCTTTGCTTCTCCGCTGAGCAGGTGCCCATAGCGACGCTCGAACAAAAGTAGTGCGGAAATGATTGAGAAGATCACTACTGCCATCACCACATAGACCGGGATAGGGTTGATGGCCAGGGACGTTAGCATGGCCGCCGCCGGGGTAAATTTGAGTTGCCAGGGAGTACCTTCAACCTTGCGAATTTGTGTATAGCTTGTTTGGTTGCCGTTGCCGCTAACGGCGATGTCATCAACACGCGAATTGCTGCCCTGCTGAAAAACCTGCTGCAGCACTGACTGGCCGGTAGCACCTTTCATGGCGGTGAGTTCCGCCGCTATCAAGTCGTTGTCTATAGTGGCTATGATGACAGCCGTGCGATTCTCAATGCGCGGATGTGCCACCAAATACGCCATGGACGTCAACCAGCGCGTCTCAAAGGGGTAGGATTCTGGCTCAGTGGCGTGACCACCTGCTGTGCGCCGCACCAGGTCGACTTCAATATGGTTGCGCAAGCTACCGGTACCGCCTGCCAGCTCCGCTGTTCCCCTTCCTGCCAACGGTAACAGGCGCAGGCTGGTGACCTCGGGAAAATAATCCAGCATTGCCTGTTCTACCAATTCGATATCGCTATTAGATTGGCTGGCAATTGCCGACAGTGCCAGAGGTGATTGGGCGGCGCCACGCATCCGCGATTCCAGACGATTGATTACCTGGGCAAGATTGGACGCTTGCTGCTCGGCAAAGGCACTGGCGATGCGGTTTATCTGGTCACTTTGTAGGGCGGTTTCACGTAACAGGGCCAGATAGACAAAGCCTATCAGACTAGGCAGTAGCGCAAGCAACAGTGCTGTTGCCAGAAGCTTGCGCAACCTATTTCCCCTAACCGTGCTGTCCAGCGGTGTGCTTTCACGGGTTTTTTGTTTTTTGGGTTTGAGCATCGCCTGTATACCGCTTTACGCGTCCATGTTCAGGTGCCTATTATGAGCGCGAAAGCGCCCAGCCACCAGTGCCACTATATCTCTTGCCAGTTGTTGTTTCCCGGCCCGTGGCAAGCCGATGTCTCCATCATGCCACACCGCGGTCACTTCATTTTGTTCGCTATTAAAACCGATTGTGGTATCTGAGACGTCATTAGCCAGAATCAGGTCCAGCCCTTTGCTGGCGAGTTTGGTTTTGGCATAGTCCAGCACATTGGTGGTTTCAGCGGCAAAACCTACCGTGAAAGGTGGATTACTGCTTGCCGCTACGGTGGCCACAATATCGGGATTGCGTACCAGCTCCAATGTCATCTTTTCTGGTCCCTTTTTAATCTTTTGTTCCGCCACACTGGCGGGACGGTAATCCACAACCGCTGCGCAGGCGATAAAAATATCACAATCGGGCAGCAGTTCTTGGCAAGCATCCAGCATGTCGCTGGCACTGATAGCGTCAATCCGGGTTACTCCAGGGGGGGTCTCTAAGGTAACCGGGCCGCTTATCAGTGTAGTGATAGCCCCTGCCTCTGCAGCTGCTCTGGCCAGGGCATAACCCATTTTTCCAGAGCTGTGGTTAGATAGGTAACGTACGGGATCAAGTGATTCTCTGGTTGGCCCGGCGGTGACGATAACCCGAAGGCCTTCGAGCAGCCGAGACTTAAATAACGCGCTGGCGGCGGCCGCTATATCAGCGGCTTCCTCCATTCTTCCGGGGCCCACGTCGCCACAGGCCTGCGACCCTTCAGCAGGGCCTACGATTTGCATGCCTCTTGCCGCCAGTGTCTGTACATTGTTTTCGGTAGCCGGGTTGCTCCACATTTGCTGATTCATGGCGGGAGCGAGAAGCACCGGTGCAGCCGTAGCCAGAATGACGGTCGTCAACAGGTCATCAGCCCGCCCGGCGGCCAATCGAGCCAACGTTTCTGCTGTTGCGGGAGCTACCACCACCAAGTCTGCCCACCGTGCCAGCTCTATATGGCCCATGCCACGTTCAGCGTCAGCATCCAGCAGTTCTGTGTGCACACCGTGCCCCGACAAGGCCTGCAGGGTCAATGGCGTGATAAATTCCAGGGCGCCGCGGGTCATGATAACCCTCACGTCGGCACCGTGAGTCTGCAGTTCGCGAACCAGTTCCGCTGATTTGTAGGCCGCGATACCTCCGCTTATGCAAAGCAGCACATTGCGATTAAAAAGATTTCCCACCAACTTGACCGTGTTTAGAAAGGCGTGGTTAAAAGAGGAAAGATACCACCGCTGAGGTGGTTTTAATACACAGCACCATCGCAAGGAGGCGATTATGCGGGGAAACATCAATTCTGTGGCATACGGGTGGGGGAAAAAGGTATTGCAACAAGGCCCGCAGGCATTGACCGATGTTGAACTATTGGCCCAGTTGCTGCGTATCGGTGGCCCCGGGGCCAGCGCCGTGCAGTTGGCGGCAGAGTTATTGGGGCGTTTTGGCTCATTGTCGCAAGTGGTGTCTGCCAATGCGGCGGATTTGATGGCGTTGCCGGGCCTGGGCTGTGCCAAATACGCACAATTGGTTGTTGCTTTGGAGCTGGCCAGGCGCTCGACGCTGGAGTCCCTGGTAAATCAGGACGTACTGTCCAGTCCGGATCGAACCCGGCAGTTTTTGGCATTGCACCTGGGCGCCCATAGCCGCGAGGTGTTCAGTTGTGTGTTTCTCAACAGCCAGCACGCGCTGATATGCTGTGAAGATCTGTTTTATGGCACGCTAGACGGCGCTGCTGTTTACCCCCGGGAAGTGGCGGTGCGTGCACTGCACCACCGGGCCGCTGCGGTTATCCTGGCGCACAACCACCCCTCGGGTGTGGCGCAGCCCAGCGCTGCTGATCGTCGAATAACCCAAAGGCTAAAGGCGGCGCTGGCTTTGCTCGATATTCGGGTGCTTGACCATTTCATTGTCGGTCACGGGGTGTTTTATTCCTTTGCCGAATCCGGGTTGCTATAGGCGGGGGGTTCTGGTATAAAGTCGCGCTCCGCGCTGCCGGGCCCTGGAGACAGGGGGATCACGGCTCGTTTTCAGTAACAATCCCAACATTTGGGAGCAGGGACATCATGGCAAGAGTATGTCAGGTTACCGGCAAACGCCCGGTAACTGGAAACAATGTATCACACGCAAAGAACCGCACACGCCGGCGTTTTTTGCCGAATCTTCATCGGCACCGGTTTTGGGTTGAGTCCGAAAATCGTTTTGTCAGTTTGCGCGTATCCAGTAAAGGCATGCGTATTATTGACAAAAAAGGCATCGACCAGGTGCTCACAGACATCCGCGCAAGCGGTGAAAAAGTCTGATATTTAGGGTTATCGGGAGATAGATCGTGAGAGATAAGATCAGAATGGTATCGTCAGCTGGTACAGGACATTTTTATACCACTGACAAAAATAAGCGCACCACTCCGGACAAACTGGAAATGAAAAAGTTTGATCCCGTGGTTCGTAAACATGTCATGTACAAAGAAGCCAAGATCAAATAGCCACAGTATTTTGTGCTTGCTAAAAGCCCCGCCCTGTGTCGGGGCTTTTTTATGTCTTCGATAGCCTAGGGGGCGCCCCCTAATATGCCTGAGTTACCGGAAGTCGAAACCACACGTCGCGGTATTGCACCTTATTGTGAGGGCCAGCTACTTACCAAGGTATTGATTCGACAGCCCCGTTTGCGCTGGCCTGTGCCACAACAATTACCCACTCTATTGCAGGGGCAGTCTGTCAGGTCAGTTGACAGGCGAGCCAAATATCTGTTGTTGCATTTCGATAACGGCACCTTACTGGTTCACCTGGGCATGTCGGGTTCGCTACGTTTGGTGACAGCGGCCCAGCCGGTGGGTAAACACGACCATATCGATCTGGTATTTGATAATGGTCGGGTGTTGCGCTTCAACGATCCGCGCCGGTTTGGTAGTTTCCTGTGGCAGAGCAAAGGGCAGACGCACACGCTGCTTGACCACCTTGGCCCCGAACCGCTGTCACAGGAGTTTGATGGACGGTTGCTTTACCGGCGTTCCCGGGGCCGCCGGGGTGCTGTGAAACACTTCATTATGGATGCCCAAATTGTAGCTGGGGTGGGCAATATCTACGCCAATGAAGCCCTGTTTGCTGCAGGTATACGCCCGGATAGGGCAGCAGGGCGCATCTCGCAGGCACGTTATGCGCGGTTGGCCACTGAAATTAAAATCGTGCTGGAGCAGGCTATATTGCAAGGTGGCACGACATTGCGCGATTTTGTGGGCAGCGATGGTAAACCGGGTTATTTCAGCCAGCAGCTCAACGTATACGGGCGTGCGGGTAAGCCCTGCGTGCAATGTGGCAGGCCGCTCATTGAAAAACGACTGAATCAACGAAGTACCGTTTTTTGCTTGGCTTGCCAGCGCTAAAGCCGATACACTGTCATAAGTTGGGAAGCAAGATCCATAACGGGGGGTAACCGTATGAAAATTATACTAAAAACAAATCGAATGTTGGCAGCGCTGACAATAGCCTGCATGCTAATACCACATACTTTGTGGGCACAAGAAGCAATAGATGACAAACCGAATGGGTTTGCCATGGCGGGTGATCTGATTGTAGCGAGGCCTATCGGCCTGGCGCTCACCGCAGTTGGCACGGTTGCTTGGTTGGTCAGTCTACCTTTTACGCTGGCCGCGGGCCACGCCGGTGAGGCTGCAGAGCAACTGGTAGTCGGGCCTGGCAAGACCACGTTTGTGCGCTGCCTGGGTTGCCGCAATACCGGCTATACAGGAAAAGACCTGGCGAAGAATCGCCAGAAGGACTAGTGCTCCCTCCAGATGATATTGCCTAATTCAGCGTCAAGCAGGCCGTTTTCTGTAAGGCGCACTGGTGAAGGCATAGTGGTGCTATGCCGCTAGCTGAAACGTTCCTTCAGGGCCTGTGCTACCTCTGCTGGCACAAACGCTGAAACATCGCCGTCCAGGCCTGCAATTTCCCGCACCAGTGTTGATGAAATGTAGGATAGGTGGTCAGCGGGTGTCAGGAATACACTTTCAAATTCGGGGTCCATGGCCCGGTTCATATTGGCCAGCTGGAATTCATATTCAAAATCTGCCACCGCTCGCAGCCCACGCAGCACGCATTTTGACCCCTGGCTGCGGGCAAATTCAATGAGCAGGCTACTGAATCCGACCACTTCAACATTGTCTAGGTGGGCAAGTGATCGTTGGCACAGCTCAATTCGTTGCTCAAGGCTGAACAGAGGTGTCTTTTTTTCACTGTGAGCAATGCCCAGCACGACTCGCCCAAACAAGCGTGATGCCCGCTCGGTCAAGTCCACATGACCATTGGTGATGGGGTCGAAGGTTCCGGGATAAATTACCGTCTGGGTCTGCATATTGGCGGCTTACTGTGACTTGCGAGCGCAGATGGTAATCAATTTGCCAGGACCGCACAAACGCTCATGGAACAATAAACAATTGCGATTTTACTTCACCGCTAATTTTATCCCGGTGTAATTGCCAGCGAGCGGGTACCTGCACCGGCTGTCGTTTGCCGCTTTCTAGGTAGACCAGTCCACCGGCAACCAACAGTTGTTGCTGTTCAATCAATTGGCATAGTTGGTTGAGCAAATCGTGCCCAAAGGGTGGGTCGAGAAATAGGATATGAAAAGATGCAGGGGCTTGGGATGTGATATAAGCCTGGGCTTGCATATGGTGGCAGTGCGCTAAATTAGAGGCCCCAAGAGTGAGTAAGTGCTCACCAATCGATTTAATGGCAAGTCGTGAGGTATCGATAAAGTCGCAGCAAGCGGCTCCTCGAGAAAGTGCTTCGAGACCCAGTGCCCCGCTGCCGGCAAATAAATCGGCACAGCGAGCGTCGTCGATATCGCTGCTGAGCCAGTTAAACAGCATCTCCCGCTGGCGATCTCCGGTGGGTCTCAAGCCTGGCTCAGCGGCAAAACTGAATTTGCGGCCTCGCCAGCGCCCGCCAATGATGCGCAGTTTTCCCGCCTGTCGTTGACCGTTTGCTGTTTTCTTCATCTATTGACTTCAAGAATGGTAGGATACGGGTTTGGGGGCGGCCCCGCCTTCTTTTCACACTTTACCATGAACCTTATTCCATACGCTGATGAAGTTATTCAGATCAAAGAAAACTAATGTGCCCAAGCAGGGGCAATCCCAGCCATCCAGCGGGGAAGCCGACGCTGCGTTAGCGCAGCAAGTCGCTGCCGGTGAATCGGAGCCTGACCCTATCGTTGAACCCTCACCTTGCGCCTCGCCTGCCCAGGCAGATGCTTTAGCGAGCGCCGCTGATGATACCGCAGGCCAGGATTTTGATGCTGGTAAAGAGGGCTTTTTAACCAGGCTGCGGCGGGGCTTGGGGCGCACCAGTGATAGTCTTGGCCGAGGCCTGGGCAATCTGTTTCTCGGACGCAAGGAGATCGACGAGGAACTATTGGAGGATCTGGAGTCTACCCTGCTGTTGGCAGATGTAGGGGTAGAGGCCACGGTTGAAATTACCGAGAAGCTGGCGCAACGGGTGTCGCGCAAAGAGTTGACCCGCCCTGACGCCTTGCAAAAGGCCCTGCAAGAAGAGCTGCTGGAACTGTTACTGCCCTGTGAAAAACCGTTGGATGTTACCGGCCATAGCCCCTATGTCATCCTGATGGTGGGAGTAAATGGTGTTGGTAAGACCACTACCATTGGTAAATTGGCCAAGCGTTACCTGGGGGAGGGCCACTCGGTTATGCTGGCTGCCGGTGATACTTTTCGTGCGGCGGCGGTTGAACAGTTACAGGTATGGGGTGAGCGCAACCAGGTTCCGGTGATTGCTCAGCACACCGGTGCTGATTGTGCCTCTGTGCTGTTTGATGCCCTGCAAGCGGCGAAATCTCGGGGTGTTGACGTGCTGATTGCCGATACCGCCGGTCGGCTGCACAACAAAGATGGTCTGATGGAAGAGCTTCGCAAGGTGGTGCGGGTATTATCCAAGCTCGATCAGGCTGCCCCCCATGAGGTGATGCTGGTACTGGATGCGGGTACCGGTCAAAATGCCCTGGCCCAGGCAGAGCATTTTCGCCATGCGGTGGGAGTGTCGGGTGTGACCTTGACCAAACTCGATGGAACCGCCAAAGGGGGCATTATCTTTGCCATCGCCAAGAAGCTTGGCTTACCGATTCGGTTTGTGGGTGTGGGTGAGTCGGCGGAAGATCTTCGACCCTTTGAAGCCCAGTTGTTTATTGACGCCCTGTTTTCTGGAGACAGTGCCGCTAAATGATCAGTTTTGAACGAGTAGGCAAACGCTATGGTGAAGGCCACGATGCCCTACGTGATGTCAGCTTCCATATCAGAAAGGATGAACTGGTGTTTCTGACCGGTCATTCGGGAGCTGGCAAAAGTACCCTGCTGCGTTTGATAATGCTGATGGAGCGCCCATCGCGGGGAGTCGTGACCGTAGCAGGGCAGGACCTCAACAAGTTGGGACGGCGCGCTATTCCCGCCCATCGCCGGCATATTGGTGTGGTGTTTCAAAACCACAAATTATTATTTGATCGCTCGGTGTTTGAAAATGTGGCCTTGCCCCTGGTGATTGCGGGCTTTGACCACCGGGATATAGGCCGTCGAGTAAGAGCAGCGCTAGACAAGGTCGGTTTGCTGGCGAGGGAAAATGCCTTGCCAATCACTTTGTCGGGCGGGGAGCAACAGCGTGTGGGCATCGCCCGGGCTGTGGTCAATCGGCCTCAAATTCTGCTGGCAGACGAGCCCACGGGCAATCTGGACCCACAACTATCAGCTGAAATCATGCAGCTATTCAGGGAATTTAACCATGTTGGAGTGACCGTGTTGATCGCCAGTCACGACCTGGCCCTGATTTCGCGCTTACGCCATCGCATCATTACCCTCAGCAAGGGTCAGCTGATCAGTGGGTCCAGCAGCGGATGAGCAAGCAGCATCGCAGCCGGCAGCGGCGCGAAGGAGCCAGCCAGCGGCCTATTCGTTGGCTGGATATCTGGCGCGCCTGGTTGCGGCACCACAGGCAGTCAGCTGCTGACAGTTTGCACCGCCTGTTTGACCATCCGGTTTCCAGCCTGTTTATCTGGTTGGTTATCGGCATCGCCCTGGCATTGCCAGTAGGCATGAATGTGGCGCTGGATAACCTGCGCCAGGCTACCGCCGGCTGGGATCAGGGTGCGCGAATCACCTTGTTCCTGCAAGCAGAAGTAAGCGAGTCGGCAGGGCAGGAGCTTAGCCGGCAGTTGCTGGAGTGGCGGCAGGTCAGTGCCACCCAGTTTATGTCTCGCCAGCAGGCACTGGAGGAGTTTCGTCAATTGTCAGGCTTTGCTGATGTGTTGACTAATCTTGATCAAAACCCCTTACCCAACCTAATCATTGTATCGCCGGTGGCAACGTTGGAAGTGGCCTCTGGAGCTTCCCGCCTGGTCCAGGAGTTGCGAGAGTTGCCCCAGGTGGAGCAGGTGCTGCTGGATATGCAGTGGATTCATCGGCTCAAGTCAATCATGCTGTTGGGCAGGCGTATTGCGGTTGCTATTGGCGGGCTGTTGATAGTGGGTGT
>Ga0316189_10005802_pt1 | contig 11840 bp, 13 predicted proteins | sample LowCovwburrow_MG_FD_204930 | JGI IMG/M metagenome (GOLD analysis project Ga0316189, IMG submission 204930) | Coastal sediment microbial communities from Maine, United States - Lowes Cove worm burrow | ecosystem: Environmental > Aquatic > Marine > Coastal > Sediment | place: USA: Maine... | reverse complement strand
CCTACCTAAATCGTCTGATCATACGCCCCAACAGAGGGCTCCGTGCGCACGACCGCATCAATATCCGCAAAAATCGCCCGCATTTCGGCATCAGACGCGGGGCTTTCACAGACCACAACCAAGTTGGGCGTGTTGGATGATGCGCGTACCAATCCCCATGCGCCGTTGTCAAGAATGACGCGCGCGCCGTTGACGGTCACGACCTGTGCAATGTTGCGCCCTGCGATTTTTGCGCCTGCCGCATGCATATCCACCAAACGCTGCACCAGCCGTTCCAGCACGTCGTATTTTTCCAGATCGGGGCAAAACGGTGACATGGTAGGGGTGGCGTAGGTCACTGGCAGTGCACGGCGCAAATCGGCCATCGACATATCCGGATTGCGATCCAGCAGTTTGCACATCTCGACCGCCACACGCATACCGCAATCATAGCCGCGCCCAATAGGTTCGGCTAAAAAATAGTGGCCTGATTTTTCAAATCCCGCCAATGCGCCCAATTCTTTCACCCGGCGTTTCATATAGCTGTGACCGGTTTTCCAGTAATCCGCTTTCGCGCCGTATTTTTGCAATTCGGGGTCGCTGGCGAAAAGTCCTGTGGATTTCACGTCTGCCACAAAAGTTGAATTCGGATAAATCTTCGACAAATCACGGGCCATGATGACACCGACCTTATCGGCAAAAATCTCTTCGCCATCATTGTCGACCACGCCGCAGCGATCACCGTCACCGTCAAAGCCAAGGGCCAGGTCTGCCCCGCTTTCCTTGACGGAGGCGGACATATCATGCAGCATTTCCATTGCTTCGGGGTTTGGATTGTAATGGGGGAACGTGTAATCCAGCCTGTTGTGCGACGGGATCACCTCAACACCAATGCGTTCCAGAACTTCCGGTGCAAAGGCCGAAGCCGTGCCGTTGCCCGTGGCGCAAACCACGCGCAGTTTGCGGTTCATTTTAAAGTCACCGCACAGGTCGTCGATATAAGCTTCTTTCACACCGTCAACAAATTCGTATTTGCCGCCTTCACGTGCAATAGTTTCACCGTTCAGCACAATATCGCGCAGACGGCCCATTTCAATGGGGCCATGGGTCAGGGGGCGTTCAAATCCCATCTTTACACCTGTCCAGCCATTTGGGTTATGCGATGCCGTGACCATGGCAACAGCAGGGGCATCCAAATGGAATTGGCTGAAATACGCCATGGGCGACAGGGCAGGGCCGATGTCTTTGACATGAATGCCGGCCTGTATCAGGCCCAACATCAGGGCGTTTTTGATACTTAAAGAATAATCGCGGTAGTCGTTCCCGACGGCAATCACCGGCGCGATACCGTTTTCATGCATTTGCGTCCCAAGCCCCAAACCAAGGGCCGTGATACCGGGCAGATTTATATCATCAGGATATTTCCAGCGTGCATCATATTCCCGAAATCCGGTGGGTGTTATCATCGCGTCGCGTAGGAAAGACCATGTATTCGGGGTGCTTTTGTTAAATGGTGTCTGCATTGTCTATTCCTTGTTTTATCAGTTGTCGTGCGCGAATGAGTATAGGGCCGGAAGAATAAAACTAGAACTGAAGTATCCGTTTTGTGCGGGCACTTTAGCCATTTTATAGCTGTCCTTAACCCGTTACCTGTTCGCGTAAAATTGATGCTGTTAATGAAATCATCAGAAACAGGCCGGCAAAAGCCACGGCAGCCAAGGCCGTGTTTTCGAATGCCTTTGGATAGCTGGCCTCATCCGGCTTAACGGGGGCAACGGACAAAGATAAATAGCGCGTTTGCCGGTTTGCCTCTACACGCGCGGTTTCAAGCTGCGTCAAAGCTACCCCAAGCAGTTCTTGGCGTAAAGCCAACTGTGCTTGTGCGGCTTGTAATTCAGCCGTGATTTTTGCCAACGATGATTCACCTTTAACACCTATCGTCATATCCTGACGCAATTTTTTGATCAGATCTTTGCGATTTTTAATTGATCGTTCCAAGACCGCTACTTTGGTTTGGTTTGGTCTGGCATTGTCTATTAACTCGATCAGTTCAAGCTGTCTTAATTGTACGTCCGTTTCAATTTGCTGGATCAAAGACATCTGCGCTGCGATTTCCCCTTCGGGGCTTAAAACCCCTAATTGTTCTTGCAGCTGAACAATCCTGTCCTGAGCGTTGGCAAAATTACTTTCCGCTTTTTCGTAGGCGGCACTTGCACCCTGCATTTGATCCGTGCGCAAGCGTGTTGTCAGCTGATCAACATTTTGCTCTGCATAGCTGATGAGTGCTTTTGAAAAATTATAAGCCAGTTCCGGTGAAGGTGCCACGACCTCCATTTTGATAATGCCCTCAGTCGGGTCAAATCCGATTTGCACACGTTTTTTATATGCTCTGTAGGTTGCTTCGTTTGTGACATCCGGGTCCAAACGTTGCAAAACATCTACCCTATTGTCTTGAAAGGCTTGCTTGAAACCCAAGTCTTGGTCCAGCCTGGCCATTGCATCGCGTGATGATAGGTAACCCTGTACTGATATCGAATCTTGTGCAGTCGCTAGTAATGAACCCTTTAAAAGACTGCTTGCGCCCGCCATTGCGGACGGTGCGTCTGATTTTTGGATTACAAACTCTGTGAAAGAAGCATACATCGGGGTTGCAACCCGGTAAAAATAATATCCCGCCAGAAATGTGGGGATCACGATAAAGCAAATCAATTTGGTGATCAAAGCGGCAATACGCCTGCGCCTGCGTTTTATCAAACCTTTTTGAATTTGATGAATGTCAAGCTGCCTTTGTGCGTGATCAATCGGCGGCTCGGCATTCGCCACTTCGGAACGTCTGACAGTGGCCGGCAGATTGGAAGGTGCGTCTGATAAAGTATTTTGTGCAGCGGTTTTCAGCATGTTGTTGGATGCTTGAAACGGATCAATCCCTTTGCTGCGCAATAATCTGACGGCGTCCAAATCCGATGTTGTCTGAAGTCCATGTTTTTGGGCGAGACGCCGCGCTATACGCAATTGCCGCCCTGTCAGGTTCTCTTTTTTGATAAGTTCAATTTCTTCGCGTGGCGTCATCCCCTGTTCGGTATTTAAGTCAGAGGGGTGTTCAGCCTGCGTATCCATAGGTCGTGTAGGTATGTTTGGCGTCTTGCGTTGTGATTGGAAAGCAGCCTCATCCTGATGCACCACGTTTGGATTTCTTTCATTACTGGGCATAATTATAAACCTGTTTTGCCTCTTCCAAAGTATCGAAGAACAGAAGTCTGCCGTTCTGTAGTACTGCCGCCGAATCACAAAATGCTTCTAAAATATCGGCTTGATGTGAAACGATAATGACTGTTGAATCTTTAAGTCTATCCCGCAGAACAGACCCTGCTTTTCTATTAAATTCTACGTCCGTTGATTGTGGCATACCTTCATCGATAAGGTAAATATCAAATTCCAATGCAAGCAATAAAGACATCATGAACCGGGCTTTCATACCGGAAGAATAGGTGGCAACAGGCATATCGAAGTATTCTTCAAGATTACACAGGTAGCGGCAAAAAGATTCCACATAATCAGGTTCTAATCCGTAAAGGCGTGCAATATATCGGCTGTTTTCAACTGCTGTATGTTTGTTGTTCAACCCGCCCATAAAGCCCAAAGGAAATGAAATTTTGGAAGATCTGATAATCTCACCTTCATCGGGTTTTTCCAGACCACACATCATATTGATCAATGTGGTTTTGCCTGTACCGTTCGGAGCAAGGATACCAATACTATTCCCAATTTCCACACGAAAAGACGCCTGATCCAAAATGACCTTGCGTTGCTGCCCTGTCCAAAAGGACTTGCTCACATTTCTGAACTCAATCACCGAAAATATGCCTCAACCCGTTTTGCCCCGTCCACTTTCAATGTGGCTTTATCCCCTTCAATATGAAGAGATTATTATTGGCACTATATGATCTGGATAAGGGGCTAATTGCAATAAATTTGTCCTTCACACTGATGGAAATGCTTATAATGCACCATATATGCCGAAATATATAAAATATCAGGGGCAATTATGGCAAAAAAGTGCAAATTATTGTGATTTGTGCGATAGTTCAGCCTTAAACTAAAAACAGTGATCTTTAAGGCTTTTTGGGGTTAAAATGTAATCTTAATGTTGTTATGTTACGTGAGGCAGTCATGTTAGGTTATGACTTTGATATGACATTGGGGGAATGATGCTTCGAACATTATTAACAGCGCTGACACTTTTTGCGCTTTGGTTGTTAATGTCGGGTATCTATAGTCCGCTTATTATAGGGCTTGGCGTTGCATCGTCTATCATTGCCGTCATTACGATGCGCCGCATGGATAATGCCGCTGATGCCCAAAGGATGCAAATCCATCTTAAACCGATAGCAACCATCCGTTATTGGGCATGGCTTATGATTGAAATTGCCAAGTCTAACTGGATGGTGACCAAGATTATATTATCGCCTGATATGCAAATGAACCGCCACCTGTTCAAAGTACCCTACACACAAAAAACCGATCTTGGGCAAACCATATTTGCGAATTCGATTACACTTACTCCGGGCACGATCTCGGTTGAGGTCGAAGACGGAACTTTTTGGGTGCATGCGGTTTCCTATGCAAGCGATACCATGGATGCCCTTGCCGAAATGGATGCAGAAGTTAGCAAAATTGAAAGTGTGGAGGCGTAATGTTTTTAGCAGCGGCAATTGCACTGTTTGTCTCAATGGCATTGGTATTGGTGCGTCTTTACGCAGGTCCGACACTTTATGACCGTGTTCTGGCCGTGAACAGCTTTGGCACGCTGACCGTGCTTTTTATTGCAGTGCTCGGGTTTCTAAACGGGCGCCCCGATTTTCTGGATATTGCACTGCTTTATGCATTGATCAATTTTGTCGGAACCATCGCGATCCTGAAATTTTTCCGTTACCGCGCCTTGGGCGATGTATCGCAAATGCCGGATAATGCGGGGCGTAAATAATGGGTTGGGCTTTGGTTGTCGAGATATTAAGTTGGCTTTTCATTCTGTCAGGTAGCGCATTTACCCTGATCGGGGCTATTGGAACACTGCGGTTCCCTAATTTCTGGTCGCGCCTTCATGCGGCATCGATCAGTGAAAGTGCGGGTATGATCCTATTGGTTTTGGGTATGTGTCTACAGGCTGGTATTTCTTTATTAACCGTGAAGCTGCTGATTATCGGCGTATTTATATTCATCACTGGCCCCACATCTACCCACGCGGTGGCCAACGCGGCACACACATCGGGCGCCAGGCCCGACAGTGACGAAGATGCGCGCAAAAAACAAAAGGGTACATCCTGAAATGATTGAAACCCTTATTAACATCATTCTTTTTGCGATGCTGGTTCTGACAGCACTTGCCGTCGTGCGGATCAATCATTTGTTTGCGGTGGTCATGTTGTCGGGCGTCTTCAGTCTGTTGTCAGCCCTGTTGTTTGTCACGCTTGATGCGGTCGACGTGGCCTTTACCGAGGCTGCCGTGGGGGCAGGTATTTCAACTGTTCTTATGCTGGGAACGATTGCCCTGACCGCAAGAACCCAAAAGAAATCCACCCGATCGGGTATGGTGCCTTTTATTGTTGTGGTCGTAACCGGGGCCGCTTTGGTTTACGGCACTTTGGATATGCCCGACTTTGGTGACCCGAATGCGCCTGCCAGTCTGCACGTGGCCCCCGAATATATGATCGGTAGTATAAAAGATATCGATGTCCCCAATGTGGTCACGTCTATTTTGGCCAGTTACCGTGGTTACGATACGTTGGGTGAAACCGCCGTTGTCTTTACGGCGGGTATCGGGGTTTTGGCATTGCTCAGCGGGCTGTCCCGCAGGCGTCGCGAAGATGAAGAAGAGGACGTGTAATGCATCATCATCTTATCTTGCGCGTGGTTACAAAAATGCTGGTCGGTGCCATCATCCTATTCGCTTTCTATGTGCAATTTCACGGTGATTTTTCACCGGGGGGCGGGTTTCAGGCGGGCGTTATCATGGCTGTCGCCTTTATCCTTTACGGTATTGTTTTCGGCCTGAACAAAGTGAAACAGGTTTTTCCCCCTTGGTTGGTACATAAAATGATCGCGCTGGGCGTGTTGCTTTATGCCGGCACGGGCGTTGCAAGCTTGTTTCTGGGATACAGCTTTCTGGATTACGACGCATTCAATCCACATCACCCCAGCCATGGTCAACATTGGGGTATCTTGGCGGTAGAGCTTGGTGTGGGCATTACCGTGACGGGTGTCATGGTTGCAATTTATTACGCTTTCGCCAATCGCCCGCCGCCGATGAAAGATGAGGATTGGTGATGATAGACTTGGATTTCATTATTGGCCATCTGAACTACTGGCTGTTTATCGTTTTGATGATGACAGGCCTTTACATTGTCGTAGCGCGCGGCAATCTGGTTAAAAAAATCGTCGGCTTGAACATTTTTCAGACTGCGGTTTTCATGCTTTATATTTCAATCGGTAAAGTCACCGGCGGCACCGCCCCGATTTACCCCGTGGATAGCCAAGGCCATATGCAGGTTGACCCGTCGATTATTTATTCGAACCCGCTTCCGCACGTTCTGATCCTGACGGCGATTGTTGTGGGTATTGCAACAACTTCACTGGCTTTGGCGTTGACCATTCGTATCCGTGAAGTTTACGACACAATCGAAGAAGAAGACATTTTGGAAATAGAACGAAAGCTAAGTGCCGAGGATAACAAAATCCACGGACCAGCAATGGGTGGACGCGCATAATGTCAGCCGCAGACTCGCATTACGTTGCAAAAACGTTCATGGATCATCTACCGATTTTACAGGTTGTCATCCCGCTGATTTCGGCCCCTTTGATCGTCTTTATCGGCAATCGTAAACTGGCATGGGTTATTGCCATGGCTGCCAGTGCCACAGCCTTTGTCATCGCGTGTCTGTTGTTGGCGCAGGTCAAGGACGGCAGCTTTATTTCCTATCATATTGGCGGTTGGGCCCCGCCTTTGGGCATAGAATACCGAATCGATGCGCTTAGTGCGTTTGTTCTGATGTTGATATCGGGTATCGGCACGATCGTTTTGCCCTATGCTTACACAAGCGTGAAAACTGAAATACCTAAACGCCAGCACGTGCTGTTCTATGCGTTATTCATGCTGTGTCTGACAGGGCTATTGGGCATGGTTGCAACAGGTGACGCTTTCAACGTCTTTGTGTTTTTGGAAATCTCATCGCTATCCACATATGTTCTTGTCGCAATGGGTGCAGGCAAGGATACCCGCGCCCTGACTGCGGCCTACGACTATCTGATTATGGGAACAATCGGTGCCACGTTCTTTGTTATCGGTCTGGGCCTGCTTTATATGGCCACCGGAACCTTGAATATGGCCGATCTTGCAGACCGCATTGCCAACCAAGGGGCCAATCGCACGGTGCAGGCCGCATTCACCTTTATCGTGGTGGGAATGGGCCTGAAAGCGGCCATGTACCCGCTGCACCATTGGTTGCCGAATGCTTACACTTATGCGCCATCTGCAGTCACGACATTCCTTGGTGCCACCGCAACCAAAGCTGCGATATATGTTTTGCTACGTTTCATGTTTTCGGTCTTCAACCCCGGGTTTTATTTCGAAGACTGGACGCTTTATCTGATCTTCATCCCGTTTTCATTGTTGGCGATGTTCGCGGCGTCTTTTGTGGCTGTCTTTCAAACCAATCTCAAACGCATGCTGGCGTTTTCGTCTATTGCGCAAATTGGGTACATGCTGCTGGGTATCGCCATGCTGAACGCCACAGGCCTGTCCGCCTCTATTGTGCACCTGATGAACCACGGCATCACCAAAGCCACATTGTTCATGGGTGTTGGTGCGATGGTGCTCTATTCAGGCAGCGCATTCTTTGACAATTTGAATGGCCTTGGGCGCAAAATGCCGCTTACAGGGGCAGCAATGGTTGCAGCGGGTCTCAGCCTGATCGGTGTGCCGGGAACTGCCGGCTTCATTTCGAAATGGGTGTTGGTGCAAGCCGCGTTCGAAAATGGTTGGTGGATTATCGCTATCGCCATCATGTTGTCATCGCTTCTGGCGGTTATCTATGTCTGGCGCATGTTCGAGGTGCTTTACCTTACCGCGCCGGACGAGGATTGCACGGCAACAGATCCGCCGCTACCCATGCTGATCCCGATGTTGATACTGGCTTTTGCCTGTATCTGGTTCGGTTTTGACACGGAACTTACACTGGGTTCGGCACGCGTTGCCGCCGAAGGTCTGCTGGCGGGTTCCGCCGGTATGGCACATTAGGGGGCAGGGGACATGGACACATCAACAGCCCTATACCTGACAATGCTGATCCCGACCGTTGCAATGGCCGGCAATATGGTATTTGCCGACCGGGAAAACCTGCGTGACGGTATCACGTTCCTATGTGCCGTTCTAACCTTCGCCTGCGTTCTGGTGATCTTGTGCAATGTCGGCAACGGCACAACTGACACGTTTGAGCTATTCGAAGTGGTGTCCGGTCTTGGCATCGCTTTCCACGTCGAGCCGCTTGGCCTGATGTTCGCCCTTATCGCATCCGGTCTGTGGATCATCACGCATATTTACGGCGTCGGTTACATGCGCGGCAATCACGAGCAACACCACGCACGATTTTTTGCCTGTTTTTCCATCGCCATCGCCGCCGTTATGGGTATCGCGTTTGCGTCCAACATGTTCACGTTGTTCGTGTTCTACGAAATTCTGACGCTTTCAACATATCCGCTGGTTGCCCACAAAGGCACACCTGAAGCGGTTAAAGGGGCGCGTACATATCTGGGTATCCTGATAGGCACCTCGATCGTTTTGCTGCTGACTGGTGTGATCTGGACATTCACCATCGCAGGCACACTGGACTTTACCAAAGGCGGTATACTCGAGGGCAAAATCGCCCCCACATTGTTGCCCGTCCTATTAGGCCTTTATGCGTTCGGCATCGGCAAAGCGGCACTTATGCCGTTCCATCGCTGGTTGCCCGCTGCAATGGTTGCCCCGACACCTGTTTCGGCCCTGCTGCACGCTGTAGCCGTGGTGAAAGCGGGTGTGTTCACCATGCTCAAGGTCGGCATATATATTTTCGGTATTGATTTTCTGGCCTCTACCGGGGCATCCGAATGGCTGATGTGGCTGGCCGCCTATACGATTATTGCCGCATCCGTTGTGGCGATGACAAAGGATAATTTGAAAGCGCGACTGGCATATTCCACCGTATCGCAACTGTCCTACATTACCCTTGGTATGGCGCTTGCCACCAGTATGGGCGCGCTGGGCGGGGGTATGCACATAGCCATGCACGCAATGGGTAAGATTACCCTATTCATGTGCGCAGGTTCGATCTACGTCGCCTATCACAAAACCGAAATCAGCCAGATGCAGGGACTGGGCCGCATCATGCCGATCACGTTCGGTGCCTTCCTGATCGGTGCTTTGTCGATCATCGGCTTGCCGCCACTGGGTGGTTCATGGCCAAAATTTCTGCTGATGATGGGGGCGGCAGACGCGGGTCATCTGATCATTATCGGCGTTTTGATGGTCAGCTCGCTATTGAATATTGCTTATCTTTTGCCCGTTGTCGGACGCGGTTTCTTTCGCCCCGCCACAGACAGTGAACTACCCAAGACATACGCCGAGGCCCCGTTACTGGTCTGGTTGCCGCCCGCAATCACCGCTGCAGGCTGTATTATCTTGTTTTTCTACGCGGGAAGTATCCAAGACTTCCTGTCACCCATTGTGGAGAATACACCATGATGGATTGTCATTCCGATGTCCCCAAACAGGGTGAAACCCAAAAAGCTTATGCAAAACGGCTAGAAGCTGAAGGTCAGCGTGAAATATATGTTCGCAAAGCCCTGCGTGAACATTGGGGGCTAACAGTAGAAGAAACAATTCTGGCTTGCTCCGCATTACCTGAGGCGCGCAATCGCGAGTTGCAAGACCTTCGAAGCCGCTTTCCGACATTGAGCGAAAACCGATTTGCTTGGAGAATCTCTAGATCTCTAACACTTTCCAAGGAAGACGCCCTTGTTTGGTCGCAAACAATCCTAGCAGCAGAAGGAAGCGCGTGATTATGGCACAAAAACCAAAAGACGATCCTGCCACATACCCTGCGCTGGGCCGCATGATGACTTGGGTTGATAAGCCCGGCTCTGACAAGAAAATCGTCTGGGTCTTGGGTATCGCTTGCCTTATCGTATTCCTGTTGGATTTCACTTACGAAAAATACGGCCACTTTCAGGTGGAATATGTGCGCGGCTTTTACGCCTTCTACGGCTTCGTGATGTTCACGGGGTTGATCCTTGTTGCCAAAGCCCTGCGGTTTTTCATCAAGCGACCAGAGGATTACTACGGCGACAAAGCCATAGACACAGAAGAATATCCCGCCGATCAACTGGACATACGGGGGAACACCGATGTTTGACGTGATCCCAACCGCCTTTATCTTCTTCGCTGCCGCTGCAATTTTACTGGCCTTGCCCAAAGGCAACTTGCGCGGCATCCTGTTGCTGATCACCCCGATCATCGCGGCAGCACAAGTCTGGAATGCAGGCTTCGGAAATTTCGCACAAGTCGGGTTTTTTGGGTTTGAGCTGGAACTCATGCGTATCGACGGGTTAAGCCGTATTTTCACACTCGTGTTCTGTCTCGCGGCTTTTCTTGGTAACCTTTACGCGTGGCATGTGCGCGATACGGTGCAACAGATCGCGGCCCTTCTATACGCAGGTTCCGCTATTGGTGCGACCCTGTCGGGTGATATGATAACCCTGTTTTTCTATTGGGAAGGTACGGCCATTGCATCCGTCTTTCTGATCTGGGCGCGTGGCACGGAAGGCGCCTATCACACAGGCATGCGCTACCTGATCATGCAGGTTGCATCAGGCGTGATCCTGATTGCGGGTGTCGCCCTGTTCTACCGCGAAACAGGTTCGATCGCGTTCGATCGCATGACGCTTGGCAGCCCTGGAACATGGTTGATCTTTATCGCTTTCGGCATCAAATGCGCGTTTCCATTGCTGCACAACTGGTTGCAAGACAGCTATCCTGCCGCCACGGTTACAGGCACCGTGATCCTGTCTGCATTCACCACCAAGCTGGCGGTTTACGCCCTTGCGCGCGGTTTTGCCGGTACCGAGATCTTGATCTACATTGGCACCGTGATGACGCTGTTCCCAATTTTCTTTGCCGAGATTGAAAACGACCTGCGCCGGGTTCTGGCCTATTCCCTGAACAACCAGCTGGGTTTTATGGTTGTCGGTATCGGCATCGGTACCGAAATGGCCCTGAATGGCACGGCATCCCACGCGTTTGCACACATCCTGTATAAAGCGCTGTTGTTCATGTCTGTCGGTGCCGTTCTGTATCGCACGGGCACCTCGAAAGCCTCTGAACTTGGCGGGCTCTACCGCACCATGCCCAAGACCGCGATTTTCTGTCTGGTGGGTGCTGCATCTATTTCGGCCTTCCCGCTATTTTCGGGCTTTGTCACCAAATCATTGACCCTGACGGCTGTGGCCGAAGAACATCGCCTGATTATCTGGCTATGTTTGGTGTTCGCGTCCGCCGGTGTTTTATCCCACTCCGGTATCAAAATTCCGTTCTTTGCCTTCTTTGCGCATGACAGCGGCTTGCGCCCGAAAGAGGCCCCGACCCATATGTTATGGGCGATGGGGATCACTGCATTTTTGTGTATCGCAATCGGCGTGTATCCTGCCCCGCTATACGCAATTCTGCCCTATGAAATGCAAGATGCACATCCCTACACGATGGGCCACGTGACAGGGCAGTTGCAACTGCTGCTATTCGCATTGCTGGCGTTCGCATTTCTTTATCGCAAAGG
>Ga0316189_10005801_pt1 | contig 11842 bp, 8 predicted proteins | sample LowCovwburrow_MG_FD_204930 | JGI IMG/M metagenome (GOLD analysis project Ga0316189, IMG submission 204930) | Coastal sediment microbial communities from Maine, United States - Lowes Cove worm burrow | ecosystem: Environmental > Aquatic > Marine > Coastal > Sediment | place: USA: Maine... | reverse complement strand
GTACCATCAAAAACACCGCCAGAATCAAGAGACAGATTACCGGTCAGAGCAAATGCCATTCCCGCATCAAGCTCACCGCTATTTATGACTGACAGGCCGTTCCCTGTATCACCACCAACAATCAGCGTTCCATCACCGAAAACAACCTTGCCGCCATCAAGCACGACATTTTCCCAGTTATTAATGTTTGCCCCGGTGGCGGTTACTGTCATTTGCTGAAAGGTCAGCGTATCAACAAAGCCGTCACTTGCAGATACATCATCACCACCGTCAATAATTGTCATGTCTGAAATATCTGATGCGGTGGTCAATGTCAGCTTGTCACTACCGTCACCCAGTCTGACGGCCCCGGAAACCTTCGCTCCGTCCTTTACCTGTATAACCGAATCACCGGCATCGTTGAAAATGCCGTTACCACTTGTAGAACTGACATCTGCACCTGAGTTCAGCGTGATATTTGTCAGCCCCCCGGCCCCGGTGCCGGTCTTGATTCCCCAACCACTACCACCTGTAACAGTCGCATCCGTGATCACCGACAGGCTCTGACTACCAACGTGATATGCATCAAGACCATCAACGCCACCACTAACATCGCCCCCCAGGTCAATGTTCATACTTGTTGCATTGGTATTAGTGGAGCGGATATAGATACCATCATTAGCATTACCACTAATCACGGCCCCGCCGGTTTTGAGTGTCACGGCCCCGGTGCCCCGAAGCTGGGCCACAATGGCCTGATCCTTACCGGTAATAGTGCCAGCACCAGTCGTAATCGTCGCGGAAGTTGCAGTGCTTCCCGTTTCAATATGGATGCCATGAAGATTACGGCTCGAAACATCACCGGTCAATAAAACATCCAGGCTCCCGGTGCCAAATTGAGAGGCATGAAAGCCATCAATACCATTCCCTGAACTTGCAATTGACGATGAAAAATCATCTCTGTAGCTCAGATCGCCTGAACCTGTCCTTCCATACAACTTGATACTATAACCTGATGAGGTCGACATACCAAAATTGTCCGTGGTTGTTACAACAAGATCATTACCTGCTGTTCCATAGAGTTTTTGGGAAGTATCGGAGGCGCTGGCTGGACCCGAATATGTAAACACACCGGTTGCCCCCTCAGAGCAGCTACCACCAAGCGCCGCGCTGCCTGTCATGGTCATCGCCAGCACCTGCACACTGGCAAGCAAGGTAAATGTCAAAGCACATTTTAACGCTGGAGAACAGGAAGAAGAATCACTTCGTCCAACATATTGGTTTCCAGTCGCGCGCTCACGCATAGCGCTGTTTGAATTGCCCATTGGTCATGTCCTGTAAATTTTCTAAAAATCGCATCTTGATTGCAATCAACGCAGGGCAAAAGACCAGCAAACAACGCCAACCTGTCTTAAACAGACAAGCTGCGCCAAAGGTTCAGATCAACTGCACTAGTTATATTGCATTCTCCCCACTCTCCACGACAACCGCCAAGCTCCACAATCCCCGGCAAGGAATAGGTTAGCCAAACGCGGTTAAACCGCTAAAATATAGCCGTCAAATCACCTTATAGTTGTATTTATTTTCGGAGTCAACCTGAGCAATTCATCATTAACAATGAGCACTCAACGTCAGGGGTTTCCCCACAACTGCAGCACAAAAGTGCCCGCACAGCGGCACCAACACCGCTCTCCGGCTCTATCGTGATAGAAGCTTCTCTCACCATTCCCCAAGGGTATAGGTCTTTTTTTCTTCAAGATTCCTGGGTTGTGAAATGCCTGGTGTATTATAATCAGCATCACTCCAGCCGATCGCATCAAGAGCAATTCTTTCCTGTGATGTTTGCAACAATTTTGCCACGTATTTCTCATCACGCCACACCCATTTGCCGTTTTCCATACGGCTATAGATTTTGCCCGTCCGGTGGTCAGCAAAATTGATCACAGGGATCAAACGGGTACATTTGTCAAGAAAGCCTATATTGTCCTGTGCCGCCATGTCACTGGGAGAATAAACATCTTGCGGACATTCAGCATCGACATTGATTTTGGTGTATCTATCAATATCAAGCAGGCATTTGATATCCAGAATTGTCATCTCACCATTCCAGCCAAATGCAACAGTGCGGGGAAGTTTTCCCTTGGCGACACTGTTATCAAGGAATTCGTAATGAACTTTCTTATCGGCAACCCCGGCCCAGTTGAAAAACAGCGCGGGCATGCCGGTAAACGCTTCGACATTGTGATACAACAAATCATCAACAGCTTTATAGCGGCCAAATTCGAGACCACGAAGCCAGGCCCGTTCAACAGTCGCATCTGGCGGGGTGATCATGAAAAACATGAAAATCGTATCACCAAAGCGCGACAGCAATTTGCTGTCCTGAGTTGGGTTTCCATCCGCGATGAAGCTATCAAAACGGAAGCGGTCGATGAGCAGATGGGACATTTCATTGCGACCGGCCTTTCTGGCCATATACTGATCAAGTTTTTTATCAATGATCTCAAGTTCGTGACCGCTCAACATGCCTGCATATTTGTAGGCCTCACCAAGGCTGTCATAATCGAGAAGAAATTTTCGCCAAATATCCGGACTGATCAAGGCAAAGTCATCCCAATCAACGCCCAGCCGTTTTGCCAGCTTTTTCTGTTGTTGCCGCATGGTGCTTTTACCAGCCCCCGAAGCACCTTTGACATTCATAATGATCGGCTTTTTTTGAGGTGGCAACACGCGATAACCGCCCTGCTCTACCGCTTGCACCAGATAAGGTTCGATGGCACGACCGACCTGCTCGCTGCCAAAGTCGTTACAAACCACATTAGCAGCAATAGTGATGGCTATTGAATGATCTCCCACCAGAGCGCCGCGATGGCGAACTATGTTTGAAACAGTCCAGTGCAATGCCGTCAAACAGCTTTTTTCAAATGGGTCATCGCAATCAGCAATGGCTGCTTGCCAATGATCGAGAACCTGATGGGCTTTCTGCTCTGGCGTGATCAGTATTGCTGGCTTTTTGTCTGGCGTCTTCAGCCAGCTAAACCAGCGCGAACCGGTTTTTTGTTGCGAGACGGCAGACTTTTCATCGCCTCCTGTTGAAAACTGTTTTGACAACTCCTCAGCCAGATGTTTTTCAACCCGTTGCCGCAACTGCGCATGGTCTTTGATGATGGTATCCAGATTAGGTTTGATAAAGCGATCATAGATATCATCTGCCGCTTTTCGGACATTGATCCCCAAATCCTTGTATTTCGATCCGGCATCAATAGTGAAATCTGCCATTAATCGTAACAACAATTCATGCACCAGTAATCGTTCAGGTCGAAAGGCGACAATTTTTATCGGGTCTATGCCGCTAAAGTCACCAAGCTCATGGGCCTGAGTAAAGCTTGTTGAAACATTTTCCGTTGCGAACATGGTAGAGAGCGGCAGAATTTTTTTCGGAATACTTGATTTCAATCCCGGATTCCACGCCCCGTGTGCTTTATCTGTTTCAGGACTTTCCATGATCGTATCTGTCCTTATTTTTCTCCGGCCAAATCTGGGCATTCTGGTTTAAGGGCGGACAGCCGCTCCATATAAATTTCCAGCGAATTTGCATCCGTTGAAACAGGGAGGCGGAGCGACTGTCCTAGGGTGTTACGAAAGTTTATGGTCTATTTCAATGCATCAACATTTATACCAATTGTAACCGCACCAAGACGGGCGCCATTACTACGGGCAACGGTCAGGCTGGTTTGAGAAATATTGATTCCGTCTTCTTCTTCGACATCATCAATAAGAATAGCTTTGGCGCCGACTAGATAAGTCTTTTTCCATTTTGCTTCATCACCTTGCATTAAGTCACCGGTGCCATTGGTTTGTCCAACGTTCAGGCCGTTATTGTCCATGACAAAGATTTCGGTGATTACGCCGCCCGAAGCAGCTTTAATGCCACGCAAAAACGCTGAAAAATCATTGCCCATAACCGAGCTGATTAGAGTTCCGCCACCGCGAAGTTTTTCTTTGCGCCACCGTTGGTCAAGACGATAGATTTCTGCTTCAGTGATGTTGAGGTTGTTGATGTTTTGTTGATCAACAGCTTTGATAATTTCATTCGATCCGACCCAGGAGCGAATGCTAGATTCTATGTAAGACTGTATTTTTTTGACATGCCCGTCAGCCATCGCCGGCAAACCTTGAGAGGCCAGCAAGCAAACAGCTGCAATGGTAGTAAGTAATTTTTTCTTCATGACATTTTCCTTATCTAGACTTGTAGAAAAGAGACATCTGTCTCCAGTGCTTAGCCAACTTGATGGGTCAAAATGACCGCTGTTAGCCAGGAATTGCCGTGCAGGACAGGGTTACCGATTATGTTTTTCACTTAATCAATCCCAAATCTCGTTGTGTTTTTTTACTCTATTTTTAGGCAGCTTCCTGTTTTCTGCTGCGAATTTTGTCACGAATGACCTTGATCAGCGGCAGGAAAATCAAAATTAAGGCAATTACCGTAATCGGTCCGGCAATCGGACGGGTGAAAAAGATACTGAAATCACCATCTGACAGCAAAAGCGATTGTCGCATTTTTGGTTCGGCAATCGGCCCAAGAACAATGGCCAGCACTGCAGGTGCAACTGGATAATCCAGTAATCTCAGGAAGAATGCTCCACCGCCAAACAAAACCATAAGCCACACATCAAACGTGTTCTGATAGGCAGCAAATGTGCCAACGAGTGACAATACAAAAATCAGGGGTGCCAATATGGTGAATGGCATACGCAACATCCATAAGAAGACCGGAATGAATGCCAGATTCACCACAACAGCGATGATATTAGAGACATAGAACGAGCCGATGAGCGGCCAGACAAAATCTGGCTGGTTGGTAAACAGCAAAGGTCCAGGTTGCAGCCCCCAGATCACCATGCCCGCGAGCAACACTGCAGTGGTTGGCGAACCTGGAATGCCCAGGGTCATCATCGGCAGCATGGCACCGGTTGAGGCTGAATTATTAGCAGCTTCTGGCGCTGCAATACCATCTACGTTCCCCTTGCCGAACGAATCAGGGTCTTTTGATGTCATTTTCGCAACGCCATAAGACATCAGCGCACCCGGTGTAGCCCCGGCAGCCGGTAAAATCCCGACAAAGAAACCAAGCGCTGATCCAATCATGGTTCCCCGCCAGGCGTGCCTGAATTCCTTGATGTTGTGCACAACACGAGAGAATGAAAAGTCCACTTCAGTCATCGTGTTTTTGTAACGCGATGTATTGATTGTCCAGATCATTTCACCAATGCCATAAACACCAATCGCCAGAACAAGGAAGCGAATACCGTGAGTAAAGCCTGTGATATTACCGAAAATCAATCGTGGTTCACCGGAAATAATATCAAAGCCGACGGTTGCGAGCACCAGACCAAAACAAATTGAAAAAATTGTTTTGGGTATGTCATCACCACCAAGGCCGACAAATGTTGCAAAGGCCACAAGCATCAGTGCGAAAATTTCAGGGTCACCAAAATTCAATGCGACCGAAGCCAGTGGCGGAGCAAAAGCTGTGAAAAATATATTGGACACGGTGCCGCCGACAAATGAAGCTATCGCGGCTGTGATCAGAGCTTTGTCAGCTTTACCGGCAAGCGCCATCGGTCGGCCATCAAATGTGGTAGCAACCGCTGTTGATGCGCCTGGAATGCCCAGCGTAATCGATGAAATCGCACCTCCATACATGGCACCGTAATAAATTGCGGCCAGAAAGATCATCGGAGAGGTTGCCGAACCGGTGTAGTTTTGAACGACAAAGGTAAAGGGCAATAAAATAGCCACCCCGTTTACCGACCCCAGACCTGGCATCGCGCCAACAAAGAGACCAACAACAACACCCAAAACCGCCAGGCCAAGGTTCATCGGCTCAAGGGCAGTCAGGATGCCATTAAAGAGTGAAAGGAGAATGTCCATTTTCAAATTCCATTCGAGATTTTACGAATAAAGCGTCAAAACAACGCCGGTTTGGTTTACTGACAACAATGTCACAGGAATATTTTGTACAGCGGCAGGAACAGGGGCTCGGTATAGCCTTTGGGCAAAACAATCCGCATTGCCACATCGAAAAAGAAGAAACTAACGACTGGAACGATTGTTGATATCACCATGGTTTGAACCATCGGATGGCGACCCAAAACCCTAAGGTAATAGATCAGAAAAACAAACATGCCGCCGTAAAAACCGATAAGCTCAATAAGTATCAAAAAGCCCAGCAATCCACCACCAACCATAAGCAAGAGTTTTTTGCCATATGAGTCTAGAAACGGTTCTTTTGAGACCGACATCGGTGAGGTTTTTCTGAACCAGTTGACGCCGATCCAAATGCTGCAAACCAGCATGATGGCCGAAAGCCAGAAAGGCCAGAAACCACTGCCAGGTCCCTCCCCCTCAATAAGACCAATATTGTCAAAGCGCTTAATATCGGTATTCCACGATGGCGCTTCGCCACTTTTCCACATCAAATAAATTGAGAGCAATCCAAGCAATACTGCGGTTATAATCTCTGCTTTACGCATTGTTCTAAATCCCTCTCAATCTATAATTTTGTTATGCCAGTATTACTTAATCGCGCCTGATGCCTTCAGAATTTTCTGATGGCGGTCACGTTGGGATACCCAATATGCTTTGAGTTCATCACCAGCCATAAAGTCACCCATCAGGGACTTTTTAGACTTGTAAGTCTGCCAGTCTTTTGATTTGTAGGCTTTAGCAAACAGGTCTGTATAGTAATCGGCTGCTTCTTTTGACATACCAGGTGCACCAACAACGGCGCGTTGCATGAAGTATGAGAAGTCACCACCAAGTTCTTTCAACGTTGGTACGTCCGGGAACATTGGCAAACGTTTGTCGGTGAACGCTACCAAGGGTACCATGTCACCTGATTCATAGAAGCCAAGGGCTTCTGACGGGTTGTTCACAGAAGAAGTAATCTGTCTGCCTGCAACTTGCTTGGCAACCGTTCCACCGCCTTTGTAGGGGATGTACTTCATCTTCAAACCATAGTTGTTATTCAGAAAATCGGTAATGATGTTATCTTCTGAATTTTTACCGGTGCCGCCCATAACCCATTTCTTGCCGCGTTCTTTTGCGGTTTTAAGAAACTGATCAAAAGTGGTTATTTTTTCGTCTTTATGAACCCACAACAAGAATGTGTCTTCTGCCATACGGCCAACAGGAGCAAACTTCATGATGTCAACGCCAAGTCCAGGTTGACGTAATGGGGTGGTAAAGAACGAGTTCAATGTCACCATGATCGTGTGATCAGGGTCATTGGTGGTTTTAGCAGCAACAAGCGCTTCAGCACCTGAACCACCCGGTTTATTAACCGGAACCAATGGACGTGGAGAAAGTTTTTCTTTTTCAATAACAGCTTGCATGAGGCGCGCCATTTTATCGGCACCACCACCCTTACCAGCCATGATGATAAAGTTAATCGGTTTGTTGGGTTCAAACGCCTGAGCGGTGCTGAACATGGTTGCAGTTAGTGCTGCCGCACTAATCAATCCAGTAAAAAGTCGTCTTGTAAAAACCATAAGACCCTCCCTTGGGTAGTTAGGACCGCTATCGCGGTCGGGGGTTAACATTGACAAAGATCGCTACTTCAGCAGCTGTTATTGTTTTTGAAATTTCAAATGTTGAGCATTTGAAAATCAGGAAATTTATATGTGTTGCCAGAAAACCAAAACGATTTTGTAATCGCGGTCTGAAATCCTCTTCTAATGTACAAACACAACGGGTATCTGGGCGTTGTCGACAATCACCTGCGTGTTGCCGCCAAATACAGCCTCACTTTCATGGCTATCGCCATAGGCGCCCATAATCATTAAATCTGCCCCGGCGGCCTGGCTTCGTTCGATCAATTCCAGACCAATTTTCTTTTTCGCTTTAAACCGGTCGACTTGAACCTTAACACCGCGCACGCCGAGATAATCAATCAGATCATCAACGGTTGCGCCGTGAATTTCATCACCCGCTGACAAAACCGTCACCTTTTTGGCTTTGGTTATCATATCCATTGTCAAGGCCACAGCACGAGAAGCTTCGGTAGACCCATTCCAGGCAATTGACACATGCTCGCCCAATACTTTGGGTGGAGTAATGGAAGGCGGGCACATCATCACCGGAGTACCGGTGTTAAATAAGGCGGTTTTAAGCGTATTGGCACCAAGGTTTCGATCACGATCTGGCTTTGCCACACAGATAAGATCAGAGAGCCGACCATGATGCTTGATCACATCAATTTGCTTGCCAAGCTCTTCAACCCACGAGGCTGTTGGACCGTCACCATTGGGTCCATCAGCTTCCTTGAGGCCATATTCAACCACAAGATCTGAAAACTCAGTGTGAAGCCGGTTTTCTTCGTTATCATCCAATTGGCCGGCCTGTTTCACCAACATCTCTTTCAGGAATGCCGGTACCGGAACACCGAAAGGTAGCATATCATCAGGGCGTGGACGACAATGAGTCACTTCAATATGGGCCTTGAAGCGCTTGGCTATTGCAACTGCATGACCAAAGACGTTATCGCCTTTGCCATCTCCGCGAACTGGTACAAGAATTTTCCGAAACACGTTGGTATCTCCTAAAACAAACCGTCAATCAAGCCTTCGTCATTGATACAAATAGCCTCGGCCGATGGTACACTTGGAAGCCCCGGCATGGTCATGATTTCTCCGCAAACCACAACGACAAACCCAGCACCGGCTGAAAGACGAACTTCACGAATTGGCAAACTGTGCCCGCTGGGTGCTCCCCTTACTGTGGGGTCGGTTGTAAAGCTGTATTGTGTTTTTGCCATACAAACCGGCAGATCACCATAGCCCTGTTCTTCCCATTGTTTAAGCTGGTCACGGATTTTTTTATCGGCGATAACCTCATCGGCCCGATATATCCGCTTTGCAATGGTTTCGATTTTTTCAAACAACCGCATTTTATCCGGATAAAGAGGCGCAAACTGAGCTGAACCGCCTTCGACAAGTTCGACAACACGTTTTGCCAGCTCTTTCGTACCTTCTGAACCCTTGGCCCAGTGCTGGCACAGAACGACATCAGCTCCTTGATCTTTTACATATCTCTTGATGGCCTCAACTTCGGCATCAGTATCGGTAACAAAATGATTGATGCCAACGATTGCCGGAACGCCGAACTGTTTGATGTTCTCAATGTGGCGGCCAAGATTGTCACAACCTTTTTGCACTGCCTGAACATTTTCCCCATCAAGGTCCTTGCGCGCCACCCCGCCATTCATTTTAAGGGCGCGAACTGTTGCAACAATCACCACAGCTTCGGGTTTTAGACCAGCTTTGCGGCATTTGATGTCAAAGAACTTTTCAGCCCCAAGATCAGCACCAAAACCGGCTTCTGTCACAACATAATCTGCAAGTTTCAGAGCGGTTCTTGTGGCAACTACCGAGTTACAACCATGGGCGATATTGGCAAATGGGCCACCATGAACAAAGGCAGGGTTGTTTTCAAGGGTTTGCACGAGATTGGGCTGCATGGCCTGTTGCAACAACACAGTCATTGCACCATCTGCCTTGATATCTCGGCAATATACCGGAGTGCGGTCACGGCGATAAGCAACGATGATATCACCAAGTCGTTTTTCAAGATCCTTAAGGTCTTTTGACAAACAAAGAATCGCCATAACTTCAGAGGCAACAGTAATATCGAACCCTGCTTCACGCGGGAAGCCGTTGGCAACACCGCCAAGATTACAAACAATTTCGCGCAAGGCGCGATCGTTCATATCGATCACACGCTTGAAAGCGATGCGGCGAATGTCAATCTCTTCCTTATTGCCCCAGTAAATGTGATTATCAAGCATTGCAGCCAGCAAGTTGTGGGCCGAAGTAATGGCATGGAAATCACCTGTGAAATGAAGGTTCATATCCTCCATCGGCACCACTTGCGCATAACCACCCCCGGCAGCCCCACCTTTCATGCCAAAGCATGGACCAAGCGAAGCTTCACGAATACAGATAGCGGCTTTTTTGCCAATGCGATTAAGTCCATCGCCAAGCCCAACTGTTGTTGTGGTCTTGCCCTCACCTGCCGGTGTCGGATTGATGGCTGTCACCAAAATCAGGTGGCCATCCTTACGATCTTCGACAGATTTGATAAATTCTGCCGAAACTTTTGCCTTGTCATGGCCAAAGGGTAACAGATGCTCTGAGCCTATGCCAAGTTTTGCACCAATTTCCTGAATTGGCTTTTTCTTGGCTTTCCGGGCAATTTCAATATCAGACATTTAAGTTCCCTCCATGGCTCTGGTCCAGAGCCGCTGTTCAAATTTGTAATTGGTTGTGTCAGCTACTCAATTTTGTTCCAACATCAAGATTTATAGATGTTGCCCAATCAGCGGCAGGTTGTTTGTCTCCGCCTTGGGGTCTAACGCGTTTCAGCAAAATTCGTCCGCCCTGGGCCTGTACAGTGACACCATCATCATTAACCGAAACAACTTCACCTGCTGTGCCTTCGCCATCAACACGGGCGCTGTCATAAACCTGCACCACATCTCCATTGAGTGTCGTCCAGGCACCAGGTGCCGGGTTGGCGGCACGGATGATGTTGTAAACTTCATCTACCGGTTTTGACCAGTCGAGTTCAGCATCGCCCTTTTTGAACCAACTTTCATAAGAACCATCATCAAGGCGTTGATCATGCTTGATAATTACACCTGCCTTGACCAGATCAAGGCTCTCGATCATGGCATCAACGCCCATCGGGAACAGTTTATTGAAATAAACATCGCCAATGGTTTCATCCGGGCCAATTTCGCAGGTTTTCTGCATCAGGATCGGGCCTTCATCAAGACCGTCATCGGGCCAAAAAATTGACAAACCGGTACGGGTTTTACCCATGGCGATTGGCCAGTTGATCGAACTTGGACCACGATGAAGCGGACAAAGAGATGGATGGTACTGGAAAGTGCCAAACCGCGGCGCATCACGCACATCTTTTGGTACGAACAGCAACACGTAAGCCATCATGCAGACATCGGCATCAAATGATTTCATCAACTCCAGCGCTTCAGGGGTTTTCCATGATGCAGGTTGATGAACCGGCAAGCCTTTTTCGCGGGCATATACCGCCAGAGCATCTTCGGGACGTCCTTCTTTGGTGGGGGCACAACAAACAGCCACCACATCTTCATTACGTTCCAACAATTTTTCGAGTACAGCTTTGCCAAAGGCCTGCTGTCCATGGACTACAATTCTCAACTGTAGTTCCTCCCTTTTTATGTGTCGGGTCGCCGATCTTGTGTCGACTCTCCCGCATTAATTTGTACAGCCGTCTTTAAGAGCGCACTTGCCCGACAGCTCCTGATTCAATCACCTTTTCAAGCTCTTCGCCTTCATATCCAAGAACCTGCGTCAAAATTTCATTGGTATGTTCACCCAAAAGCGGTGAACGCTCAACCTCTACCGGGCTGTCAGACATTTTGATTGGACAGCCAACCGTCAGATATGGTCCACGCTCAGGATGATCGACTTCAACGACTGTTCCGGTTGCGCGCAATCCTTCATCTTCTGCGATTTCTTTCATCGACAAAATGGGGCCAACAGGAATGTCATGCGGGTTGCAGATATCCATCACCTCAAATTTCGACTTGGTCATTGTCCATTGTTCGATACGGCCAAAGATTTCATTGAGCTTATCAAGGCGTTCTGGTGGCTTGGCATAACCTTCTTTGGTTTTCCATTCCGGTTCGCCAATTACATCACATATTTTTTCCCAGATCGCTGCCTGACAAATGAAATATGTGTAGGCGTTAGGATCTGTTTCCCAGCCTTTGCATTTGAGAATACGGCCCGGTTGGCCACCACCAGAATCATTACCG
>Ga0316189_10005800_pt1 | contig 11843 bp, 8 predicted proteins | sample LowCovwburrow_MG_FD_204930 | JGI IMG/M metagenome (GOLD analysis project Ga0316189, IMG submission 204930) | Coastal sediment microbial communities from Maine, United States - Lowes Cove worm burrow | ecosystem: Environmental > Aquatic > Marine > Coastal > Sediment | place: USA: Maine... | reverse complement strand
CCTCCCATAATCAACTCTCTGCGGCGTGAATGACCATAGCCCCCCATCAACAGCAGGTCCGAGCCCGCCCCTTTCGCCGCAGCGACAAGTGCATCACCAATCCCGCTCCCATGAGCCTTGAAGGTATTGGCCCCTGCCTTGATTCCGTGCCAGGCCAGTTGTTCCACCAATTCATCGGCAGAGAATTCTATTGCATCACTTCCGCCAGCAGATAAGACAGTCACATTTTTCGCCGTCAGTAAAATCGACATTGCCATTGTCACGGCTCTGGCAGATTCAGCACTGCCATTCCAGGCAATTGCAATGGAATCACCAACGGTTTCAGATACGGTCTCAGGAACCATCATCACCAATTTTCCCGTTTCAAGCAGAGCTGCTTCGAGAGTATTGGTTCCAATTTGGGTATCTGGATCCGGTTGGGCAACGGCAACCATATCCGTCAGTCGCCCCTGCACCGCAACGATGTGGGCCTGCTTGCCAGTGACTTCATGCCAGGATGTGGTCACCGCTCCTTCAGGGGCGGGAGGATGATCAACAATTGGCAGTTCATGATCTGAGCAATACTTGTCAAACAATGCTCTTATGCGGTCCTCTTCATCTGAAGAGCCAACAGATGCGGACTCAAGAATTGTCTTTTTCATACCTGCGGTTAACAACACCCCAAACGGCAACATGTCTTCTGGCTTGGGGCGGGAATGCACGACTCGCAAATGAGCCCCGGACTTCTTGGCAAGAAGAACTGTCATGTTGAGTACATTCTCGCCTTTGCCATCCCCACGTATAGGGACAAGTATCGTTTTTATAGTCATGTTACCCCACCTTAACCAATCAATCGGATCATTTAGTCTTCGTTATTAACGTCACGCTCTGTCGGCACATTAAAAAGTTTAGCAAGTGTGCCGACAGATTACCGCGATCTAAAACAAGCCTTCGATCTGACCGTCATCATTCAAATAAATGCTGTTGGCTGACGGAACGCGAGGCAGACCCGGCATGGTCATGATCGCACCTGTAACAACAACGATGAACTCGGCTCCGGCAGACAACCTTAATTCACGAACCGGAATAGTGAAACCATTAGGCGCACCTTTCGCATCCGGGTCGGTTGAGAAGCTGTACTGGGTTTTGGCCATACAAACCGGGAAGTGGCCATAATCCCTCTGTAGCTCTTCAAATCGCTTGGCAATCGCACCATCAAATGTGATGTCATCTCCGCCGTAGATCTTCTGAACAATTGTCCGGACCTTTTCGACCAATGGCATTTCATCAGGGTAAAGAGGGGCAAAGTTAGCCGTATCACCGTCAACCAGATCAACAACATGTTGAGCCAGATCAACCGTACCCGCTCCGCCATTAGACCAGTGAGAACCGATGAAGGCTTTGACGCCTTCGGCCTCTGCAGCGGCCATAATCGCTGCCATTTCATCATCGGTATCGGTAATGAACTGGTTTACGCAAACCGTCACCGGAACACCAAATGATTTCATGTTACGAATATGACGCACCAGGTTTTCACAACCTGAGACGACAGCCGCTGTATTCGGGTCACCCAAATCACCCTTGGCAACACCACCGTGCATTTTCAGGGCGCGGACTGTCGCAACAACAACTGTTGCTTTCGGGCTCAACCCAGCTTTGCGGCATTTGATATCGAAGAACTTCTCAGCTCCCAGATCAGCGCCGAACCCGGCTTCCGTCACAACATAGTCGGCCATCTTCAAGGCCGCCTTTGTCGCAATAACAGTGTTACACCCATGGGCGATATTGGCGAACGGACCCCCGTGAACAAACGCTGGATTGTTTTCCAGGGTTTGAACCAGGTTTGGTGCAATCGCTTCTTTCAACAACACCCCCATCGGGCCCGGGCCTTTAACGTCACTGGCATAAATCGGATCGCGCGCCCGGTTATGACCGATAACAATCTTGCCCAAACGCTCTACAAGGTCATCGAGACCGGTTGCGAGGCAGAAGATCGCCATCACTTCAGAAGCCACAACAATATCAAATCCATCTTCACGGGGGAAACCATTGGCAACACCACCCAGAGAGTTGGTAATCTGGCGCAGAGCCCGGTCATTCATATCAACAACCCGCTTCCAGGCAACCCGACGCGAATCAATCGCTGGCTCAGTCCCCCAGTAAATGTGGTTATCAATCAAGGCTGACAGAAGGTTGTGAGCGATGCCAATGGCGTGGAAGTCACCTGTAAAGTGCAGGTTGATGTCTTCCATCGGAACAACCTGAGCATATCCACCACCAGCCGCGCCACCCTTCATGCCGAAGCATGGTCCGAGGGAAGGCTCGCGCAAGCAAATCGCTGCGTTTTTGCCAATTTTATTCAGGCCATCGCCGAGACCCACTGTCGTTGTGGTCTTCCCTTCACCAGCCGGTGTTGGTGTAATGGCGGTAACCAGAATAAGTTTTCCGTCTTTCTTATCCTTCAGCGAATCAATGTACTCCATTGAGACTTTGGCTTTGGTTGGGCCAAACTGCAGAAGCGCGTCTGTTGGCATTCCCAGCTTTGCACCGACATCGGCGATGGGCTGCATAGTTGCTTCGCGGGCAATTTCGATATCACTTTTGGGCATGTTTTTTCCCTTAAATTAGAGCAGTAATTGTTATGGTGTTTTATCGTTACTTAACATTCATAGATCATTTACTGCGTTTGAAGTTTCCAGTTTGCGTCTTGTTATTCGCCTAGCACGACACCAGCGCTTAATCCGCTGTTGGCGATGTACTCGGCAGCTTTCAATTTTTTGTCATCATGTGGTTTTACCCGCTTGACCTTGATGCCTCCATCAGACGTCGCCACGGTAAAGCTCTCGTCAGCGATCTCTGTGATTTCACCCGGTTTGCCAGCTGCGTCGGTTTTAGAGCAGTCAAAAATCTTTAACTCGTTGCCGCTAATTGTTGTCCAGGCCCCTGGCTGAGGATTGGTTCCGCGGATCAGGTTATACACATCGATAGTTGACTTGGACCAATCGATTTCTGCATCGGCTTTTCTGCACCAGCTCTCGTACGTTGCCAAAGATTCATCTTGTTTTACCCGAGGGGCGTTACCGGCTTTGATCAGATCAACTGATTCCAGAACCGCCTCGACACCGAGGGGGAAGATTTTGGTGAAGTATACGGAACCCAGTGTGTCTTCATCAGTTACTTCGACCTCTTTTTGAAGCAGAATTTCGCCTTCGTCGAGGCCATCATCCGGGTAGAAAATTGACAGGCCGGTCTTCGTGGCCCCTCCAATAATCGGCCAGTTGATTGAACTCGGGCCCCGGTGAAGGGGAAGCAATGAGGGATGGAAACAGATTGAGCCGTGGGTCGGGATATCGCGGGCTTCTGCTGGCACGAAGATTATCATGAAGGCCATCACACACAAATCTGCATTCAAGGAGCGCATCTCATCGAGAACAGCCTTATCTGTATAGTTCGGCGGCTGAATAACCTTCAATCCTTTTTCAAGGGCATATTCCTTGACCGGATCAATCGGCTTTCCCTCTTTGTCTGGCGCACAATAAACAGCAACAACGTCGTCGCCTCTATCGACCAAAGCCTCCAGACAAGCTTTGCCGAATGCCTGTTGTCCGTTTAATATAATTCGCATAATTCCATTCCCTTATAATTGAACAGGCGGCGGAGCTTATACAGCACCCGCTTCCTTAACCATTGTAATCTCATCATCACTCATACCGACGACCTCACGCAGGATCTCGTCTGTGTGCTCTCCCAGCAATGGCGAACGCACAACATCAGAGGGTGAGTCAGACATCTTGATAGGATTACCAACAGTCAGATATTTTCCACGGCCCGGATGATCGACTTCGACTATTGTTCCGGTCTTGCGCAGAGATTGATCTTCGGCAATTTCTTTCATTGACAGGATCGGACCACAAGGAATGTTAAGTGGATTCAAAATATCCATGGCTTCCATTTTATCCTTGGTCATTGTCCATTGCTCAATCAGGTCAAACAGTCCCTCAAGCTTATCGAGACGTGCCTTCGGCGTTTCATAACCCGGGGCACCAATCAACTCTTCATGACCAATAACTTTCATAAAGGTCTCCCAGACTGCCGCCTGAATGATTACATAAATGTAGGCGTTCTGGTCTGTCTCCCAACCTTTACACTTGACGATCCACCCGGGTTGTCCGCCACCGGATGCATTCCCGGCACGGGGAACGGTGTCGCCAAATTCAGACTGCGGGTATTCATCCATCGGGCCGCGTTCAACCCGCTGCTGGTCCCGAAGCTTGACCCGGCACAGGTTCAAAACACTGTCCTGCATGGCTGCTTCAACCCGTTGCCCCTTGCCCGAATGAGTGCGCTGGTACAGAGCCGTTACAATCCCCAGGGCCAAATGCAAACCCGTTCCGGAATCACCAATCTGTGCCCCGGTCACCGTTGGCGGGCCATCATCAAAACCGGTTGTTGAGGCAGAACCACCCGTACACTGGGCAACATTTTCATAAACCTTACAGTCAACATAAGGTCCGGGGCCGAAGCCTTTAACAGATGCGTAAATCATCCGTGGATTAAGTTCCTGAATTTTCTCCCATGAGAAGCCCATCCGATCCAGAGCGCCCGGTGCAAAATTTTCAACCATCACATCACATTCTTGAATCAACTTGGCAAATATCTTGGAGCCTTCCGGGTTCTTCGGATTAAGTGTAACGCTACGCTTGTTGTGGTTAAGCATGGTGAAATACAGGCTGTCTTCACCAGGAATATCCTGCAACTGGCCACGGGTGGCATCACCGACACCGGGGCGCTCAACCTTAATCACGTCTGCGCCAAACCAGGCCAGAAGTTGAGTACAGGTTGGTCCCGACTGTACGTGGGTCATATCAAGAATTTTTACGCCTTCGAGAGCTTTCATTGAGCGCTCCTTTTACTATGAGTTAATTTATGAATTTACTTTTTTTTCAATATTGCATCTGAAATGACGCTTGAAGGGTTGAGGCTGCCAATATTACCGCTCTCGCTACCGGCTAGCGGATCAAGCACAGCATTGATCAATGATGGCTTGCCTGAGTCCATGGCCTCACTGACGGCACGGTACAATGCATCAGGGCTGGTTACGTTGTAACCGACACCGCCGAACGCTTCCATCATCTTGTCATAACGGCTGCCCGCGACGAAGACCGTCGTCGCCACATCTTCACCACCTGAGAGGTTCTTGTCCGCTCCGCTATAGATGCCATTGTTATTGAAAATCACGATGCAAACCGGCAGCTTGTAACGACAAATGGTTTCAACTTCCATGCCGGAAAAGCCAAAGGCACTATCCCCCTCAAGCGCCAGAACAGGCAAACCTGTTTCAACGGCTGCGGCAATGCACGACCCCATGCCAATACCCATGACGCCCCATGTTCCCACATCGAGGCGCTTGCGCGGGTTATACATGTCAATAATCGAGCGGGCCTTATCCAGCGTGTTCGCTCCTTCATTGACGAACATCGCATCAGGGCGTTCCTTGATCACACGACGCAGTGCCCCAAGGGCTCCCTCGTAATCCATCGGGTCATTGTTGTTCTGAAGCTTGGGAGCCATCCGGGCAATATTGGCTTCTTTTTTATTCCGGACAGCGCTGATCCAATCGTCTGAAGGCTTTTGCCAATGGAGGCCCATTGCATCAAGCAACGCCATCGCGCAGGACCCGACATCACCAACCAACGGAGCGGCGATCTCAACGTTACTATCCATTTCTTTTGGCTCAATATCGATCTGTACAAATTTGGTTGATCCAGGCTCACCCCATGAACGTCCCTTGCCATGTGACAACAACCAGTTCAGCCGTGCGCCAACAAGAAGAACAACATCGGCTTCTTTCAGCACCAGCGAGCGGGCAGCTGACGAACATTGTGGATGATCATCTGGCAGAAGACCTTTTGCCATGCTCATGGGGATGTATGGAAATCCACTTGTCTCAACGAGGGCACGAACCTCTTTATCGGCTTGGGAGTAAGCAGCGCCCTTGCCCAGAATAATCAGGGGCCTTTTTGCTGATTTAAGAACATCAATGGCGCGTCCAACAGCGGCAGGTGCCGGGATTTGTGCAGGTGAAGGATCGATAACCTTGATCAGTGATTTCTCGCCTTTGACCTTATCCATTACCTGACCGAGCAAGGAACCCGGAATATCGAGGTAGACACCACCCGGACGACCGGTAACAGCGGCGCGGATCGCACGCGCCACACCAACACCGATATCTTCAGCATGGAGAATACGGTAGGCGGCTTTACAGAGAGGTTTGGCAATCGCCAACTGATCCATCTCTTCATAGTCACCCTTCTGAAGGTCGACAATCTCCCGCTCTGAAGATCCACTGATCAAAATCATCGGCCAGCAGTTTGTGGTTGCATGGGCAAGGGCCGTCAGACCGTTCAGAAAACCAGGCGCAGAAACTGTCAGGCAAACACCCGGCTTCTTGGTCAAGAAGCCGGCGGTTGCTGCTGCATTCCCTGCGTTCTGTTCATGGCGAAAAGACAGCACGCGGATACCTGCATTCTGTGCCAAACGACCCAAATCGGTCACCGGTATGCCCGGCACCCCATATATCGTGTTGAGATCGTTCAGTTTGAGCGCTTCAATCAACAGATGAAAACCGTCCGTCAGATTTTCAATATCTGGGGCAGTATCAGTTGCGGGTACTTCGTTCGCGGGTGCGGACATTTATGTTCTCCTGGATGTAATTTCTGACGACCTTGTGTCAATCAAGATAGTCGACGTTTTGTTCAATATGTTTGGCCAGCTTGATGCTGTGTTCACGGATTAGGCGCGAGGCAAGGTCGCCATCTCTGGCTTCCAGTGCTTCAATAATATGCATGTGATCAATGATCGAACGATTGGCACGATCTGCTTCATTAATCGTTCTGGCTCGAATCGACCTCATATGGATGAACAAGTTATCGGTTATGTCTCCGATCAACTTGGAGCCACTCATTTCCAGAATCATCTGGTGGAATTCAATGTTGCGTATCGAGTACTCATCAATATCGGCCTGCACCTGCCCGTCCGAGAAGGTGGAGAACATTTTGCGAAGAGAGCCAATCTGTTCATCCGTAGCATTGCTGACAATCAAACGACCCGCCATACTTTCCAAAGCCGCCCAGACGGCAACCATTTCAAGCACTTCTTCCTTTGTCTTGCGGACAATATAGACTCCGCGCCTTGGCAATATCGTGACAAGGCCCTCTTGCTCCAATCTTGCCAGCGCTTCGCGTACAGGTGTTCTGCTTATTGATAGCTGTTCCGACAATTTACGCTCATCAAGCCGCAACTCTGCATCTTCAGCATAAATATTCATTGTTGAAATTGCCGATTTGAGGGTAGTGTAAATTTTGTCTTTCAGACTAAAATTCACATCAATTGGAGCGATATTCAACTCATTTTCAATTGTTTTAACAGCTTTCATTTACGCCTCATTCACCAACAAAACTGGCAGTTTGTGCATTAGATTGTCTTTCTGGTATACAGTACACCAAGTAATTCTGTAGGCCAACCCAAACATGCATAAACAGCTTCTTTTTTATTCAGGTACGAATATCTAGGCTTCTTTAGGTTTTCCATTCTTCTTTTTGAAATATCCGACCAGTGGGTAGAAAATCAGGACAAGTGCGATTACCATAATCGTCCCGGAAATGGGGCGCTCGAAAAACGTGATGATATCGCCTTGTGAACCGATCAGAGACTGACGCATTGAGCGTTCTGCCAACGGCCCAAGCACGATAGCCAAAACAGCCGGGGCCATAGGGTAGTCAAGTTTCCTCATCAGATAGGCAACAATACCAAAGCCAAGCATTAACCAGACATCATGCATATCCTGCGTCGGGGCATAGCCGCCGATAATACACAAAGCAAAGATCAACGGTGCCAAAATGGTAAACGGCGCTTTAAGCACCCAAATAAATGCGGGGATAAAGGCGATATTGATGATTAGGGTAAACAGATTTGCCGCATAAAGACTGGCGATCAATCCCCAGACGAAATCGGCATGATCAACAAACAGCAATGGCCCAGGCTCCAATCCCCACATCACCATGCCCCCGAGCAAAATAGCCGTTGTCGGAGAACCGGGAATACCCAGTGTCATCATCGGTAACATAGAACCTGTCGAAGCGGCGTTATTCGCCGATTCCGGTGCGAGAACACCTTCAATATTACCCTTACCAAAGCTGGTAGGGTCTTTCGCCATCTGCTTGGCTATACCATAGGACATCAGGGCTCCCGGTGTTGCACCTGCTGCTGGTAAAATACCGACAAAGTAGCCCAGGAATGAACCAAGAAACAAAGTCTTCCATGCCTTTAAAGATTCGACAACTGTCTCTTTGATCCGTTTTACAGAAACAACAGCGTCAGCGACCATAACCTTGCCCTTTGAAGCTTCAACAGTCCACAGCATTTCACCAATGCCGTATACGCCAATAGCAAGAACCAGGAAGTTGATACCGTGATAGAAACCCGGCAGGTCACCAATAATCAAACGCGGCTCGCCACTAACAACGTCGAGACCAACGGCACTGAAAACCAATCCGATAAAGATCGAGAAGAAGGTTTTTGGAATATCATCTCCACCAAGGCCAATGAAAGTCGCAAAGGCCAACATCATTAGAGCAAACTCTTCAGGTGGACCAAAGGCCAGCGCCACTTCGGCAAGCGGGGGAGCGAAAAGAGTGAACAGAACAACCGAGATCGATCCGCCGACAAACGAGGCAAAAGCCGCCGCCACGAGTGCTTTGTCCGCATCACCGCGAACAGCCATAGGCCGACCATCGAAGGTCGTCGCCACGGCCGTCGAGGCCCCGGGTATGCCAAGCATTATCGAGCTGATCGCACCTCCATACATTGCCCCGTAGTAGATCGCACCGAGGAAAATGATGGCGGAGGTTGGTGGAACAAGGAACGTCATCGGCAGCAAAATTGCCACACCGTTTACCGATCCAAGCCCTGGCATCGCACCAATAAACAGCCCGACCGCACAACCGAATATGATCATGACCAAATTCAGAGGCTCGAAGGCGAGCAAAAATCCATCCAGCAGATTACCAATAATATCCATTTTATATTCTTTCGCGAAACTTCCCGGCCCAAATAGATCTGAGCAATATGTTAATTTTAGACACGCCGGTCCAGATTATGTCTCCGAACTCAAGCCTGCCGATGGCGGCTTTTTCCTGCTACATAAAGATATCATAGAGGGGATAGAACCACTCTTCAGTCACACCCTTGGGCAACGTGATTTTCAGTACAATCTCAAAGAACATAAATGTCACAACGGGTGTTACTGTTGAGAGTGTCGTGACGAATTTCCATGAGTGCCGCCCCAGGAACCGCATATAATAAATCATAAATAACGGCAAACCGACGTACATGCCAACGACCTGCGTCAATCCAACAAATCCAAGCAAGCCAGCCGTCACAAAAACAAACAGGCGGAATGTTTCATTGTCCATAAATACTTCAGTTGATTGTGAAGGCGGGCTTTTTCTTTGAGCCCACCGAATCACAATTGCAATACAACACAGCAACATCCCACCCGACAACCAGAACGGAAATGCCCCACCGCCGGGGCCTTCACCGGGGATCCATCCCACCGGCAATTCCATACTTTTCCACATAAGATAGGCGGAAAAGAGCGCCATCACGATAGCCATTAATAATTCTGCAACACGCATGACAGCGCTCTCCTAATCCAAACTAACCTTTACTTACTTCATAGTATCCAAAAGCTTGGCGTGGACATCACGCTCAGCCAAGAAGTAATCGGTCAGCTCTTGACCAGTTAGCCAACCTGGAATCAGACCTTTAGATTTCATATAAGACTGCCATTCGTCAGACTCGTAGACTTTCTTGAACACGTCGACATAGTAAGCCTGTACTTCTGGCTTGATATCTGCCGGAGCAATAATACTACGTTGCATGTAGTAAACCATATCGGTACCATGGCCCAATTCTTCGAAGGTTGGGATGTTTCCGAACTTTCCTGTCAACTTGCCTCTAGGGGTAAAGCTGGCGAGCGGACGAGATTTACCTGCATCCCAGAAACCGGCCTGCTCGGCAGGGTTGTTCACCGTTGAATTAATGTGATTACCAACCAATGCCTTGGCAACACCCCCGCCACCTTTGTACGGGATATAGGTCATTTCGATGCCGAACTTCTTGGACAACATCGCTGTTACCAATGAGTCTTCGATACCTTTACCGGTACCACCCATCTTCCAGGCATCTTTACCTGCGGTTTTCACGGCAGCCACATAATCTTCAACAGATTTGATATCTGTATCGGAGTTAACCCATAGCTGGAAAGTATCTTCTGCCATCCGGGTAATTGGGGTGAATGTCGCAATATCAACACCCAGATTAGGCTGACGTAGTGGTGTCAGGTAATAGCTGTTCAGAGTCGTCATAACGATATGATCGTTACCAGCCTTGTCCTTCAGGTAACGTAATGCTTCAGCTCCGGATCCACCGCCTTTGTTCATCGGGATGAACGGCTTAGAAGCAAACTTGTTCTTTTCGATAATGCCCTGAATGAAGCGGGCCAGCCTGTCAGCTCCACCACCCTTACCGGCCATGATAACAAACTCAACAGGCTTTTTCGGCTCCCATGCAGCAGAAGCATCAGAGATAACAGCACTGACACTGGTTGCCATACCGATGGTAACACCTATTGTTAATAATGACTTAGTTAAACTTCTCATTTTTCACTCCCATGTGTTTATACAAACTTATGCTCGTCACGAGCGCCCAAATTATCGGTCGCTGAGCACATCTCAGCAGATTAATAGTCTGGAGCCGTTCGAAAGTAAGCATACCCGAGTTGCGCATTCTGCCGTGGCATTTGGTATACCAGATAATCATAGCCAGAACTTAATTCGACGTCCATTAGATATTACATTTTTTTTGAAATTCATTTTATCGTGCTTAATCAATGTATTATCCAACAAAACGGCAACTATTGTGATGTCATCCCATCTTAACTTCGGATAATCTCATTCTGTTTTCCTGAAAATTCCCGCTCTGCGCCCCTTCTAGAGAGAAACATATTGCCCCATTTTTCTATCTGGTATATGGTATACCACATACAATTAGCATAAGATAATGTCACCTTCAGCATTGGGTACAAAATGAATATTCATGAATTTCAGGCTAAAGCGATCCTGCAATCACACGGCGTCCCCGTGCTTCCCGGAGGAATCGCAAGCAATACAACCGAAGCCATAGCCGTTGCCAGAGTCACGGGCGGTGATGCCTGGATGGTCAAGGCCCAAGTCCACGCCGGAGGACGCGGTAAAGCCGGAGGTGTCGTGAAAGTGACTTCACCGGAGAACGCAGGTGCTGCAACTGAAGAAATGCTTGGGACCCGACTGGTCACGGCTCAAACCGGACCAAACGGCAAAGAGATCAAGTGTATTTATATTGAAAAGGCCTGTGATATTCAAACCGAGACCTATATTGCTATCTTGGTTGACCGCTCATCAGCGCAGGTCACCTTTATAGCCTCTTCGCAAGGGGGTGTCGAAATCGAAAAGTCCGCTGGTACAATTATTCGTCTTCCCGTGAATACGGCATCCGGACTTGTTGAACAGGAAGCAGCCGATTTTGCCCGTCAGCTTGGCTTTGACGATGACCATTCCATTCTCGCTGTCAAAACAATGCAATCCATGTATTCAGCATTTCTTGACACCGATGCCAGTCTCATTGAAATCAATCCCCTAGCCGTGACAAAACAAGGCGAAGTATACGCCCTCGACGTTAAGATGATCCTGGATGACAATGCCTTGTTCCGCCATCCTGAGCTCGCAACCTTGCGCGATATCGATGAAGTCGAGCCTGACGAACTT
>Ga0316189_10005799_pt1 | contig 11843 bp, 7 predicted proteins | sample LowCovwburrow_MG_FD_204930 | JGI IMG/M metagenome (GOLD analysis project Ga0316189, IMG submission 204930) | Coastal sediment microbial communities from Maine, United States - Lowes Cove worm burrow | ecosystem: Environmental > Aquatic > Marine > Coastal > Sediment | place: USA: Maine... | reverse complement strand
AGCCAAGTATCCGGAAAATCCTCTCGGCAGACGCATTGCAAAGGCCTTGTGGCTGCTGCTGGCAACGCCGCTAGCGGCGTTAGCGGTCGAAGATGAGCCGCTTGGCTGGGCTAACCAGTATATTGAAGAGGAAGAAGAAAGCTGGCAGGAGCAGCAAGGCGAGTTGCCGCCCTATCCCGAGAAGGGCAACCTGCTGAAGGTGGATGTCGATACCGGGGGATTGCAGTTTACGGTTTATCTCGACAAACCTTCACTCGTCAAACGTGATGATGGCGTGGTGCGTTATACCGTTATCCTGGTGTCTTCAACGGGTGTCTGGAATGTTTCCAATGAAGGTCTGCATTGCGGCGAGAAAATGTTCCGTCGCTATGCCTATGGTGTCGATAACAGCTGGCAACCAATGCCTGACTCACCCTGGAGAGCGCTGCGAGGCAAGGGTGCAAACCGCTACCGAATGGTCTTTTATGACAAATACATCTGTGATCCGATCCGGCTTGATCAGTCGGCTTTACAAATACTTGATCGATTCCAGCAGGACTGGAACGAACAAATGTAAGGAACCCTTTTCTGAAATGTACATGAGTAAACTTTTTTCATGAGTACTGCATACGACGCAACTGCCATTGAGGTGCTGAGTGGACTGGATCCGGTGCGCAAACGACCGGGTATGTACACGGACACGACACGTCCCAACCATCTTGCCCAGGAGGTTATCGATAACAGTGTCGATGAGGCGATTGCCGGCCATGCGACCCGCCTCGATGTAAAGGTCTACAAGGATGGTTCGCTGGAAGTTCGTGATAATGGCCGGGGCATGCCGGTTGATCTGCATCCGGAAGAAGGTGTGCCCGGTGTTGAGGTGGTGCTGACGCGGTTACATGCCGGCGGCAAGTTTTCAGCCAAGAACTACCGGTTTTCAGGTGGTCTGCATGGTGTTGGCGTATCGGTGGTGAACGCATTGTCGAAACATCTCGAGGTGTGGGTGCGGCGCGGCGGCAAGGAATACAACATGTCTTTTGCCGATGGTGAAAAAGCATCCTCGCTGGAGGAAGTCGGCAAGGTGGGCAAACAGAATACCGGTACCACGCTGCGTTTCTGGCCGGACCCGAAATATTTTGATTCAGCCAAATATTCACTGCCGCGGCTGAAGCATGTGCTGCGTGCCAAGGCGGTACTGTGTCCGGGGCTGCACGTGACCTTTCAGGACGAGGCCGGAGGTGAGCAACTTGAGTGGTGTTTTACCGATGGTCTGCGTGACTATCTTGCCGGTGAGCTGGGTGATACGCCGATCCTGCCGGATGAGCCGTTTGACGGGCGCATGGAGGGTGGCAGTGAGACCGCCGAGTGGGCGCTGGTGTGGTTGCCGGAAGGTGGCGAGCCGGTTGCTGAAAGTTATGTCAACCTGATTCCTACCGTGCAGGGTGGTACGCATGTCAACGGTTTGCGCATGGGACTCACCGAGGCGGTGCGCGAATTTTGTGAGTTTCGTAATCTGCTGCCACGCGGTGTAAAGCTGAGTCCGGAAGATGTTTGGGAACGTTGCAGCTATATCCTTTCCGTTAAACTGGTGGATCCGCAGTTCAGCGGTCAGACAAAAGAACGTCTGTCATCGCGCGAGTGCGCGGCATTTGTGTCCGGGGTGGTCAAGGATGCCTTCGGGCTGTGGCTGAATCATCATACCGAGATGGGCGAGAAGATTGCCTGGCTGGCCATTGAAAATGCACAGTCACGCCAGCGTGCCGGCAAGAAAGTGGTGCGCAAGAAAATAACGACGGGCCCGGCTTTGCCTGGCAAGCTGGCAGACTGTACCTCTACAGACAGTGAGCGCTGTGAACTGTTCCTGGTCGAAGGGGATTCGGCGGGTGGTTCTGCCAAGCAGGCGCGTGACCGCATCTTTCAGGCGATCATGCCGTTGCGCGGCAAGATTCTGAATACCTGGGAGGTGGATTCCTCCGAGGTGCTGGCCTCGCAGGAAGTTCATGATATTTCTGTTGCCATCGGTGTCGAGCCGGGCTTGAACGACCTGCGCAAGTTGCGCTACGGCAAGATCTGTATTCTCGCGGATGCCGATTCTGACGGCGCCCATATTGCGACGCTGTTATGCGCGTTGTTCCTGCGGCATTTCTGTTCGCTGGTTGAGGCGGGCAATGTCTACGTGGCCATGCCGCCGTTATATCGAATTGATGCCGGCAAGGAGGTTTACTATGCCCTTGATGATAGCGAGAAGCAGGGTGTGCTTGACCGTATTGTCGCTGAGAAGGTCAAGGGCAAAGTGATGGTGCAGCGCTTTAAGGGGCTGGGTGAGATGAATCCGATGCAATTACGCGAGACCACCATTGCACCGGAAACCCGCCGTCTGGTTCAGCTGACCATCGACCCGGATGATGACACCCACAAGGTGATGGATATGCTGCTGGCACGCAAGCGCGCCACTGACCGGCGTAGCTGGCTGGAGACCTGTGGTGATATGGCAGAGGCATAAACATAAACACTAATATCACAGGTTTGGGTATTTAGCGTAGCCCGACCTGTATCTCATGCGGATATTTATTTATGGAAACAATCGATATTGATTACGAAGGCATCGAACAGCTGCCTCTGAAAACATTTACCGAGAAGGCTTACCTGGACTATTCCATGTATGTCATTCTGGACCGGGCATTACCGCATATTGGCGACGGTCTGAAACCGGTGCAAAGGCGCATTGTCTATGCGATGTCGGAACTGGGTCTGCTGGCTGCGGCGAAGCACAAGAAGTCAGCGCGTACGGTTGGTGACGTGCTCGGCAAGTTTCATCCGCATGGCGACTCTGCCTGCTATGAAGCCATGGTGCACCTGGCGCAATCCTTTACCTGCCGCTATCCATTGATTGACGGGCAGGGTAACTGGGGTTCTTCCGATGACCCTAAATCCTTTGCTGCGATGCGTTACACCGAAGCGCGCCTCGCGCCGTACGCAGAAGTGTTGTTGTCAGAACTGGGGCAGGGCACGGTTGACTGGGCGCCTAATTTTGACGGCACTCTGGAAGAACCGGTGTTGTTACCGGCACGTCTGCCAAATGTGTTGCTGAATGGTGCTGCCGGTATTGCCGTGGGTATGGCAACGGACATCCCGCCACACAACCTCGACGAGGTTGCGAAGGCAGCAATACTGTTGCTGGACAAGCCAAAGAGTACGGTTGAGGAGCTGTGCGAGATTATTCTGGGGCCGGATTTTCCTACTGGTGCGGAAATTATCACGCCCCGGGCGGAGCTGATTGAGGCCTACAAGTCCGGGCATGGCAGCGTGCGCCTGCGCGCCTGCTATGAGAAGGAAAACGATGAAATTATTATCACGGCGCTGCCCTACCAGACCTCCGGTGGCAAGGTGCTGGAACAGATTGCGGCGCAGATGCTGGCAAAGAAACTGCCCATGGTCGAAGACTTGCGTGATGAGTCCGATCATGAGAACCCGACACGGCTGGTGATTGTGCCACGCTCCAACCGGGTGGATACCGATGCGCTGATGCTGCACCTGTTCGCCAGTACCGGTCTGGAGCGTACTGCGCGGATCAACCTTAACATGATTGGGCTGGATGGGAAGCCTAGAATCAAGGACTTGCGAGGTATTCTGAAGGAATGGCTTGAGTTCAGGCTGGAGACAGTACGCCTCCGCCTGCAGTACCGTCTCGACAAGGTCAATCGCCGCCTGCATTTGCTCGATGGTTTGTTGATTGCCTTCCTTAATCTCGATGAAGTTATCCGCATCGTACGCACGGAGGACAAGCCCAGGCCGGTTCTGATCAAGCGTTTTGACCTGTCTGAAGAGCAGGCCGATTACATTCTTGATACCCGCCTGCGGCAGCTGGCACGTCTTGAGGAAATGAAGATCAAGGGTGAGCAGCAGGATCTTGCCGGGGAGCGTGATGGCTTGAAACAGACGCTGTCATCGAAACAACGTATGAAGACGCTGATCAAGAAAGAAATTCAGGAAGACGCGAAGAAGTACGGTGATGCACGACGTTCGCAGTTGATTGATCGTGCGCCGGCACAGGTGCTGGATGAGACGGCTTTGATCCCGAGTGAAGCCGTTACTGTCGTGCTGTCAAAAAATGGCTGGGTCAGAGTGGCGAAGGGTCACGAGATTGATCCGGCTGAAATGACCTACAAGTCCGGCGACGAGTTTGCGATGGCTGCACGGGGTCGCAGTAATCAGCTGACCGTATTTATTGATTCCACCGGCAAGACCTATGCCTTGCCGACACACTCCCTGCCGAGTGCAAGGGGGCAGGGTGAACCGCTGAGTGGTCGACTTAAACCCGCTGACGGTGCGCGCTTTGTAGGCGTGATGGCAGGCGATCCGGAGCAACTGTTTCTGCTGGCCAGTGATTCCGGCTATGGTTTTACTATCAAGCTCAGTGATATGTTCACCCGTAACAAGGCTGGAAAGTCTACCTTGTCAGTGCCCAGGGGAGCGGGCGTGTTGCCACCTGTACCGGTACGCAGCCTGGAGGATGACTGGATAGTCGCAGTTTCAACAGAAGGCTATATGCTGGTGATACCGCTGGCCGAGTTGCCGCAAATGTCACGTGGCAAGGGCAACAAGATTATCAATATTCCCTCGGCCAGACTGAAAACCCGGGAAGAATATGTTGCCGCCATCCGTTGTATACAGGACGGTGAGAAGCTGACGGTATTTGCAGGCAAGAAGCACAAGACCATGAAGGCCGCTGAGGTCGACGAGTTTGAAGGCGAACGTGGTCGACGTGGCCGCAAACTGCCGCGTGGCTACCAGAAGGTTGATAGTATCAGGGTTGAGGAGAAGCCCTGATAGCCCTTACCCGTGTCGGTTGTACGGTTACTGAGAGTGTGTGGGGCGGTAGCTTGCGCTGCTGGCGTTTCAGCTCTTCCAGTCGGGAAAGTACCTTGTTGGCACGCTCGACGCGGTCGCGCAGATAGCGATTGTCGGGTGCCAGTGACAGTGCCTCGGTCCATGTTCTTACTGCCTGCAGTACATTATCGGCGCGATATTGAGCGTCACCGTTGGCCATCAGATTCTTTACGCGCACATCAATTGCCTGGTCGAGTTCGTCCCGGAATGCAACTACCTCGCTGTCGGTGATTGCAGAAGAAGGTATTTGCATGTTGGTTGCGCGAGCGACCTGCAAGTCATCCCTGTCGAGCGCCTGTTGTGCCTCGGCAAGCAGTATCGCAGTCTTTTTCCTGTCGTCCAGTTGTTCCTTTTTTATGCTTCTTGCTTTCTTGATGCTGGCTTTTTTCTTCGCCAGTTTGGTTTCCTGCATGGCAACCTGCTTGTGCGCGTCCTCGGTAGCATGAATATTTGCAAGCATGGAATCAACTTCCGGTGTTTTATTTAGCTCCTGTGAGAGTTGCAGGCAGGTCTTTGCCAGTGCAATCTGATTGTTGTCAAACGCCTGTTGCCCGTGTTCCAGAAGATTTCCTGCAAGCGATTGTGCTTCTTTGATATTACGTTTATGTTCCCAGCGTTGGGCGAGGCTCGGTGATTCAAGGTTTGCCTGCTCCCGGTAGAGCTTTTGCTGGTTGAGTATATAGCGTGCCCTTGCTATCAACTGTTCCTGTTCATTGGTTTGCAGTTGCTTGACGCGTTCAGGTTCAATGGCGTTTCTCAGCTCGCGCAGTGAATTACTATGCGGAACCTTTTGCAGCGCAGAGGACAACAGTTGTACAGCACCCAGCAGGTCGTTGCCGGACTCCAGTGCAAGCGCCTCTGCGTGGACCTGTTGTTCGTAGGCGCTCTCATCGTTGCTGATTCTTGCCTGTATCTCGGGTGTATCCAGCACTGCATGTTTGCTGGTCAATTGTCGCGCACGCGCATATTCGTGTTGCTGCAGCAGTTTGTCGAGGTCTTCCGGTTTGTCCTGCCCGAGACGAATCGTATCCATGCCGGAACATCCGGTTATTACAGGCAACAGTAATGCCAGCAGCAGTAGTATTACCTTACGCTTCATCGTATTCATCTGTCTCGGAACGGCAGATCTCATCGAATTGCCGGTCAATGATCTCCTGGTAGTCTGCTGTCAGATGTTCTACCAGGTAAGTATTCACCGGTTTACTGATGCCCCTGAGCCGGATCGATTGGTACTCGCCGGCAAGTACGCGATTCCTGATGTCGTCGCGCATATACATTTCACGCGAAATAACGATCTGTTCGCCGTTGGTAATGCCGCACAGGCGTGATGCCAGGTTGACCGTATCGCCAACCACGGTATATTCCATGCGATCACATGACCCCATGTTGCCCGCCAGCATGGTGCCGGTGTTGATTCCTATACTTAAGTTAACCGGGCCCAGACCCTGTTCTTGGCGTTGCAGATTTTCTCTGGTAATCAGTTTCTGAATAAGCAGTGCACAGCTGATCGCATGGAAGGCATGGTCATCATCGGGTTCCGGAGCGCCGAATACCAGCATCACACCGTCCCCCATGTATTTGTCAACAATGCCGTGATTGATTGAGCAGGCACAGGTGATCAGGGTAAAAAACCGGTTCAGCATGCTTACCAGTTCTTCCGGCCTGATCTGTTCTGAAATTTGTGTAAAACCGGTGATATCTGCAAACAGCACGGTTCCCTCAATGCGCTTTCCGCTAAGACCGACGTCATCAAGATTTGACAGGATCTGCCTTGCTACGCCCGGTGACACATAGCGTGACAATGCGCTCTTGACCTGTGATTTCTCCAGCATGCCCTCGGCCATTTCGTTGAAGGCCTGCATCAGCAATCCCAGTTCATCCTTGCGGCGTTCCTTGAATCTGAAGGTGTATTCTCCATTGCCAATGGCGCGGCTTGCCTCGACCAGTTTGTCGATCGGCTGGCTGATACGTCGACCAAGAGCGAAGGCCATGCCGATACTCAGGGCAATAATCAACAGCGTGGCAACGGATATCGCTTGTACTGCGCGACGGGTTGACTGTTCCAGTCCGGATTCGCTGAAGGTCACCATGGCATGGCCGGCAACTACATTCTGGAAGACTACCGGTTCGATGAATGATACGACAGTTTGTCTGCGTAATCCTGTTAATGGCTGCCAGTTCCATGTAAGCGACGTTTCCGGTTCCTTAATGGCCGTGCCGATGAACTTCTTTGTCAGCAGGTTGTTTTCCTCGTGCAGTACACCGGCATTGCTGATGATGTCGCCATGCAGTGAAATGATGGCTGTGCCAAGTACGCTGCCATTATTCGCGAAGCTGCTGGTAGTGGCATCCAGTGCCAGTTCGTCATCGGCAAGCAGTGGCTCCTTTGCTGACTTTGCCATCAGTTGTACCAGCGTGTGTCCCTGTTCGCTGATCTGACTGCGTAACTGTGCGGTTTGCTGCTGCACAATAATAATACCCAGTAGTAACATGCAGCTGACGACCAGCACGGTGATGAAAAACGACAGTTTGTATGCCAGCGGCGTACTCTGGGCCCTGGTGGTAAGTCTCTCCCAGATATCAGCTGTGCGCGTCTGTAATCCTTTTTTATTGTTACAGCCAGAGACCACAACCAACGAGAGGTCGCGCCTGATGGTGCCGGTTGCTTTGCTGCAGTTATCAGGTGCCGGCCGGTTCAAAGGATATCTGCTCCATTTTTACGGATCGCAGCGTCGACCTCGAATGTGTACAATAAGTGCCCGATATTTTGATCACATCTACAGGAAAGCCCATGACCCTGATACGCCCCTTTGCCGCCTTGCGCCCCGTTTCCGGACGTGCTGCCGATGTCATTGCCCCGCCTTACGATGTGCTTAGCAGTGCCGAGGCCCGGGTGCGGGCAAGCGGACGTCCGTGGAGTTTTCTGCATATATCCAAGCCCGAGATTGATTTCCCGGAAGGCACTGATTCGCATGCGCCCGAGGTGTATGCTCGTGCTGCGACTAACCTGCAGGCAATGCTGGAGCAGGGCGTGCTGGCGCGTGACGAGAGTCCCTGTTACTACGTATACCGCATCATTATGGGCGAACACTGTCAGACCGGGCTGGTTGTTGCCGCTTCTGTGGCTGCCTATGACAGCAACCGTATCCGCAAGCACGAGTTTACCCGTCCCGACAAGGAAGATGACCGGGTTCACCAGATTGAATCCCTGCATGCGCAAACCGGTCCGGTGTTGCTGGCCTATGAATCGCAACAACAGGTAGACACCATGCTGATGACCGTTGCTGAAGGTGTGGCAGATGTTGACCTGAAGGCCGATGACGGTGTTCGCCACCTGCTGTGGGTAGTGCGTGACAATGGCCTGATTGAGAAGATTACGGCTGCCTTTGATGTCATGGATGCGCTCTATATTGCTGACGGCCATCACCGGTCTGCGGCTGCCTCCAGGGTTGCTGCCAGCCACCAGGGTGCTGCCGGGACGGATGGCTTTCTGGCCGTTGTGTTTCCGCATCGGCAGATGCAGATATTTGACTACAATCGCGTGGTTCGTGACCTTGCCGGTATGAAGCCGGAGACCTTGCTGGCGCGTATAGCCGAGAGTTTCAGTGTTACCCCTGAAAGTGCTGCTGTGCGGCCGGATAGCCCCGCTACCTTCGGAATGTATCTCGCCGGACAGTGGTATCGCCTGGTGATCAGGGAAAACCTGATTCCGGATGATCCGGTTGGCCGGCTGGATGTCAGTCTGCTTGCTGAAAAGCTGCTGGCGCCGTTGCTCGGAATTGAAGACCCGCGCCGCGATATCCGAATTGACTTTGTCGGCGGCATTCGTGGTCTTGGCGAACTCGAAAAGCGGGTTGACTGCGGTGACATGGCAGTTGCCTTTTCCATGTACCCAACCCGAATGGAAGACCTGATGGCGGTGGCGGATGCCGGTGAAGTGATGCCGCCAAAGTCTACCTGGTTTGAACCCAAGCTGGCTGACGGACTGGTCTCGCTGATTTTCGACTGAGCACAGCATGGCGTTCCGGTATGCCGGCAGGCTTCGGTCTGCTACCTTATTCGAATCCATAGTGTTGCTGTATTGCATGCTGGTCTAATTCGCTCAGGCTGTTTCGCCTTCAAAATCATAGTCAATTGTTTTGCAGGGTTCCTGTACAAAGTTGCCCTGAATAAAGTCAAGCCCGGCCTGCCAGAGGTGTGCAAGACTGCCGGCATCATCGACACATTCGGCAATGCACTGCATGCCTGATTCCCGGGCTATTTCGCTGATTTCCTTTACTTTTATCTGGTGGTCCTTGTTGTTTCCGAGACCGCCAATCAAGGCGCCGTGGATTTTCAGGATATCCACGGGCAGGTGCTGCAGTAATTGTGGCTGCTCACCCTGCCCGAAGTGCTCCAGTGCGACCTTGCACTGAAGTTTATGAATTTCCTTTGTGAAGTTAATAGAGCTGGACAGGTTATTGATAGCAGTTTGTTCCGCTATTTCAAAAACAACACTGTCGCCGGAGAGACTGTTTTCTACCAGTTTCTCACTGATCCATCCGGGCAGGCTGGTATCTGAAAGTGTGTCGCCGGACAGTTTTATATAAAATGATATGTCCTTGTTTTCAGCTCTCAGCTTGCCAAGCTGACTGAAGGCTGTATCAATAATCCAGCAATCGATTTCATGGCTCAGGCCGTTTTTCCCGGCAATGGAAAGAAACTGTCCGGGCAGAATGACTCGACCTGCAGTGTCGACAATCCGGAGCAGCACTTCATAACGTTGCTGCGCGTCACCCTTGAGACTGACAATTGGCTGATAGGCGAGATAAAAGCGTTCTTCGTCTATGGTTGCGCGTATTACCTTGTCCCATTCCAGTTCCAGTTCGCCGCCGCCTGCCTGTTCGCCAACGATGTGACTGTGGGTATGAATCTGATTACCACCGGAAGAGCGTGCAACTTCGCAGGCCATGTCTGCATAAGCGATCATAGCCTCTGCATCGCTGTCATGTTTTTCAATGGTGCAGATGCCGATGCTGCCGGTTATGGTAACTGCACGACCGTTTACTTCCGAGAGGTTCGCTGCGATTCCATGCAGCAGCGTTTCAGCCAGTCCGAGAGTTTTTTCCTGGTCGGTGTTGTAATGCAGGATGGCGAAGCTGCAATCGCCTAACCGGGACAGGCAGTCATTGTCGCCGCAGTTTGATTTCAGGATATGTGCGATATCACGTAATGCCAGGTCGCTCGCCTCAATTCCTGTCTCGTCTCTGATCGCCTTGAAATTGTCCAGCGTTATATACAGCAGGGCGCGATGTCCCTCGTCTGTTTGCGGTGCGGCCATGCGTTCTTTCAGTAGCTGCAGGAAATACTGGCGGTTGGCAAGGCCGGTAACCATATCCTGTTGTGTCAGTGTCCTGATTTTCTTTTCTAGTGCTGCGTTCGATGAATTAACACGAATAATAATTTGTGTGCAGGGTTCGCCATCCATGGTTGCCGCTGCAAGCTCCATGCTGCTATGGAAGATTTCACCTGCGGGGTTAACGCAATTGATTTCAATCGTGTTGTCATGATCCTTGTTGTCCAGATAATTTTTCAGGAACTCCCTGAAAGCGCTACGCTCATTGTTGCTGATCATGTCGAGAATGGGGGTGCCCTCGACATCTTTTGCAGTCTCAATTGAAAACAGCTCCATGTAGGGTTGATTGGCGTAGACGTGCATGCCTTCATGAATGTAGGCGACGGCATCACTGGAATTTTCAATCAGGGCATGACAACGATTTTGACTCGTGCGCATGGCGTCACTGCTGACTTTTAACTGCTGTTGCAGCCGTATGCAGGCGGCTTCTTTCTCGAATGACAGGTACAGGTGATCGGGTTGGTCGTAGGATATAAGTGCCGCAAAGCCGCATTTTCTTGCAGCGACAACCTTGTCCTCGGGGGCTTCATCGGCAATGACAATAATCGGCGCTGTCAGTCCGTGTTTTCCCAGCAGGGCCTGCACATCGTCCGGGGGAGGTAGTGATTCCCCGCTGCCGCACAGAACGATATCCGGATGTTGTTCCTGCAAGCTGCTTTCGATTGCGCCGGTATCTGCTGCGTGGTTGAAATTTATGCTGTGGCCGGCATTACGCAGCGCATTGGCCAGGGATTCCGCATCGTTGTTGCTTTCTTCGACGATGAGTACGTGAAAATTTTCTTCGTCTTTCACAGCTGACCCCGTTTTCTTAAAGGTGAATATTTTGCCCTGGGACTGATGCAGCTCAGACTCGGGCTCCGACTACAGGTTTTTCGGCAATTTTGGGGAAGACTGAAGTACTCCCTATATATCGAACCTGCTTGCAACAAAAACCCGCTGGGTATTTCCTGAAGGGGTTTTTCCTGATAGCATGCAAGTATCTGAAAACCAGAATATTTAGGTCCTTACAGCGGCCCCCGGGCTAGTCAGGATTCATTTCCGGAGACAACTATGCATGTAATAAATGTCAGACCCGAAGTAGCGGAGGATATCCGTGCCATTGACGTGGTTCATATCAGCGCATTCGGGGGTGAAGCAGAGGCACAGCTGGTAAGCTCCTTGAGAGAATCAACGACTTACAACCGGGAACTATCTCTGGTGGCCGAGCTGGGTGGCCGTATCGTCGGGCATGCCTTGATGACGCGGGTGCCGATGCGCAAGGATGGAACCGAGAAGAATGTCTTGGCACTGGGGCCGATGTCAGTGGTGCCATCACAAAGTCACCGGGGCATCGGCTCTGAATTGATTAATGCCTGCGTTAACCTGGCGAAGGAAAAAGGCTATGGCACCATCGTGGTGATGGGACATCCTGAATACTACAAGCGTTTTGGATTTGTACCGGCAAAAAGCCTTCAGGTGAGCTGCAATTTACCGGCACCGGAAGATGCGCTCACAGTGAGAGAGCTGGTAGACGGTAGCCTCGCTGGTGGCGGGCATGTTGAGTATCCGGAAGCCTTTATCAAACTTTACTAGCGTTTGA
>Ga0316189_10005798_pt1 | contig 11844 bp, 12 predicted proteins | sample LowCovwburrow_MG_FD_204930 | JGI IMG/M metagenome (GOLD analysis project Ga0316189, IMG submission 204930) | Coastal sediment microbial communities from Maine, United States - Lowes Cove worm burrow | ecosystem: Environmental > Aquatic > Marine > Coastal > Sediment | place: USA: Maine... | reverse complement strand
CTAGCCTGATCAATACGCCATAACAGCTTCGTGTTGCCCAAACAATGAATGAGCCCCTGCTATTACTGCCCGGCATGATGTGCGATGCGCGCCTGTTCGCACCCCAAGTTGCTGAATTCGCATCTAAGCGCCACATCGTGGCAATGCCGATGACTGGGAGAACATCGACCAAGGAACTCGCCGAAAATATTCTACTAGATGCACCAGAACGTTTTGCCCTACTCGGGCTATCAATGGGCGGCATTGTGGCAATGGAAATAATCAAATACGCCCCCGAACGAGTGACCCGCCTAGCACTACTGGATACCAACCCCATGGCCGACGCACCTGAGCGCAAACTCATTCGCGACCAACAGATTAAGCGCGTACGAGCAGGAGAGCTGCGTACAATAATGCGTGATGAAATGAAACCCAATTACCTTGCCGAAGGCAAAAACAAGAACAAAATTCTTGAGTTGTGCATGACCATGGCTGAATCGCTCGGCCCCCAAGTGTTTATCGAACAATCAAAAGCATTACAAACTCGACCTGATCAATGTGATTCACTTAAGGCCGTAAACGTTCCCACGCTTATAGCCTGCGGCGAGCATGACTCACTATGCCCTCTGGAAAAGCATCAACTCATGAATGAGCTTGTGGCTGGTTCAAGGCTTTGTGTGATACCTGGGGCCGGGCATCTTCCCACCTTAGAACAATCTGAACTAATGAACCAGGAGCTTATGCAGTGGCTGGAGGCGTAGTAGGCCTTGATTTGTGAATGACTCTAGCTTGCCCACAGCGGTCAGTCGCTCTATTCATTAACGCTGGCATTTGCGGCTGTTTAGGAGCGCAGCGGAAAAACAGTCCGACTACATGCGCTTGTTAGGTATTTACTATTAGTTCAATTATATCGATAGCTGAAGCAAAGCCTGAAAAGTCATTAATACTACCGTTCTTACAAAGCCAGTTGCACATATTACCCTTTTCATCCCTATTTACAGATTTCTTTGCTGGAGTAACAACATCTTCGCCTCGCACTCTAGATCTTGAACCTTCGTCAATATCAATGAATTGAGGATTTTCTGCTTCAACTTTATCAATAGTCTCTTCAGAAAAGAGATTTTCTATACCAATTTTTATTGGATTTTCCGCTACTTGTGGGATCATTCTTTTATAAACAAGGTTTTTAATGTTATCTTGTTTATTGGTATCGCAGTCATAGAGTAGAATTATTTTGTTAGGAACAACTTCTGATATTGAATTATTGTAGCTTTTCCATATCTTATCTAGGTTGCCAAATCCAACACCATCTTTTAGCTGTATTTTATTCAAAACATCCGCTCTACCAAGTAGCTCAGCAGCTTTGTTCAGATAACGAATGTCATAATCACCTTCTACAAAAACAACCGGCTTGGAATGCTGTTCAATTTCGTGCTTAATCTCTTCTCTATGCCGCGCGGTTTCTCTAAATGCTTCGTAGGCAACTACAAATTCTGAGAAGTCGCCAGGTGAAACTCGCTCACCATTTGGCATATTGATGACATCAAACCCAGATTCGCCAAACTGCTCTTCCATTCCTATAAGAAATAGAGGGGCATGGGTCGATATAATAAACTGTACATTCGGGAACGAGTTCACCAATTGTGGGAGTACTTCTTTTTGGTGTACGGTGTGAAGGTGAGAGTCTATTTCGTCAATAATCACAATACCTTTTATATCGCTGAGATTTTCTAGTTGACCTTCTGATAAATCATAATCCCTAATTATAGAAAGAAACAAATTTATAAGCTGCACTTCACCAGTGGAAAGCTGAAACAGGTTCGGAACCCAAGTCTGCTCATCTTTCATCACAGATATTTGTCGATTCTGTCGATTACCCGCGCCCAACCTTAGATTGCCTTCTTCTCGTAGAACAACCTTAAGCACTTTCAATACTGCCTGATATAGATTCGTACTTTGCCCGCTGTAACCTTGAAATACCGGGACAGGAACTTGAGGCTGGCCTTGGGCTACAGGCAAATTTATATTGGTTGTTTGGATTTCAAAAACTTGTCTATCAAAGATAAGATCTAGCAACCAATTGATATTTTTCTTTAGTGGTGACGTACAAATTATGTCACGATTAGAATATCCAGAAATTTTTTTAAGATCGGTGTAGTTTGCTTTTGCTTTTAAGTTGTGCTGATTTAGCCATGCTGGCTCTTCAAATCTGTTTACAGGAAAATAGAGACAGCATTGGTTTTTAAACAGTTTCTTGGTGTTTTCTGATCGACCATTGAAAGTTGAACTGAAGTGAGCATTTTCCGTACTTTGTATTTGTTGCCATTCTCTTCGAGCAGGCGTGTAATTCTGCTGACTTTCAAATTCAGATTTAGAACATGGCAATTGCCATTCCTGTATTTTTTCTCCTGATTCAAATTCTATAGAAGAGAAAGAGTAATGCTTCCCAGTCTTAATGTATGCTGGGCTTCTGTACTTAAAGACTTTACCCTTTTCTACCTCTACATCGTCATATACTTCTTGCTTCCCAACAATCAACGCATTAACTAGGTGTGATAAAAATATGCTTTTCCCAGAACCGTTCTCACCAACAATGATCAATGGTTTGGGGGAGTCATTGTTTTTTGGAAATTCAATATCAATTTTTGATATTGGCCCAATATTCTCTATTTCGATTTTTTTAAACAGCATTTAATTCCCTGAAATTGCTTAATTCATTGGGGTGCCTAACAGTTTTTTTCACCGTCATTATGTCGGACTAACATATCAACCCGACTGACCGCTTCGAGTATCTTACCGCCTAAGTGAAAAAGCAAGCCCAACGGGCTCTTGCTTGCCCTTAACTGACATTTGACAACCCGAAGACTCCACATCTATAATAGTTGACCACTCAAATATATATCAACAATTAAACAACATAACCATGAACAAATCCACATCAAATTGTATAATGGCTTTTCTTAGCTGCAACTCAAAGCTTATCAAAGCACTAGAGCAAAATTTGAGCTCACTGCACGGTTTAGGATTGAACGAATTTTTTACGCTCTATCATCTCAACCAAAGTTCTCAGCCTATTAGTCGCATTAACCTAGCAGAAACGTTGGGACTCACACCCTCTGGTGTAACTCGCTTACTAATCCCAATGGATAAACTAGGCTATGTTGCGAAGCAAAAAAATCAACGAGACGCACGACTGAGCCTAATTGAAATTACAAAAGCTGGAGAACAACGATTTCAAGAATCGAACATTACATATCAGTCAACCGCAGAAGGACTATTTGAAAACGTAACGATGAGAGACAAAGAAAATCTATTAAATATTCTTGCCAAGATACGGTTATTAGGTAATTTGAAATGAAGGACAAGCTCATATTTACTGAAGGAAATTTAGTGAGCATATACGCTAAATCGGCTTTTCCGATCATTTTTGTGATGGGAATGAGTGGCCTATTAACTGTAGTAGATGCGATCTTTTTAGGAATTTATGTTGGTTCGAAAGCGCTAGCTTCAGTGACACTAATCTTCCCTATTTACATGCTGATCACTGCGCTTGCGACGTTAGTATCTAGCGGCATGTCTAGCCTCTTAGCACGTAATTTAGGTGCAGGAAATCTAAACGCCACTAAAGCCGTATTTGCGGGGGCACACGGCTTAGCCTTGACGACAAGTGCGATTCTAATTCTGTTCTTTGCAATTTTTGGAAAAGCTATCGTTACCAACCTCGCGGGGCAAGATTTGAATTTAATTGGTATGGGACTAACATATCTTCAGATTACTGTACTCTTCACACCGCTATTTTTTATTTTGTCAGTAAACTCTGATGCCTTACGAAATGAAGGTCATGTTGGGATAATGGCTGCGGCAAGCCTATTTGTATCAATTGCGAATATTGCATTCAATTATGTATTTATCGCTATTCTCAATATGGGGGTGGCGGGATCTGCATTTGGAACATCATTAGCTCAGTTAGTCGCATTAATAATCATTTTTGCTTTTAGGCGCTCGGGTAGCACATCGCTACGGCCAACGATACTATTACATTATGCTCTTAATAGACATTGGAGGCAGATATTAATGCTAGGAGCCCCACAGAGCCTCACGTTCACTGGTGTCGCACTCGGGTCATTAGCAATAATTACTTCTTTGCAACTAATTGGGAGTGCTAATTACTCAGATACGGTTTCTGCATACGGTATTGTAGGCAGAGTAACCACATTTGCTGTATTGCCAATCATAGGCCTATCATTTGCAATGCAAACAATTACCGGCAATAACTATGGAGCGGGAGTTTATAAAAGATCAGACAAAAGCCTTAAAATCGCTCTTCTGGCCGCACTAGTATATTGCTCTACCGTACAATTAATAATGATGACTTTCTCGACCACAATTGCAGCTATGTTTATAGACGATGTAAAAGTGATTTCTGAAGTAGAAAGAATATTGCCCGTAATTGTTACAGCCTTTATTTTAATGGGGCCTTTATTTATGGTTTCGGCTTACTTTCAAGCCATTGGCGACGCTACTAAGGCAACTATCCTTAGCTTAGCCAAAGCGTATGTTTTTTCGATACCATTAACGTTTTTACTTCCAATGTACTTCGGTGAGAGTGGTATCTGGTATTCAGCTCCCATCGCGGAGCTTTTGCTGCTGACAACTACCATTCTTGTGCTTTTATTCAGCGCGCGCCGTACGAAATTAAAATGGGGATTATTCCAACACAAAAAATCACGATAAGATAGTGTAGGTTGAGAGGCCGCTTTGAGTATGCAACAGCCATAGCCAATATTCAAATTTACTCATGGTTACCCTAAGCTACTCACAGCTCAAGCCATGATACCTGTTAGACGTGATAGCTTTTCAAAAGACAGTTAGATCAAAATTGCTTACAGTGCGATCTTTATCGATCTCAATAATTGCACCAGCGAGACGGGCATTGTTGCCCATAGCAATCGTCAGACAGTGATAGTGTTGTTACTAGGCGCATGGTCCATCGATCTCAAGCTGTGTCTAGGTTCTAAGTTTTTTGGCCCGATGCGTGAGGCGAAAGAACTACCGATCGCCGCAATATCAATACACACGTTTTTTGTAGCGGCAAATTCGATGGCTTCTGGTTGAATGAGAACGCTCCCGATTTCGCAGGCACGCTGATAATCAACATACTCAAGCCTCCGTGCATGCTTGAATTCATTTGGATCTACAGTGTAAATTCCATCCACGTCTTTGAGTAATCGAACACTATCTAAGCCTAGCGCCTGCGCTACAAAAACAGCGCTTATATCACTACCACCGCGACCTAATAGGATGCTGTCTCCGGATTGGTCGACCGCCGAAAACCCAGGCATAACAATAACTGAGTGCTTTTCGAAGGCACAATTGATTTTGTTTGGGTTTATCGAACGCGGGCTTGCTGACTCTCTGTTGCCGATAGCAACGAAATCAAACTCTGCTGGGCTACCAAACGATGCACTTAATCCGTTTTCAACGAGATAGCTAGTTAGGTCATGAGCTGTCTCAAACTCGCCGCTGGATACGAATGACGCATAAGCGGAACTGCTTTCGCTAATATCAAGCTCTGAGGCTTTGGCTATTAGGCGCTCAGTAATGTCGTAATAGGCAGAAACAACTACGACTACTTGAAAACCATCTGAGACAAATCTCTGTATCTCATTTGTTATGGATTCAAAGTCGGCTTGGCTGTGAATTACAGAGCCACCGAACTTTAAAACAATCTTCTTTTTACTTCTCATTTCACACTCATATTGAATAGTTTTTCTAAGCTTTAGAAGAGGCCAACTACGGAAAATATCAGTGAGGCAGAGACGCACAATGAAAATTGTGCGTGGCTCGCTTTAGCTGAATTTATTCCCGCGCCCGCAATCAGAGTCAAATCGGCGCCTTCATGAAATCATACCAAATGGCTGGGGAAATACCTACATTTGCATGAAAATTCATAACTCTCAGCCATGATATTTTTGATTTCTTTTACTCATTTGAAAACAATTTAGGATGATGGTTTTTTATAAATTAGTTAGATCAAAATTACTTACTGAGCGATCTTTGTCGATCGAAATAACTGCACCAGAGCGATGGGAATTATTGCCCATTGCAATCGTGAGACGTTGATAGTGTTGTATAAATTCGCTCAGCCAGCTGATCCTTTCAGCTGGAAGATCATCTTCGTCTATGTTTAGATTGCTGGCTTCTTGTTGCTTGCGCCAATCGAATACGGCTCCAAATCCAGGACCTTGAATATGAATAAATGCATCAAAGCTGTCCCACAATTTTGAGTAGTTACTGTCGAGCTGGTTTTTTTGATAACCACGCCATACAGCCCCTTCATCCGAGCGTTCAATATCATTGATTGGTTCTGAGTCTGCGAAGTCGTCTGGTGCTATCGCGCCTAACAACCAACCTTCTAAAATAATGACATCGGGCACGCCCTCAAAACTAAGCCAGTCGCTTTCAGGCCTTCGGTCGTCACTCGCTTTATCGAAACTTATGAGTGGCGTACGAGTGTTTGGCTTGGCGGACAGCAAGCTTTTAATTGTGTTACGAATAAGCTTAATGTCATGCGTTCCTGCTGGGCCTCTGGTTTTATAAAGCGGACTCACTGCGTGTGCAAGGTTAATTCTTTCGGCCTTAGTTAAATAAAAATCATCTACCCCTAGAGTGGCGATCCGCTTAGTGCTTTTCCTATAGAGAGCATTTAGTGCGGTTGTTTTACCGGCACCTTGTGGCCCCGAGAGCCCAATAATTGGAATTGCCTCACTGGTCTCGTATATTTTATCGATGGCTACCAATAGGCAATCGGCTACCGTGAATGATGTTGAATTTGGTGCTGTTGATATTGGTGCGTGCACAACTACGCAACCTTGTTGGGCAAGGGCGTGTTGGAAAAGAACGCGTCCAAGTTGTCAGCGGCAAGCATTCCCATAGCGGTACGAACTTCTTCAGTTGCGGACCCAATATGCGGCAATAGGCTTACGTTTTGTAAGGTCCGTAGCTCGATAGGGACTTCGGGTTCGTCCAAATAAACATCAAGACCCGCGCCTGCGAGACGGCCGTCGATCAGCGCCGTAATCAGCGCAGCTTGATCAATACTGTCGCCTCGCGCTGTGTTTATCAAATAGGATGTTGGCTTGAGTAACGCGATGTGATCTGCATTCACAATGGGGGATAACCCATTGCCTGGCACATGCACCGACACAACATCGGCCGATGCCATAACATCATCAATTGTGTTTAAACGAGTCGCTTCGAAATCGAGATCAGCAATGGGTGAGCGATTGTAGAAGACGACCTTCATCCCTAAACCGAAGCGCGCGCGGCGTGCCGTAGCCCGGCCTATGCGCCCCATGCCGATGATGCCAATAACCTTGCCCTGCAGGCTGGTACCTAAACCATCGACCAGCGAAAACCCCTGCCATCGACCCTCTCGCAACTTTTTCTCAGCGGCATAGGCTCGCCGAGTTGTATTGAGGATCAAAAGCAAAGCAATGTCTGCCGTGGCGTCAGTTAACACATCCGGCGTGTTGCTTATGGCTATGCCTTCATCACTGGCGGTTTGGGTATCAATATTGCTATAGCCAACACCGACATTAGCGATGATCTTAACCCGACGGTTGTCAGCCTTTAACACCCTTGCATCAAGTGGGTCGCTTACCGTCGCTACCAGGGCATCGAAACCCGACATCGCATCATGCAGCGCCGTTGCAGTCAATGGTTTGTCAGTGGCATTAAGGCTCACGTCATAAGTTGAAATCAAGCGATCTTCAACCACAGCCGGCAGCTTTCGAGTCACTAACACTTTAGGACGTGTGCTTGACATATTCTCAGGTCCTCACCGATTCAAACTCAGCCCATGCTTGTTCAAGCTTATCGATACTAAATCCTGGCTGGCGAGCTGGCCCAAGAATAATAGCTTCGTTTCTAATAACGGTCTCGATTCCATCTTTGAGCCGAGGTATCACTTCATTGGGAATCACCAACGCACCGTGACGGTCTGCGTGAATTAATTCCCCTTGTGTAACAATCAGACCGAGGACATTAACGGGGGTGCCAATTTCTTCCACACGAACGTAAGCATGACTCACCCCTATTGACCCGGCGAGCACTGGGAAACCATCATCGATGACATCGAGATCTCGCATCACGCCGTTAGTAACAGCGCCGCTAAGGCCGAGACCTTTATGCACAGCGACGTGCACCTCACCCCACCAACCGGCAATGCAGTTGGGATAATCGGTATCTTCGATAACAGCTGCCGACGGGCTGGGCCCAGCAGCCATCGATCTAAAATAGTCCATTCTTCGCGAACGAATCACCTCTGGGTCTTCTGTTGATGGCGCAAGCCCAGCAATTTTCGCTGTCCGGGCGAAACCCACTATCGGTGGGTCGCCAGGCTTCGAGTGCTGCATGGTTCCCTTGGTAAATCGGTCAAATCCACGCTGTCCATGCACTACCTCGATGGCGTTGCAGACAGTTGGCGTATCTACCTGTCGCAAGAGACTGAGTAAATCATCAGGGACTACATCGAGCACTAGGTGTTCAGGCATAGTTCGGGTTCCTCATTGTTTAGCTCGGATCACAACAGCAACATTACCTTGGCTAATACCTGCAGGAGTTCTTACCACAAGGTCTTCGCCATAATGCCAGTCAAGAGCAGCGATATCGCGACCTTCGCAAATTTGCGCGGTACATTTCAAAATATAATCTGGTAGGTCTTTAAAACAAGGGTCAAAGCCTTTCATAGTTTGCTCAGCTCGGATTCAAAATTCCAGAAGTCCGTTCAAACACATCCAAGCCCTGCTGGCTTAACCAATAAGGGATATCAATAAGCACCCAGTTTTCGGCCAACTTATCACCTTCGCGGCGGTAGACGTCTACCACCTGCATATTACAATTTACATTGCCACCCGGCAGACCGAGCCAACCGCCAATCGGTGTATTTGACAGGTTCGGCCAACCGAAGAAACAGGCATAGTTACCTTCGGCGAAGCGGCAAACATGGCCGTTAAGTTTTTTATCTTTGAGGTTTGCCCTGAACGGCAGTTGATGCTGTTGCTGATAACGCTCGATGGTATAGGTCGCCCCTACGCCCGCCGGACCGTACCAAAGCATGTCCGGCAACCAAGTTTTCTCAAGCACTTCAGGAGAGCAACCCATTGCGCCACTTTCATTCAACAGCGACAGATCGTCGATCATACGATTCACCAGCGTCAGCGTTTCTTCCGCCTGATCAGCGGGTGCATCTTGGTAATGCAGGCCATTGTGGGTACGCGGGCCGGGGTAATTGAAGTAGGCTCCGGTCGAGGGAGGTAGCGGGTTTACACCGGCTTGAATCATCAAACCGATAAAATCTACGAACAAGCCCGTTTGGGTGATCTTGCCGTTTTCCACACAGCTGAATTCGGCGTAGCGCAGATTCGCCAGCTTGCGTGTGCAGGGAATACCGAGAATGTCCTGATCGAACAAGCCCATGAAGTTGCCCATGCTCATTACCCAGACTTCGCCACCGTACTTGTTATTACCGGCTATAAAAATATCCTCGCGACGTTGCATGCGTGAAAGTGCCTTCATCAACGGCGCCCAGAATGTTGTTGCGACATTGGCTGCACCCTGCTGTTCGCGAAATGGGTAGACACCGCGCCACAAATAGTCATCACTGACGAAAGAACCAAGCACATCGGCTACGGTCTCAGCATTGGCGTGCTCCATGGCCGCGAAGTAGTCGCGCACTAGGGCTTTTTCTTTTTGAAACTGACTCATGTTTTTACGATATAGAAGTGATTAACTATGTGCGCTTAGTTACCAGACACAAAGTTAACTCAGGCTACTGAGCTTTAATAGTTATTACTTGTAAATAAGGAATACTAGACTTCTAGCCCAGAGTTCCGAACCACATCAGGAATAAGATGATACATGCAAAGAAGATAGGCAATAACCAAACAACCGGCTCGACCTTTCCTGGCACGATATACCAGCCACCTGACTTCATGTCTTTGCCTTGATCTTCAAACCATTTAATTTGTCCTGGTACGCTGTGCTGATGCCAGTCTTTCTTAAAACCATCCAGCATTACACTCGCCGACCACGCCACCACAAAATTAATCCCACCAGCGATGACAGCATACCAAGGCCAGGCAATTTTGGGCCGTTCTAGCCCCAGAGCTTGCCACAATGGATCGATCATTGGCTTGAAAATATCTAAAGGCACAAAGAACAGCAGACCAAGAAAGCCGGCTACCACGCCTATTAATAAACCTCGTTGTGATACATGTTTTGAAAAGAAGCCCATACCGAACATACAAAGCTTAGCGCCCACTACGTAGGAACCAACTTTCGATAATACTTCGAGAATAGAACCTGTGCCACCTGCAAACGCAATTGCGATTGGGATAATTGCGAGGCCCCAGAATACTGTGAAGACCCTTGACATGAAAAGGTAATGAGCCTCATCTGCATCGGTATTGACGAACTTTTGGTAAAAATCTGTCACGGTAATCGTCGATAGCGAGTTTAGTGCCGAGGAGGTAGAAGACATGGACGCTGACATGATTGCCGCGGCGATAACTCCGAGCAAGCCAGGGACGGCTAAACTATTAGAAAAAATAAGAATGATTTGGTTGGGCTGCTCAAATGGCTCACCTTTGTAATAAACAAACAACAGGGCGCCAATCAAGAAAAACATAAAGTACAAAAAGAAGGCCGCAAAGCCCATCATCATATAAGACTTTTTTGCGTCACCAATGTTCTTGGCGGCAAGCGCTCTTTGCACCATAAACTGATTCGCTCCGTAAACGGTAATATGGTAGAGCGTCATGGCGAACACGCCAGCCCAAATGGTCGGCGGTATTGAGAAATCCCAATCGGTGTTGATCGGGTTCAGCTTACCATTCATATCTAGGAAGCTAAGCGCCTCGGTAAATGGGCCGATCTGAGACAATAGTGAGCCCAGCACAACAAAGGCTCCAAAAATCAAAATAATGCCCTGCAGAACGTCAGTCCAGATCACAGCGTTCATGCCACCCATCATGGTGTAGGCCACAACAATGGCGGCCATAATCACAATGGCTGAAGTGGCGCTGATGCCGGTGACAAATGTGATCACGAAGGCAGTGGCGGTCAGAATTGACGCCGCACCGACCGACATAGTGAACATAAACAGAAAACCCATGACCACTCGTGAGGCTACGCCAAAACGACGTTCTAGGTATTCATAAATTGAGGCGACGCCACTATTAAAGAAAAACGGGATAAAGAAAACAATACAAACGAATATCACAAGCGCGTAATTTACATGAATAGCGAGAGCAGCCATGCCATCACCGTATGCCCATGCTGGCCCGCCCAAAAATGATAAGGCGCTAACATAGGTCGCAATCACCGAAATGCCAATTGCCCACCACGGCGCACTTCTGTCCCCTAGGTAATAGTCTTCAGCCGTCTTTACACGACGACTCATTGCCCAACCTAAGCCCAAGTTAGCAACGATATAGAGAAGGACTATCGACCAATTAAGAGCGCCAAATTCAATCATTTATTTATTCTCACTGTTCTTCATTAAATTTTCTTTTCTTGGTTGATAGAATAAATGACTTCGCATGCAGTTACAATCTTGAATCATTTAAAGGCTGAGTATATCGAGTGATGATCACAAGCATCCGTTTAACAATTACACTCTCATTTGCGGGACTTTAACGATCTAGTGTAAGATACAAGCAGGCATGCATTCGAAGTCAATCAAACTGCATAAAAATACAACATAATGATCAAACCAAACAAACTTTAAGATTGGAGAAGCACTATGACCAACCGAATACGGACCACTCATGTAGGCTCCCTACCTCGCAAACAAGAGGTTGT
>Ga0316189_10005797_pt1 | contig 11848 bp, 11 predicted proteins | sample LowCovwburrow_MG_FD_204930 | JGI IMG/M metagenome (GOLD analysis project Ga0316189, IMG submission 204930) | Coastal sediment microbial communities from Maine, United States - Lowes Cove worm burrow | ecosystem: Environmental > Aquatic > Marine > Coastal > Sediment | place: USA: Maine... | reverse complement strand
GCATGGTGCTGGATGGGGCAATTACGCTACCTGCTGCGGACATCCCGGAGCCCTTCGTCGACGTCGAGGACATCGCGGATGTGGCGGTGGCCGCGTTGACGGAGGAAGGGCATGAATACGAAATCTACGAGGTAACGGGACCGCGCTTGCTGACGTTCACCGATGTGGCACGAGAGATATCCAAGGCGGCGGGTCGAGAAGTTCGCTTCTTACAGATCCCGAAAAGGGCGTTCAACGAAGCTGTCGCCGAATCCGCTGGGTCTGACGATCTGGTGTGGTTGTTGAACTACCTTTTCGATACGGTGCTCGATGGGCGTAACGCCTATTTGGGCGACGGTGTGCAACGTGCGTTGGGTCGCGAGCCGACAGATTTCGCCGACTATGCCCGGCGCATCGGTGCTCAGGGGATCTGGAATCCCGATAAAGCTGAGGCTGCAGCCTGAGAATAATCAAGCGTTTGCTGAATGCATTAGTTTCGGAGTGCATGCTGGTGAAGCCGACGGGGATCAGTCAGTTAGATGCGTGTGGGAGAAGAGAGTGGACCGCTTCGATTGTCACGGCGGACAAGATCAATCACAACCGGTAGTCCGGACCCGTTCCTATTGCAGCTTTGCCTACCATCTCATGAACGGTGCTGGACTGAATGGGTGCCCGGTGAACCAGTCCTTGGCACCTTTCATCAGGAATCGATGAAAGCCGGCATTCGGAATGGCAGCCTTTGACTGCTTGACCAGGCTTCTCGGTAGCCCGCATGTGAACAGGCCAAGGGAGAAATCGACGGGATCACGCTTACGGAACACCTCGACCAGCGGGAACTCCGCGTTTTGGTATGGGCAGACCTTGTGAGGCCACTCGATCATCGGGGCGATCTCTTCGATGAGGGGGCGCCCGGTTTCAATGGGCATTGTCAGTCGCTGATTCGTTCGGCATAGCCTTTGGGCGGCGGCGTCCAGCCACGTTCAGAGCGATCGTGCAGTTGCAGACGATCGGTTTCCATCAGCTCTTTGAGCGCAGCGCCATGCTCCCGGGCGCGGGCCAGATAGGCCTTGTTGCTTGACATCGACCTATCCTCGTCCCACAGTTCGCGCAGGCTGTCGAGCCCCGTCCGGTCTTGTCTGCGAAAGGCCTGTGACATCTTCTCGACCTTGAATGGAAGCATGCCGACGACCTTGAGGGCCTCTTTGCCTATCTCCAGTGAGGCGTCAAACAACTCGTGGACAGCAACATCTGCACCGGCCTTGTTCAACAGGTACAGATGGTTCACGTCGTAGGCGCGCGCCAGGGTCTTGATCTGCGGGTAGTGACGTCGGACATATTCGAGCATCTCGATGGAACGTTCCCGGTCGTCGATTGCGATAACGATCGCCTTCGTAGACTCGATACCGGCGGCATGCAACAGAACGGGTCGTGATGCATCGCCGTAGTAGCTCTTTACGCCGAACTTGCCCAGCATGTCGATCATCGCCACCTCGTGGTCGAGGACGACGGTCTTTACCCCGCTGGCGACAAGCAGGCGATTGACGATCCGCCCAAAGCGGTCACTGCCGGCAATAGTTTCGTTAGAACCACCTGCACATCTTGAATCTTTTCCTCAAGCCATCGGCGCAAGTTCGTGCGCTGTTTTATTTGGTTAATTCAGCGGGTTATCCGCTACCTCAACGGCATGATTTGCCGTGATACAGAAGGTGGGTTTCAGCGCGGAGAAAGTTTCCTCTGAAAGGTTTCCCGGGTCGGGAACACAAGGGGTGGGCCTGGTCTTTCGGTTCCCCGGCGAGCGCCGAGATCCAGTAACGGAGTTGTGTCGGTCGGGCCATGAGAATCCTTATTTCTCCGTGCGTGCTACTAAAATGGTTGCCTGTCGCCTTGATCACCCATTGGTTGACAACTACGCTCAGGTTTCCAGTTGTTGGCAATAACACAGAACCAAAAGGCGGATAGAACATGAGCAACTCAAAGACTGACAAGTTTCTTGAAAACAACAAGTTGTATGCGGACGGCGAAGCCGTACATAAGTCGACCCACCCAGGTCAGCAGGCGATCCAGCCTTCGAAGCGTGTGGCCGTTGTTGCATGTATGGATGCACGAATAGATGTGGAGGACCTGCTCGGCCTACAAACTGGAGAGGCACACATCATCCGAAATGCCGGTGGCGTGGTCACGGATGATGCCATCCGCTGCCTGATCATTTCTCATCACCTACTCGACACCAATGAGATCGTCCTAATTCATCACACACGCTGTGGCATGCTGGCTTTCACCGACGACCTGCTCAAAGCCGGTCTGGAAGGTGACCCAGCTGCGGAGGAACTCTTGGGCAAGGCCACCAATCGCAAATTTGTGGCGTGCAAGACCTCTTCCGCCACCCCCTCTGCATTCCATGCCTTCCGCGGCCCACTGGAGGCGCTGGATTCACCGCGGGACGAAAAGAACATGGAGCGGCTGAGCTGGGACGTGCGCCGTTCCATAACCAATATACTCAACCATCCTTGGATTCCGACCAGTGGCCCGGACGCTGTAAGCGTGCGTGGTTTCATCTACGATGTGGATACTGGAAAGCTGGAAGAGGTCAGCTATCCGGGTGACATGGGCTCATTTGGCTGAAGCAATGTAGAAGTCCTCGAGGGGATTGCGAACCTATTGCCGTCCCCTCGTATATTGACACCACGCTCGGTCGAGTAATTGCTTTGTAGGCTTATCCGCGTCTCCACGTGGCGTGTTTGGGCTACATCATGGCCGTGCGTGAGACCGCTTGCCGGATGCCAGTACACCGCTTGACGTATATGACTGGTTGCATAGGCAAACCCTATCGCAACATTTGGAACTTTCAACTTCCCCCATCGTTTTGAAGTTTGTACCTTTGCCTTGGGTGGGATGCTTGGGTATTCGCTCAAAAGCTTGTACGACTATCCCGTCAAACTCGGTGCGGTGGATGATGAGCGTCGCAAGCACCGCTAGATTTGCTCAACAATCTGGAGCAGTTTATGGCCAAGGCTTATTTAATCTCCCCCGAGGACAAGTCAATCGAATCGATTGAGTTGAGCGACGTCAGTGAAGTGGCGGCGGTTGTCGGATATGAAACGATAGAATCGGATGACATCGGCAAAGATCGTCTGTTTTTCGATGAGGAATGCTTCATTCGGGGTTCTTCGGGCCGATTCCAAATCGACAAACTGATACCCGTCGCCGGCAAAGGCGTTGTCGTAGGTGTAGCAGCGGATGGGGTCACGCTGTCTGATGTCTCGGTTGGCCGAGATGAGCTTCTCAGTAGGACACGTTTCGAATAACAAATGCGTCTCCGGCGATGCGATCTGGTGGTCTTTGCTAATGTTACAGAGACACCGGTTGGGATCGATCGGGGGACGCAATGTCGTACAAAGCCTTCATTTCGTATAGCCATCAGGCTGATGCCGCCCTGGCGCCCGCCCTGCAGAAAGGACTGAGTAAATTCACCAAACCCTGGTACCGATTGAGAGCGTTACGCATTTTTCGTGACCAGACCAACCTTGCGCTAGCCCCCGGCCTGTGGGCAGAGATCGAAAAGTCGCTCATCAGCAGTGAGTATCTCCTCGTCCTGGCGTCGCCGGAAGCGGCCAGGTCCAAGTGGATCGATCGGGAGATTGGCTGGTGGCTGGAGCAACGCGGGCCGGCGAATCTGTTGATAGTCTTGACCGAAGGGACCTTGACCTGGGACGAGCAGGCCGGAGAGTTTTGTCGCGAAAAAAGTACAGCGCTGAATCCACGGCTCGCAGATGCATTTCAGCAGGAACCGCTATGGCTAGATTTGCGCTGGTCCAAAACAGCAGACAATCTCTCCTTGCGGAACGGGCTTTTCAAAGACGCTGTCGCCGACATAGCGGCGACTCTGCAGGGTGTTCCAAAAGACACCCTGATCGGGGAGGACCTGCGGCAGCATACACGCACCAAGTTTATTTCGTGGACCGCGGTGGCGCTTCTAGGCATGCTGACGATTGCCGCCAGCGGTTTCGCATGGCTGGCTGATCAGCGACGCGCAACTGCCGAGAGGCGCCTCGTTGACCTTCTGTACACACCATCCGGCCTGCAGGCGTTGCAGGACGGAGACTGGTCCGGAGCGCTTCTCTGGTTTGTCGAAGCACTTAAGCTGGACGACGGGGCCGACGATTGGGCACCTATTCATCGATCACGTATTGCCTCCGTGCTTGCTGCACATCCTCAGTTGGTCGATGTTCGTTTTCACGATGATCGAGTCGTCGATGTGGCTTTGGGAAACTGTGGTGCAGTGCTGTCGACCGGTCGTGATGGCGTGTTTCAAATCGGCAATAGGTCGTCGCGTGTCGTGCGCACCTTCAGTCTTAGCGGTGAAGGTGAATTACGCAAGGCAGAGCTTGCAAACAATGATACGCGGCTACTGGCAATCACGATGGACGTAGAAGCATTATCGGAAGCTTTTGCCTGGTTGTGGAACACCGAAACTGGGTCTCGGTTGGCATGGAATGTTGGGGGCGAGAGTTTTGGGTCGGATGCGCTGCCTGTGTCGGATGCTGCGATACGTGGCCACTTGGTCACCGTCCTCCGTTCCGGGCTGGAAGTTTGGTCATCAATTGACGGTACGGCGCTTTCAGATGATGCAGACGTGATAAGCACGGGACATGATATGGGAGGCCTGGTGATGGGCGACTCCGGTAGGCTGGCAGCGTCCATTGAGGCTCCCTCAACCTGGGTTGGTGATAGAGACATCGAGATATGGGACGTTTTTCAAGGGAAACGCGTTCTCGATGGTCTAAGGGGCGTTGGAGTTGCATTTGAGTATCGAGACCGTTGGGCGGCCGTCGGAAAGCAGGATGGCAGCGTCTCGCTCTGGGATCTGGGTCGCTTTCAGAAGATCGAAAAAGTCCTGTTCACTTGGGGCGATGGCGACACTGATCGTCACGTGATGAAGCTTGATGAACCGATCGATCACATCGAGTTCTTTGACCGCGAAGACTGGCATGCTTTGTTTGCGGCGAGTCGAAAAGGCAAGCTGCAGGCATGGAATATTGTCGATGGGGGCCCGCTGTCCGCAGCGCTGTCATCTGTTCGCACACATCCTGGTGGCATCAATGACGTTGCGCTGAGTGCATCAAAGTGGATTGCCGCAACTGCAGGCGAAGACAACAGCGTACGACTCTGGCAGTTCTCTCCGTCAGCTGGAGAAATGAGCCTGCCGATATTGAGTCACGGCTCATGGTATGAGCACGAACCATGGGGTGGTCCGGACGGTGTGCTCTCTGTCGATTTAAGTGCGGACGGTCGATACCTCCTGAGTGGTTCTTCGGATGCCACGGCCAGGCTGTGGCTGATGGCGCCGGCAAATCCTAGAGAAGTCATGGAAAGACTTTCTGATGATATTTGGCATACCAGGCAGGCACTGATAGATGGAGGCGGTGGTTCATCCGTAAGTGATGATGCACAGCCGTTGCGGCTCGAGGGTCTGACGCAGCAAAAAGGGTTTCGCGGACTTGCTTTCAGCCGTGACGGACGATTCGTTGCAGCAACTGATAGAGAAGGGTTCGTCGAGGTGTGGGACCGGGAGATGAAGCGGCGGTTGGCGGAAAAACTGGGGCCTGTTGAGACATACGCGACGGCGGCCGATCTGATTCCAGGCACCGACCGCATCGCAATTTCCGACGGCAGGGTCGCCTCAATCTGGGAGATGGGGTCTGGAGAACGCGTGGGCGTGCCCATGGTGCATAAGGGGGTGAGACGGCCATTGGTGAGTCCAGATGGCAGTAGCCTTGTCACTATAGGCGAGCGTAGTTTCCGTCTGTGGAACGTCAACACGGGAGAGCCGCTGACCGGCATGAATCAGCTGGCCCACGATGTCATTTTCATCCACTACAGTGATGACAGTCGCTGGCTGCTGGTCGCTGGAAAGGAAGGTGGGCAGCTTTTCTCTGCGCGAACCGGGCGGCCAATCGGGCTGCCGGTGCGATGGAGTTCCATCGCCGACCGCGCAACCCTGTTGTCAGGCAAGGACAAGCTGCAGATACTCGAGCAAAGCCTTGCCGGTACGACCAGGGTGTGGGATTTCAGCCCGACGCCAAGACCCCTACCAGAGCTTGAGGCGCTCGCTCAGACATTGTCCAACCGGAGGATCGACGGCTCGCGGAGTATCGTGCCGCTGACGCGGAGCGAGTTCGAGGCAGCATGGGTGAGCCTGAGGAAGGAGAATGACCGCGGGCTTGATCCAGCCGATAGGGATGCAGCTTCCCCGGTCGTGTCAGATTCGGGCTGTCGTGGATCCCTGATGATGGAGTGACCCTCTCTTGGAAAATAGGGACATAACCTTTTCGAATGCTTGGTCGGGCGGTCCGAAAAACCGGAGGCCAAGCAGTTTGGGTCTCCCAGGACTTCTCCCCAAAAAAGCAGTGTTCGTATCTCGATAGCCGCATTCGAAGATTGTCAGCGACATCATCGACAGCCGTCGATCGCACTTAGCGAACTCCCCAGTAAAACCAACGCGGACAACACTCCTGGCCAAACCTTCTCCCGGGACGGTGGCTCAAAGGAATGTCCTGGTGTTTGCGAAGGAATTCAGCGGACTATGAATCAGCAGGCTGGGAATTCCCGCGAGCAGTGAGTCAGGCTTGGCGGCTCGGATGATCGCGAAGTGTCCAAAACTCCAGTAGCCAAGATATGTCCTAGGACATTCCGGAGGTGATCCTGCATCGCCCGGAATGCTGCCGGTCGAGCGGGCGGGAACAGTCCGGCCGCGAGGATCAGCTGGATACTCAGGGTTGCAGCAGCCATTCCAGGACATTCTTCATCAGGAACCCGAAAATGCCGAACGCGAGAACGAAGAACAGGATGAAAGTGCCGAACTTTCCGGCGTTGGACTTCCTGGCGAGGTCCCAGATGATCCAGAGCATGAAGGCGATGAAAAAGCCCAGGCCCCATGTCATACCGATGTTGGAGATCTGTTCTTCAGTGAATTGCAACGCCCGATACTCCTAGGCGGTGTAGCTTGGTAGCTTGGAGGCGTCCACCAGTTCGCGATAGACGTGCCAGGAGGCATGCCCCATCAGCGGATAAAGAACCAGAAAACCAAGCATGCCGGTAATGAATGAGATGCCGGTGAGGGCCATGATGACCATGGCCCAGGCCACCATCGTAACGGGGTTCGCACTGACTGCTCGAATGCTGGTTTGCACCGCCACCCAAGAGTTGACATCGCGGTCTGTCAGCAATGGCATCGTGACCACGGTAATTGCAAAGGTCACCGCCGCGTACAGGCCTCCCAGAATGGTCCAAAGCGCAAAAAGTTCATCTTGCTGCGTCAACACGTAACGCAGGAAATCCATTGGATCCGCGATGGAGACGTTGACGAAGAAGTAAAACAGAACCATCGATAAACCGACCCACCAGGCGCCGATGAACACCAGCAAAAGGCCGAAACGGAACAGACAACGACTGGCATGATGCCAGGCCTTGATCGCATTCGAGAAGGAGGGTCGTTCCTGGTTTTCCAGTGTCCGGCTGATGGCGTATAGGCCTGTCGCCAAAAAAGGACCCACGAACACGAAGCAGGACGCGGCGATGATGACCAGTTCCCACCGCAACAGGGTGGTTGCCAGGACGGCATAGCTGAGCAGTATGACCACGAGCCCGTGCAACAAGCTGATTCCCATTGCTGAGCGCATGTCTTGCCAACCCATCTTTAGCCAAGCGAAGACGCGCGTGGGCCTGGCGCTATGCACCGGGGGCGGATCTTGAACGGGTGTGGAGATTGGGTAATCAGCGCTCATAGGGCGTGCCAGTCCAAGCGAAATCGGGCGGTCGATACTGGCACGGGAGTTCTGGCATTCACAAGTACCAAGCGGCTCTTGCCGTCCGGGATCATGCTGCGGGCAAACCGGGGGGCAACCGCCATTTGGCACTGTCCCATTGCCGGTCAGCCAGATTTCGCGCTGTCGGCCGTCGCCGAAGTCGACGACAGTCTCGATTCACGCGGTTTCGATTCCACCGAATTCGCAGGAGCAACTCGCCGGGCATCGCGGCTGGCCGAACCTTTTGCTGGGGCGGTGGCTCAAGGGAGTCTCCCGGTGTTTGCGGAGGAGATTAATAGGTGAAGTTTGGTGCAGAACCAGGTGCCCACGCAAATCCGGGTATTACGGGTACGCGGGGAGAGGATCGAACTCTCTTCGATTCTCGCGTCTTCGAAGCGGAAAGCCGGTTTTGGCCCTGCCTGGGTAACGCAAATCCTGCAGGGCGTCATGATTCCCAATTTCGTTTTGTACATCAAAAAAGAGCGCCTGTTACAAGCTGCGCTTGCCTATGTCGAAGAACTCAGGGATCACCATATGCCCATGCTCAGGGCGGCTGATATGCATGAACTCAGGCTGGCTCATGAAACCGCAAATATGATTATCGGCGCAGAGATGAAATTGCGGGCATAGCTCAAGCGCAAAGAGAATCGCTGTAGCCATTTTCGGCTCGACTACCCGGAAATCGACGATGCGAATTGGCAAGCCTGGATCAACATTTGCAAAGACGATAAAGGCAATATGCAGCGTGAGAAACAGTCGTTCGATCGCTGGCCTGTCCAAGTCTAAGGGGTAGCGCCTAACACTCTATCTGCTGGCAATGCGATTTTCTCACGAGGGCGTTTTTCAGTTCGGCCCCGGTTCGGGCCAAGACCCAAGAAATGATTCGTTATATATCACTTTTCGCCTCATTTGTTGTCAATGGGTGAGTGATATGCTTTATTTGAACTCCACGGTGTCGCTTGCGGGACCCGCCATAATCACCTAACGCAGATATTCTCTGAATGACGGCTGAGAAACGACCCCATCCCACGATACTGCGAGGCCTGATCGTCCTGGAAAAGGTCATCCAGGCGCAGCGCCCGGTCTCCGCGACGGAACTGATAGAAGAGCTCGAACTGCCCAAGCCGACCGTTAACCGTATCCTGCAGCAGCTCGAAGAAGAGGGCCTGCTGCACCGGGAGCCGGTCAATCGGCGCTTTCTGCCGGGGGGGCGCACACGGGAAATGGCCCTTGGGGTGATGACCAACAAGGCGCTGGGTGCTCCCCGCCACGCCATCCTGAAGGCCTTGTCAGACGAGATTGGCGAGACCTGCAATTGCACCATGCTGGATGGAGATCATACGGTCTATTTCGATCGTGTGGAGGCCAACTGGCCCTTCCGGATACAGCTGCCGGTGGGGTCGCCGCTGCCGCTGCACTGCACGGCCAGCGGCAAGTTGTTTCTCGCCTACATGGAGTCCCGTCAAAGGCAGCGCCTGCTCAGTGCGGCACCGCTCAAGCGTTTTACCGACCGCACCATAACGGACATCGAACAGCTGTCGGTCGAGCTCGAGCGCATCGAAAAAGAGGGCATAGGCGTAGATAACGAAGAGTTCATGGCCGGCATGGCCGCGGTGGCGGTGCCCGTGTTCAACCCGGCGAATGCGATCTGCTTCACCGTGGCTGCGCATGCCCCTGCAGTGCGGAAACCGCTTGCGGCATTGCGTCAGTACGTGCCGGCGCTGCGCCAGGCGGCTGCTGCGATGGCGGCGACCTACTGCGACGCCGAAGACACCTGATTTCCCGGAAAATTACCGGCGACCCGCGGAGGCGGGCGCACAGCCTCGTACTTGCGCGACCACAGCAGGCACGGTTCACGGGGGTATTCGGAATACACCTGAGTTCGCCATGGATACTGCCGTTTTATCCGAGTCTTATATAAGACTACTTGACTAATCACGCTACTCACCTAGGCTTAGATGTGACTCGGCGCACTGCAAAATCCTTGTCCTCTTGCGACAAAAAAGCCGGCGGAAGCAAAAAATGATTCGCGTTGACTCATTTTTGCTATAGTTCCGGAACGGCTGCGGACATCGGGTGGAGACAGGTGGCCGTGGGCAATCTAGATGACGAGGGCAAGACCTGCGTCGTCGAGGTCATGTGCACGCGCGAGCTGGGCGACCCCTTCCGCCGCGACGCACTCTCCAAGCCGGTCCGTCTGCTGGAGAAGTACAAGGACTACGTTTGATACGCCAGTCGGCTGAGCCCGGAGTAGCTCGGGCTGCGTCCGGGCAAGTGATTTTCACCACAGAATAGAGATCATGACTTCAGCAAACGAATCTTACGACTACATTATCGTCGGTGCCGGATCCGCCGGCTGTGTGTTGGTCAACCGCCTCTCCGAAAATGCAGCTAATCGGGTGTTGTTATTGGAAGCGGGGGGGGGCGATATCAATCCCTGGATCCATATTCCGGTGGGCTATTTCAAGACCATGCACAATCCGCGCACCGACTGGTGCTATATGACCGAACCGGACGAAGGGATCAACGGCCGAAGTTTGCAGTGGCCGTGTGGCAAAGTGCTCGGAGGATCCAGCTCGATCAACGGTCTTCTCTACGTACGTGGACAGGCAGAGGACTATGATCGATGGGCTGAGTTGGGAAACCGGGGTTGGGCCTTTGATGACGTGCTTCCCTATTTTAAAAAATCGGAGGATCAGGAGCGGGGTGCCGATGAGTACCACGGTATCGGCGGACCGCTGAAGGTATCCGACCTGCGTTTGCGTCGCCCGATTGCTGACTATTTTATTCAGGCTGCAACGGAAATAGGCATTCCGCTCAATGAGGATTACAACGGTGCCTCACAAGAGGGCGTGGGGTATTTTCAGCAGACTGCCCACAAAGGTTTTCGCTGGAGTACCGCGAAAGGATTTTTACGCCCGGCACGGAAGCGGCCGAATCTGCGGGTTGAAACGAATGCCCAGACGACACGCATTCTGTTTGAAGGCCGCCGGGCGGTCGGTATCGAATACCGCAAGGGTGGCAGCCTGCGGCAGGTAAAAGCCAACGCCGAGGTGATTCTTTCGGCTGGTGCACTTGGTTCGCCGCAGATTCTTCAGGTTTCTGGTGTAGGTTCTGGTGAACTGCTGCAAAAGGTCGGTGTGCCTCTCGTGCACGATCTCTCCGGCGTTGGTCAGAACCTGCAGGATCACCTGCAGATCCGTCTGGTATTCAAGACCAATCAGCGTACTCTGAATGATGAGGTCAACAATCTGTTAAAACAGGCCTGGGTAGGCGCTCAATATGTGCTGACCCGCTCCGGACCGCTGACTCTGGCTGCGAGCCAGGTGACGATTTTCACCAAGTCGGACCCTTCAGTCGAGCGGCCGGATATCCAGTTTCACATGCAACCATTGAGCGCCGACAAACCCGGCGACGGCGCCCACAAATTTTCCGCGTTTACCTCTTCTGTCTGTCAGTTGCGTCCTCACAGTCGGGGCCACGTGGAGATAAAGTCGAGCGATCCGCTGGAGTATCCCGCTATACACCCCAACTACCTCTCCGACGAGCGCGACCATCGTGTTGCGGTGGGAGGGGTCAAGGTAGCCCGGCGAATCTCCGAAGCGCCCTCGTTGGCCCCCCATATCATCGATGAGTACGTTCCGGGACGTCAGTTTCAAAGCGATGAAGAGCTGTTACATGCGGCTCGCCAGTACAGCCAGACCATCTACCATCCCACCAGCACCTGCAAAATGGGACATGACGAAGCGGCGGTAGTGGACGATCGGCTACGGGTGCATGGTATTCAGAATCTCAGGGTGGTAGACGCCTCCATTATGCCGGAAATTGTGTCGGGTAATACCAATGCGCCGACCATTATGATTGCTGAAAAAGCGGCGGATATGATCAGGGAGGACAACCTGGCATAACTAAATAAATCTTGGTAAACCACCGCCTCTGGCGGTGGTTTACCAAGATTTATTTATAAACACCTGCACTTGCTGAAAGTGCCGAAAATTATCTACTGTCTGGGAAACTGACCATGTACAAGAGTATTCTGGTACCGATAGACCTGGCCCATGTGA
>Ga0316189_10005793_pt1 | contig 11852 bp, 13 predicted proteins | sample LowCovwburrow_MG_FD_204930 | JGI IMG/M metagenome (GOLD analysis project Ga0316189, IMG submission 204930) | Coastal sediment microbial communities from Maine, United States - Lowes Cove worm burrow | ecosystem: Environmental > Aquatic > Marine > Coastal > Sediment | place: USA: Maine... | reverse complement strand
GATCCATATTCGTATGCTTCGCCGTCTTTCGTCGCAGGGCGATAGTGATCTGGAGAGATGTCTGAGTGGTTGAAGGAGCACGCCTGGAAAGCGTGTGTACTCGTAAGGGTACCGAGGGTTCGAATCCCTCTCTCTCCGCCATTTTTAATGGATGGCATTTGCCATCCATTAAAAATGGGATAGAGGCTTTGAGAAGAGTCGTCGGGTTCGATAAATCGGCAGGATCGCCGATTTGGATGGCAGTAAGGCCACCCGAAGGGCAAGGGCAGGAAGCCCGCAGTCAATCCCTCTGACGTGTTAATTACGGTCTGCGGCATCTGTGCCTTGACCTTTGACGCTGAATTAAAACGAGCGAGTTTTGTTTGGCTCATGCAAGCCGCACATCCGTGTGCGGGAAAGTTCTCCGCAGAAATCTTTTTGGTATTTGCGGATACTGTGTGTCGCCCGGGTTGGGCCCCGCACGGCTGGTTCTCGTGAACCCCGTCAGATCCGGAAGGAAGCAGCGGCAGCGAGATTCCGGCGCGTTGCGGATCTGTCCGGCTCGGGTGGCGCTGTTTTTTTTAGATACGATTTCGGGCTCCTGCCCTTGATCTTTGACGCAATTCAAATTGTGCGAAATTTAAATTGCTCACTAAAGCCCTCATCCATGAGGGAGGCCACAAAATTCGCAATCATTGTCAAATCCCTGATACACTTAAGCTCATGGTTCTGGATCGCTACATATTACGTCTCTGGGCAGGCCCGTTTCTGAGCTTTCTTTTCATTGTTACTGGAGTGCTTCTGTTGGGGCGTGCTCTAAAGCTGCTTGGCATGTTTGCAGATAAAGGTATTGAGTGGAGCATTATGGCAACGATGTTGATGGCCATCATTCCTTACTTTCTTGTTATTACAGTGCCCATAGCTTTCTTTTTTGCACTTCAGGGGATGCTTCTGAAACTTTATCAGAGCAGTGAAATGGATGCGCTTCGGGCATCAGGCATATCGTATGTCCGTCTGCTTCGCCCTATTTTTGCCGCAGCACTTATAGTCTGGTTGTTGCTGACAATGACTTCGCTCTACTGGATGCCCGAAGGCCAGAAATCTTTTCAGGGGTTATTGATTGCAATTCAGAAAGCCAAACCTACGCCCGGTTTTGATCCGCAACGCTTCAATCATCAGATTGAAGATTTTACCATATATGTTGATGGAGAGAACGATAGGGGCCAACTGCAGGGGTTTATGCTCGAGGATCGTCGCTATGGAGCCTCGGTCATCTACGTTGCTGAATGGGCTGAGATAGAACAGAACAGCGGAAACATGAACTTCACGCTTTATAACGGCACCCGTCTGGAGGGCTCTGCATCAAATTTACGATCACTCTCCTTCGATCGTTATCAGGTTTCTCTCAATCTTGGTGAGCTGGGGCTGCTCAAGGTGCCGGTCTGGGGTACACGCGTCTTTGAGATGAATCTGTCGGAGCTCTGGAATACTGCTTTTGAGGAAAAACGGGTCGATGCCATTGCGGAACTTAATCGCAGGCTTCTATTACCGACAACTGTGTTGATATTGGTAATCTTCTGCCTTCCACTATCCATTGCCCCAAAACGATCAGGAAAGGCAGGCTCCTACATTATTGGAACGGCTCTGCTGCTGCTGGTCTACAACTCTCAGATACTGCTTCAGCAGCAGGTGCACAGCAGCCATTTTCCATGGTGGACAATGTGGCTCGGTCAGCTTCTCCTGGGTGTTTTAGCCTTGTGGGCTTTTCGTCGGGCATGTCAGGATAGGCTTCCATCTATGCTTCTGTTTGTTGAAGGCGTGGCGGCCACTGTTCATCAAAGGCTCATGCTATTTATCGGACGTCGTTCAGATATACATCGAACTTAAATGGGTAACTTGAACATCGCATAAAGTCCTTTTCTCCAGTGTGGAACAATATCCCGAAGATAAGATGCAGTATTGGCAAACCGGGATTTCATTTTCCAGTTGCGCGGGGAGTAGTAGCCGCTGGCAACCACCTCCAATCCAAAATAGGCAGCGATGTCATGGAAATCCTGCATGGCATATTCATGATTGTGGCGATCATAATAGGGGATGCCATCAGTGATGGATGGTTCCTGTTCAAGATAGTGTTTTTTCAGATTCCAGTGGATGCTTTTTCCACGTAGTAGACGGGACACGTTTCTGAAGGCTGAAATGTTTGGGGCATCGATTAGCAGGTAACCGCCGGGCTTAGTGATTCGCAGCATCTCTTCAAGCGGTTTTAGCGGCGAGTAGGTGAAGTGCTCAATGGTTTGTGAGAGAACAACAGCATCGAACGCATTGTCCGGGTATGGAGCGACTTCTGCTTCCAGGTGCCAGCGGTTGTACTCAATGTCTAGTGGTTCATAGAGCTGAATACCATCATAAATATCCGATGCGAAGGTCTGAAAACCAGCCGTTTTTAATACGGCGGGCTGAATGCCATAGCCTGCACCGGCATCCAGTATGGATGCACCACTATGGAGGTTGTTGGAGAGCAGCTGAAGAAGCATGGCAAAGCGATCGCGACTTCCCCAGAAGTATTTGTCGACCTCTTCAACATTGGGGCAGTAACGCTGTACCCAGTCTTCTCCACTCTCCTCTGTTTCATGAGCAAGAAGAGGCCGTAGCTGCTCCCATGCTCTATTGGTGGTTTCTCTGGCTTGTTTTCTATTCATTCTCATTATCCTTATTCATTGCAGCCAGACCTGTGGCGAGAAACAGGGCCGCATAAACACTGCTGTAATACTCCTCAAGGCTTGGTGCACTGATACCGTGAACGGCCATACCGACAGCCGATAGTGCAATCAGGCTGCTGTAGTTTTCCCGGCTCCAGTCTGTACGAATTCCCAGCCTGAACCATTGCCATAGAAACATGATAAGCAGCAGTAGCCCGACCGGCCCCCAGCGAACCAGATCCAGAAGATACATCTGATGTGGATGAGCCGGAGAGGAGCCACCGAAGAACAGATCAGGTTTTGAGTCGGCTATTTGCTGAGCCACCGTGGGGAAGCCTCCCGTGCCTACGCCAAGGATCGGACTCTCTTGCCATCCCCTCCAGGCAGCATACCAGAGTGACCATCTTGCTTCGGCATTCTGAAAGTCTCCATGGTAGACGGCATTGATACTCTCTGCGGTCCACTGCAACCGCTCCTTGGCAGGCCCCAGCGCAATGACAGTAATGATGACAATGATCACTGTAGTTGCAGCGAGAAGAGGCTGCCATCGAAGCCGATCGAGCCAGAGTTTCCATGCCATGAGAATGAGTACGGTAAAAGCGACAAGATAACCGCTGCGACCCTGAGCCATAAAGATCATGGCAAATGCCACGGCGGCTGTTATCCATGCAAAATATCGCCAGTTGTCCTCTCTTTGCCATCCCCACTGGATCAACCATGCACTCCAGATGCCATAGAGCAGACCGAATCCTATGCGTCCAATCAGGCCAGTAGGGTCGTCACTGCTGGAGCCGGCTGGGGCTTGAACAGGAAGTGGAACTCCGAATGATTGAGCCAGGCAGAGCAACAGGTGTAGTCCCAATCCAATGGAGAGGAACAGAAGAAAGCGATCACGCCATAGTTTGCTGTCGAGTGTAATCATAACCAGGGGCAGCAGCAGCCATGACCACTGCTTGCTGATAATGACAGCTCCGCGATCAATATCAGGACTCCAGAGAAGTCCGATCAACATAAGCGAGAAATATGCCAGCCAGACAAATGAGAAGGATTTTGCCTTATGAAAAAGGGATTTCAGACCCCGCCACCAGCAACCGGTAATAATCGCAATGGCTAGAGATAGCCCAAGCAGAACATTGCTCGCAGCAATAGAGAAAGGGAGAAGTACTGCAGTGGTGCAGAGAAGGTAAGGCAGTAACGTATCGCCCTTATCCCTCCATGTTTGTGAATCGGTAGGCGTCATCAGATGTTGGGCGGTTGATTCCAGTGATTCTGTTTCATGGTTCGTTTGGCATATCGATAGAAGGTTCCCTCAAAGTTGCCAAGGGCGAGCACAAAGCCTGCCCAGCCATCAAGGAATCCAAGCTTGATAAAGTAGATTCGGATAAAGGCCCAGATGCCATGGGCAAGTGCCCTTCCCATGCCGCCAGGCTTGGCATTACGCTCCAGTTTTTTGGCACCAAGCGTGGAGTAGCGTTGCATTTTATGCACGACCTGTTCCAGATTCATGAAAGGAATCTGCCAGATGTCCTGTTTGAAGTAGCCTGCTTTTCCATGAATCTCATATGACTCATGAACCTCTTCCTGATTATCAAAGACGATAGCGCCTTTACGGAATAGTTGTGGCTGGCGATAGTCAGGATACCAACCGCTATGTTTGATCCAACGTCCCATAAACCAGTTTCTTCTTGGTACAAAATAGGCATCAGCTTTAGGGCTTTCCAGCTCCTGCTTCATTTCAGCTAATGATTCGGGTGTGCAGCGCTCATCAGCATCAAGGCTGAAAATCCAGTCGTATGAGCAGGCTGCGATGGCATCGTTACGAATCTGTCCAAATGCCTTAAATGGGATGTTAACAACTTTGGCCCCAAGCTTTTCAGCGATTTTGGCGGTATCGTCCGTGCTGAATGAGTCGGCAACAATAATTTCATCAGCCCAAAGAACACTTTTGATCGCAGCTTCAATTTTGTCGGCTTCATTAAAGGTAAGAATGTATGCAGATACTTTGGTTGTCATGATGATCCTTGTAACTCTCTGAGACCTTTTGCTGCTTCTATGCGCCTGCGTTCCAGACACACTGCCAGCAGTTGGTCATTCCTGTTCAGTTGATTGCGCTTCTCTTCTCTGTGCCACAGGTGCAATACTGGCATGCCGCGAAGGTCTAGGCGATAGATGCCTGCATGAAACAGACGGGCAATAAGGTCTGAGTCTTCCCGTCCCCAACCCTCGTAGCTCTCATCAAAGCCATTAATGCGGCGAAGATCATCCAGCCAGCAGGAGATGTGACAGCCACGAATCCCCTTTAGTTTTTGATTTGGACTTCCCAGATGAGGGGGGATGGCAATTGGAAGAATACGATTAATATTTTTTTTCAGGCGATGAGAGAACCACTCTGTTAGTGATGCTTCACTGTTGAGCATTTTATTGTGTTCACAAACCGTTTTAGTCCATGACTGAGAGAGTAGAACTCGTCCCCCGCTAATTAAGTGTCCCTGTTGAGCCAATGTTCTGTGAGTCTCTACCATTCGGGGTAGTGGTACACAGTCTCCATCAGTCAGAAGCAGATAGGGTTCATTAATCTGTTTAATGGCAATGTTGTGAATTCTTGATTTGCGGAATCCACAGTCTTCATGCCAGATATGTTTGATTGAAACGGGGTAGTCTGCCTGATAACGAGCAACCAGCGCGCTTGTCTCTTCACTGGAGCCATCATCTGCGATGTAGATCGAAAAACCAAGGTCGGTCTGTTTGCGGTATCCCTCAAGTACCAGCTGAAGAAAAGCCGGCGAGTTATAAGTCGAGATTACAACAGCAATCCCGGGTCGATTCACGCGCTGTCCGGCTTACGCAGAATGACAAGCATATCATGACCTTTATTAAGCCACCGGGCAGGCAGTGCCATCAGTTCTGCAAAAAGTTTCTTCAATCGATATGTGATCGCCGGTTCGCTGCTTCGCTCAGCCAGGCAGACACGTTTGGCCTGAATATCTTCAACCAGAAAATTTGTTTTCTCTGCCATAAGACAAAAGCTTGCGGGGGTGAAAAAACTGATATGGCCGCCATGGCTATTGATAGAGAAGTACTCCCACTTCGGCCCGAGTGCAGTAACGGTCCATGAATCTGCATTGCCCGTACCAACCAGAAAGAGACCACCCGGTTTCAGAATGCGATGAGCTTCACGAACCAGATCCAGAGGATCGGTCAGGTGCTCGATCACCTCGTAGAGGGTGATAATGTCAAAGCTGTTGTCCGGATACTCGGCTTCATGAAGTAGCCCGTTATAGACATCAAAGCCTGCCTCTTTAGCCGTTGAGGCGGCTTGTTTTGCGGGCTCCACGCCTGCAACATTGAATCCCAGGTCGGATGCAACATGCAGCAGTGCGCCACTGGAACAGCCGATATCGAGAAGTTTCAGTTCAGAAGAGGGCTGGCCAAGCAGGGAGGCAGCCTGATTCAGGTTGTTACCGATTCTTTCATGATAGCGCTTCACATCACGCTCTGAAGGCAGCGTCCCTTCAGGTACGTCAAACTCCTGCATGGATGCCTCAAAACGGGAGGCAGTGCAGGCACTGAGCAGCTGTCCGCAGGATGGGCAGCGTTTCAGTTTCCCTTCAGGCAGCTGGATTGATGTGGTTTCAAGTCTGGTTCCGCACTCCAGAGGACAGGCTTCAAACAGTGGTGATTCATTCATTCGGAGTTTCTCCATCCATGTGGCTCTTCACAATATTCCAGATTCGCTCAAACCCTAAACTATCCAGGCAGGCACTGTAACTTTGCCTGTGCTTCTCACAACCCTCAAGCTGGCAAGGCACACAATCCTGAAATCCCTGAATCAGCGAGATATTACCGGCTCTCTGAACGCCATCAGTTGATGCGGGCTGGTATGGACTATTACCCTCAAAACCGTTAACCCATGGGCCCCATATCTGAGGATTGGTCGGCCCAAAAATCGCAACTGTTGAGACACCAGTGCTGGCTGCCAGATGTGTGTTGGCGGTATCAAGGCCCACATAGAGTTTTGCATGGGCAGAAAGTGCAGCCAGCTGTCTCCAGTTAAGCTCTCCGGCAAATAGCTGGATAGCGTTGTCGGGGAGCGTCTTAGCAATCTTTTCTGCTAGCTCTTTCTCTTCGGGTGCTGCTGTAAGAATGATTTTCATGCCTTCATTATGAATGGCTCTGATCAGTTGCTGCCACTTCTCTTCAGACCACAGCTTATAGGGCCAGCGCGCAAAAGGGTGAATGTGAATGTAGGGGGTGTTGAGATTCCACTTCATAACGTCAGAGAGGTTCTGAAGGTCTTCGTTGCTCCAGCTGATTTCAACGCTTCGACAGGGGGATAAGTTTGCCAGCTGTTGGAGTTTTGCGGAGTAGCTCACCACGTGAGCCTCAGGATCATAGCCGAACCAGCTGCTGCTCAGTATCCGTTTCCAGGCATCCTGGCCGCGGGTGGGTAGCAGCGCATGCGTCTTTCTCGCAGCAGCCAGTGAGACAAGCATCGGTCTGTCCGAGCCGGTCAATACACAGGATAGATCATATTTTTTCCACAATTTACGTGTTGTTCGCCAGACAGAAGCGACACCTGGCTCAAGTGAATAGACATGTTTGGCGTAGCTCTGGCCTTCGATGATGGAGCCGGTTCCGGGTGCAACCAGCCAATCTACTTCATAGCCGGACTCTTCAAGTGACTTGGCCAGAGGTGTTGCCAGCAGCACATCGCCCAGATAACGGCAGACAACAACGAGTGCACGCATGGGATTCTATTTAATTCCGTAGCAGGAAGATCGCAATAAACAGAACTATGCCTGCAATCATCGACACGGCATTGCCAAGTTCACGATGTTTTTTGACCAGATTCCATGAGAAGGAGCCTTCTGCCGGATAGGATGTCCATTTTGGCCAGAATAGTGGTACAACTTGCGCCCACTTTTCAAAGGTTTCACCGAACAGCTCCTGCATATAGGCCGCTTCGTTTTTCAAAGCAGGTCGATAGATGGCCGTGAATGCCAGGATTCCGAGCAGTGCAGCCCACGGGTTGGCGGCCATGACGCAGAAACCTGTAAAAATGACACTGTTAAAGAAGTAGAGAGGATTACGGGTGAATCTGTAGGGGCCGGCAGTTGCCAGGGCTGCGTTTTTATCAATGTAGCCCGATGCCCAGGTTCTGCCTGCTTCACCGAGCAGCACAATAATACCGCCGATACAGAGCGTGGCTGGCGTGGGGGCTGCAAAGAGGAGAAGCAGGATAATAACAGGGGCTGTCGCCCATATTCGGTGGCCAAAGCACCACGCTTCAACTCTGGCGTACCAGTTTGTTGTTTCGGTCGATTCAGGACTCACATCGGCTCCTTGCGAAATTCGGCAATGATTTCACGGATCGGAAAAAATTTCGAGAACGAACGCTCGAAACGTTCCTGGCCTAACAACGCTTTCAGGAGTCGCGATGGCAGGGTTGAGCAGCGAAGGTTCAGGGCGACCATCGAGTAACGGCACTTATAGTAGACGGTGCTGTCCCATGTAAACTGACGAAGCGCATGAGAACCAAAATGGTGGTAGTGGGTCGGATCTCCCCAACTGGTCCAATGCGTATAGTGCGGGGTTTTTACTTTCAGGGTTCCGCCAATTTTCAGGACGCGCCAGCTCTCTTCCATGAGACGGACAGGGCTTCTGACATGTTCAATAACATGGCTGCACTCCACATGGTCAAAGCTCTCATCAGCAAATGGAAAATGACCATGTTCAAAGTCGGCAAGCAGGTCGGCATGAGAGTCAGGATGATGGTCCATGCCAATCGCACCCTCTACTTTGTTTGGCCCACAACCAATATCAAGTATGCGCATTAAGATTTATCCTCTATTTATACGACAGTAATCAGACAGAGCGAACAATGCTAATCATGAAGCGGGCACGTAGCCAGTCAAACGGGCTATAATCCGGCCAATTTTAATTTTGGCACTCATTTTTAGTGGAATCCGTTTCTCATCATTGGTGAGCCAGATTTTCATGGTTCCCACGCTGGAGAAGATACCTTCGCTTTTTAGTTTTGGTTCGATTACCAGACACTCCACCAGTTTACCCCACGGAGCCCTGACGGTCTCTTTTTTGAGCAGATGCACTTCAATTTCGTAGAGTTTTCGGGAATCGAAAACCGGAACCTTCAACACCTGACCGCTCTTTACAGGTAACATTCGAGTCAGGAAAAATGCATCAATAACGTTAAGATGACCTGCCGGAACATCGAAGCTCTCAGTGTTATTGTTATGGGTGTAGTTGACCTTGTTCTGCTTCCACAGGTAATCAGTTTTTTTTGTGGCATGATATTTTCGTTCGTGTTGCTCCATGTCAAACAGGGTGCTTTGTGGCCTGCCGTTGATGCAGATACCTTCAGATACGATTGTATCCCGAACTTTTTTAAACATATCAAAAAACTTATTGGTACGGGCATCGGTATCAACCCGGTAACCGGAGTCTCCTTGATTGGCGAAGCGCATCGTAGCTGTACCAGCAGTAACAAACTCCCAGCCGATTGAGAATTTCATCGTCTCTCCATGAAATGGAAGACAGGGTGAAGCTGCATCTGCCGGAGTGGCTAATATCAAGAGCAAAAGTGTTAAAATGAATCTCTTCATCGTTTTACCTCTCTCCATGCTGAAATGATATGTTCGGGCCGGATGGATGGCATGCAGACAAATTGATCACATGACCTCTTAAAACATGGCCCGCATGGTACCTCTGCTACAACATGGCGGTGTTTTGCGCCCAGTGCTCCCATACGCCAGGGAGCAGTCGGTCCCCAGAGACAGATGGTTGGGCACTCCACGGCTGCTGCCAGATGTGTTACACCGGTATCCTGTCCGATATACGCATCTGCTCTCTCCAACAGGCCAGCGACAGTGGCAATCGGAAGCATTTCTGGTGTTGTGATTGCATTCGGAGAGCCTGAGCAGGTCATCTCTGCCCGTAACTGCTCCTCACGGTTTCCCCATAGAACAAGCACCTGTCCGTCTCTTGACAGCTCCGTCGCAATGAATGACCAGTGGCTGTCGGGAATGCGCTTGGTGGAGAAGCTTGCACCCACATGGAGTATGGAGAATGCCCCACTGATGCCAATATTTAACAGAGCCTCTTCACCCTGTTTTCGCATTGCATCAGTGACATGGACGATAGGGGGGGTATATGTCATGGCGTGCGCAGGCTCTTCTACGCCATTGAACGGGGCGGCTGCGATACGTCGATAGAGTTGAACGACATGTTTCTCATCCTGATGAAATGGTACGGGCTGAACAAACAGGCGGTTGGGCTTTTCAGGGCTCTGTCTGGCATCAAAGCCAAAAACATTGGAGCCGATGGCACGGGCTGTGATGCCGGATTTAATCAATCCCTGCAGGTCAAGGATCAGGTCGAACTGCTCTTTACGGAGTGTTTTGATCATGTGCAAAGCATTGCGCAGAGGGGCATCCCCCTTCAATGCAACTTTATGCACCTTGACCGACTCAGGAAAGAGCTCGGATGCAAACAGGAAACGAGAATCAACAAGCCAGTGAATCTCATTAACATCCGGTTGTTGCATAAGGTCATGTAGCGCGGGCAGGGCATGGATGATGTCGCCAAAGGCCGATAGTTTAACAATCAGGACTTTCATTTAAGCAAGCATCTCCAGGCAGACATCACGTACAGATTCAGGAGCTATATTGGCCATGCAGGGATGCCCGGATACAGAGCACTCCCGCTGCAGGCATGGGCTGCATGACGCAGGGTTATAGAGAAGTCGCACGTTTGGCCCGGATGGGGCGGTTCTCTCCGGGTCCGTGGCTCCAAAGATGCCTACTACAGGGTTTCCCAGGCCAGCAGCAACATGCATCAGTCCTGAATCATTGCATAACATCAGGCGGCAGGCGGATAGAATCTGAAGTGCCTCTTTAAGCGAGGTCTCTCCACTACTGTTCCAGCTCGGGGCCGCTGCTTCAGAAAGAGACACTTCACCGATGTTCCTCTCTTCAGCCGTTCCCAGAATCACTGTCTGCCAGCCAACTTCAGAAAGCCATTTGATGATTTGTCGATAGGATTCTGAAGGATAGCGTTTAGCTCCACCAAATTGTGCGCCGGGGGCAATGCAGACGGTTTTCTCCGGATCGAGCCTGTGTAACTGCATCAACCTCTTCCCTTCATCAATGTCAGAGGCCGCTGCCGTCAGCTTAACTTCCCGCTGCTTGATAGGGATTCCAGTTTGTTCAGCCAGATCAAGAAAGTAATTTCGATGATGCTCACAGATCATATCCAGTTTGGGCGTATAGCCCCGGTTCAACAGCAGGCTTCGCCACTGCCCACGAAAGCCGACACGCTCTGGAACGCCGCTACGAAACACCCTCCAGGCTGAACTGAAGCTATTGGGAAACAGAATGGCTCTGTCAGCATCCGCCGGAATCTGTTCTGCATAGGCAACATCTCCGAGTCCAAGAAATGGGATCAGATCGGATAACCATTGCCTGCCACTCAGGGTAATCCGGGCACCATTATGCGAAGTGCAAAATGCGCGCATAGAAGGCTGTGCCATGATGACATCTCCCAGCCAGTTGGGTGGCAGTATCACCAGATGTTCAATTTTATCTGTAGCCATCAGACTGCCTGTTCTTATGTCGACAGAGAAAGATCCACTCCTGGGAGAATGGTGGAGAGCTGGTCTCGAGCTCTTGTTTGCTCAGAATATCAAAATGGCGCAGCAACGTGTTTTCGATGCCTCTCTGTGTGTAACAGTAGAGACGGTTCTGGTAGTCTCCCATGGGGAAGAGGTGCATCTTAAGATAGTGAAGACGGGCAAGGAGCTCTGGCCAGAGTGTGATGCTAACGGCGAAGCTTCCTTCCGGTTTTAGCAGGCGCCTGGCTTCATGCATAATCAGTTCAGGGTTCAGCGAACAGCTTAACATGTTCAGGCAGAGAACCAGATCGTAACTTGCATCAGGCTTCGAAAGGTTTTCTGCACTACTGGCAATAAATTCACCCTTAGGCAATTCCCCGGGAAAACATCTTTTGAAGTTATCAAGAAGCGGGTCGACGTAGGTTGTATGTGAAGAGTTAAACAACTTGGCAGTACAGACGGGGCCGCATCCAATATCAAGAATGGAAGCATCGGCAGGCAGGGGCTTGGGAAGTGCAGCAATAATAGCACTATATCGTTTTCCT